>Ga0255779_1000674_pt1 | contig 41590 bp, 30 predicted proteins | sample 011ome_21_FD_179977 | JGI IMG/M metagenome (GOLD analysis project Ga0255779, IMG submission 179977) | Coastal salt marsh microbial communities from the Groves Creek Marsh, Skidaway Island, Georgia - 011508AT metaG (version 2) | ecosystem: Environmental > Aquatic > Marine > Intertidal zone > Salt... | reverse complement strand
ATGGTACAAACGAGGTCGGCGGATGAACCGATGACGCAGTTTTTCCGGTGCGTGGAGTGCGCGAATCAGTGGAAGGAGAATTAATGATAGTATATAGGTTGTTAGATAACTAGACAGCAGTACATGCGCCGGCGCGAATATTTAGTATCATCTCACATTTAAGACTCTTTCTCCCTATCTATCGCCCATGGAGAAAACGTATACATGTAGGCTAGGACTATAAACGACGAGCTAATGTTGAGTACACGTGTGCCTTTGCAAATTACCAGAATCACTAAAACGCTTCTCGCACACATCACACTCGTACGCTTTCTCGTTCGTGTGAATACGCATGTGCCTTTGCAAATTACCAGAATCACTAAAACGCTTCTCGCACACATCACATTTATACGGTTTCTCCTTCGTGTGAATACGCATGTGCTTTTCCAAATTACCGGCTTGAGTAAAACGCTTCTCGCACACATCACATTTATACGGTTTCTCCTTCGTGTGAATACGCATGTGCTTTTTCAAAGTACTAGAATCACGAAAAGCTTTATCGCAAACATCACATTTATACGGTTTCTCGTTCGTGTGAATACGCATGTGGACTTTCAAATGACCAAGTTGACGAAAAGCTTTATCACACACATCGCACTCGTACGGTTTCTCGTTCGTGTGAATACGCATGTGCTTTTCCAAATTACCGGCTTGAGTAAAACGCTTCTCGCACACATCGCACTCGTGTTGCGTTCTCTTTCTTTTCGATCCTTTCCTAAAAGCAGTTTCTTCTTTTCGTGTCTGTTCGTCCATTTCATAATCATCATCATCTTCTTCTTCTTCATCATCATCATCATCGTCATCACCATCGTCATCATCATCAACAACAACAAAAACATCATCATCATCGTCAGGTGGTATTTGCAAACACAACACCGGTTCTTGTTCTTCTTCTTCATCATCACCCACAACCACCGTCTTTACGTTTACCGCGCGCTGCGGATGTGGATTCTTTCGCCGGCTCATTCTTCTTCTTGTCGTTATTAGTAGTATTGTTTTACCGCAGAGTCGTTGTTGATGTGTTGTTAAAAGTAACGATATTTTTTCTTTTGAAAGTCTTCAAAGTACACCACAATTAATTCACTTTGTTGTTTTATTCGCCGGCGAAATTCGCGCGAATACATAAACACTTGAACAGTAGTAGTAGTAGTAAAAGGACGACGAAATGGCATCGTACGGCGAGGTAAATCTTTAACGTTAATTCTTCTTCGCATGATTTCGCGCGCACGTTTGGTTTTTGTCGTTCGCGTGGGTGTTGTTGTTGCAGAGCAGCGCGTTTGTTAAAAATTTCATCACGATGATGAGAAATGTTATGCGCGCGAATTCTATCGAAAACGCTCTCGAATACTGACGTAAAACTCTTCTCTCAATTAAAAACAAAACAGGAACCCGAGTACGAGGATGAAGACGGTGATTATGAATCCGAAGATGGCAGCGAAGGTACGATCATATCTTCGCGTTAATGTTTTTATCCCCCGCTCTCGCATCATCATTTGCCCTCTTTCCCTCTCAAATCGTCGGTGTTTTTTCCTCAAATCTCTCTTTTTGGCGGCGAAAGCGTTTTTCTTTTGTCCTCCTCTGGAAACAAACACCAGAAAAAATCTGACATTTTATCATCCCTCCCACGACGACAACAACATTAACAGAAATGTTAGAAGAAGAAGAAGAAGAAGCGACGACTTCCGAAGGCGCTTCAACGGCGACTCCACCGCTCGGCATGAAACCGTGGATTGGTTTACAAACCATGCCGCAACCGACGCGCGATAAAATCGCGGAACACATGCAGCGACAACAAACGGAAACCGGAGATAACGAGTTGACCGTGGTATTAATTGGTAGACAAGGCGTAGGGAAATCGAGCACGGTGAACGCGCTGATAAACGAGAAAGTAGCGAACGACCAACCGTTCGTGCAGGAAACGGTGAGACCTTTGTTGGCGTCTCGAGCGGCGGGGGGCTTCAACGTCCACGTCATCGACACGCCGGGGTTGTTGGATGGAGAATCCGTTTCGTCGAACGGTTTAATGGCTCTGAGAGCCGCTTTGGACGATAGAAAAGTGCATTGCTTTGTGTTTATGCAAAGATTAGACTCTTGGAGGTGCGATTCCGGAGACGAGTTGATGATTAGAGCCTTGTGCCAACACTGCGGCGCGGATGTCTTTGACCGAGTCGTCTTGGGCTTCTCTCACGGCGAATTAAAACCACCGAACGGCGAAACCACGCAAAAACTTATCGAACGCAGATACGCACAAACTGTCTCCATGATTAAAACTGAATTGAAAAAAGCGCGAAAGAAAAACTACAACGATTTCTCGCCGCCCATGGCGGTGGTTGAAAACAGTTCCCGATGCCCGACCAACGCCGAAGGCGAAAAGTGCGTCACGTTAGAAAACGACGAAAAAGTCCCGTGGCTGCCAGCTTTAGTCGGCGCCATGGTCGACGCGTCCACGCAATCCGTTAAAAAGTCAGAAGGCGACGGCAAATCCTACTACCTCTTCGATTACAAAAAAATTAAGAAATCCGGCGCCAACCCGAACACTAGGCATAAGCTCTGGATGTTCCCGGCGTTTCTCCTCCAGTGGTTCGTGTTGAGACCAATCATAGTGAAAGTCATCCGGAACGACATCCGCAAAGATCGCGCGATTGATCGATACGCGCTTTAAATTAATAATATATATCTTAATACATTTTATCATAATATACTTTATTATAAACTCGAAAAATTAATACTCTTTTGTGTTGCTTATTATATGTCTTCTCCCCTCTTCACATCCTCACGTCATAAAAATTAGCTCACCGTTTCTTTAAATTATTCTAACGATGACGACCACCACGACCACCACCGCCGCCTTTTCACTTTCTTTCTTAAAGCGGCAGAAAGAAAGAAGGCGCGTTAACGTCAGGGGACGAAGAGGCGGAGGTAAAGTTGTTTTAAACTCAATCACCCCGTCGACGACGGAAACGACGAATCAGTCTGGAGACGAACCAACTTCCCGAGTGAATACGACGAATACCAAGAATAATATTCAACTCTCCGTGGACGAACGGTCGTTGGATTACCGCGCGCCTGGATTCACGGTCGGCGAAAACGTCTCGACGAGTAAAAGAGTCTTACCGAAACGGATCATCTTGATACGACACGGCGAGTCGCAAGGGAACATCGACGAAACCGCGTATCAAAACACCCCAGACTGGCAGATTCGGTTAACCGAGAAAGGGAGAGAACAAGCCGAGCAAACCGGGAAGATGTTGAGAGAAATGTTGGAGCGAGATAAGATCGAGGAGCCGGAGAAGGACCCGAAAGTGTTTTTTTACATCAGTCCGTACAGACGATCGAAGGAAACCGCGGCGGGGATCGCGCAAAGTTTAGATCCGGAGATGATCATCGGCGTGCGAGAAGAGCCGCAGTTGCGAGAGCAGGATTTTGGGAACTTTCAAGACGGACAGATGATCAAGACGAAGAACGAGAGGCAAGCGTTCGGGAGGTTTTTCTACAGGTTTCCGGATGGGGAGAGTGGTGCGGACGTGTACGATAGAATGACTATTTTCGAGGATCACATGGTGAGAGATATCGACAACGGGAGGTTTAGCGGAAGCACGAATATGGTTCTGTGTACGCACGGTTTAACGTTGAGGATATTTTTGATGCGATGGTTCCATTGGACGGTGGCAGAGTACGAGAGGATTACAAATCCGGCGAATTCAGTGCCGATTATATTAGAGAGAAGAGAGGAAGATTGGACCGTCGTGAATTGCGAACCGGATTGGGACAATATGTTCGGCGACGGAGACGAGGACGCGGATTTGTGCGCGCACCACGCGGTGCACACGAAGGAGTGTTACGAGTTGACCGAAAGTAGCATGGCGGCGTTGGAAGGGTGCACGGACGACATGTGCACGATGATTTTACCGGAAGAATGTTGGGAGAGAGCGTTAAATTTAGGTGTAAGTGACGCGACGGAGTGCTCCATAAACGGCGGGGCGGTTTCATGGAAACCGACTTCGTAATCTGTATGACTATTACTATGTTTATTTAAACGATATATAACAAAACGCGGTGCTGAAAAGAAGCCAAAAACTCTATATTACATAACTATTTCTTTGGGGGCGACCAGTAACCGTGCAATCCAGGAGGGACGTGCTCGTCCATCAATTGGATTTTACACTCGTACCCTTTACCTGCTTCAATGTTCTTCGCGTCGAAGATATACAAAAAAGTTTCATCCGAACCCGCATCGTTGACGAGTTGTAAAATATACCCGTCGTCTTCGTCGACCGCGTTCGGTTTCGCCGCGAAAATTGGTTCTTGCACGAAACATCTCTCGCCGTAGTAGTACACTTGGTCAATCGCTTTCTCGCCGCTATCGTTCGCGCATGGGGACACGTCGTACTTTACCAAGCACTGGTTCGGTCCCCATTTTTTCCCGTCTTTCACGACGGAACCACCCGTGTAGACGTATTTGTGTTCCTTACCAACCATGGTTGGATTCATGCACGGAAACTCGCAGCATCGGTCCGACAGGGATTCTTGTTTCACCTGTTTCGAGTCTTTTTTCGACGGGTTGACGGTAAATCGAGTGTACTCCGTTCTCGATCCATCTTGCCAGAACGCCGGAGTCACCATATCTAAGTTCATCGAGAAATCCATAAACTTCCAAGGGATGGAGTCTAAACACACTTCGCCGGTTTCTTCTCTTTCGAACGCGTTCACGTGGTGGAAGAAAAACTGGTTCTTCAACTCGTACGACTTCGCGACTTCGTCACCACTCAACATCTTTTTCGCTTTCTCGGTTCTCGGAAACATCCACAAGATTGGTCTTTTCCCGTCTTGCATGGCAATCGTTTCCGCCAACGCGCACTTGGCGAACATGTACTCAGTCATCAACTTTTGAAAATCTAAGCTCGTCGGGTTTTGGAACAAACAATACCAGTTCTCGGTGACTAACATGTCGTGAAAGAATCCAAACGTCGCGTTCGGCACGTCAAAATCCACGCGCTTCTTCTCCGTGCCGTCTTCGTTCCACTCGTAAAACGCGGCTTTGTTCGACGTGAACGGAAACGCGCTCGGTTGCGACTCGATTGAAAACGCAATCAAAGTCCTCTCTTTCGTCTCTTTGTTTTCTTCCACTCGGTAATGCGCCGCCATTTGCGGTACTCTCAAAGCTTGTCCTAACACTTCGTCCACTTCTTTTCCAATCGTGTTCAAATCGTTCTTCCTCAACTCGTGTGGCTTCCCGCCTTCCCACAACGCGTACACTTTATCGTTCCATTCGACGACGCCGGTGTTCGCCACATTCTTGACATCAAAATCGAACGGGTTATAAAACGAATCGCCTTTGGGGTTTCCGACGGCAAACGCGCCTTTGTATAACATTTGCTGCGCTTCTCGTTCGTCGTAAAATCCTCTCGTCTCCACAAAGTTATGCTTGAACTGAATATTCGTTTTATCCTCTTCCTTGTCGGACGAAGGCGCCGTAATAAATTCGTACGAGTGCACCAATCCGTCCCCGTCGAAGAACTGGTTAATCTCTTTCCCGTAAATATCCAACATCCCGGGTCCGTTTCTAAACAGAGTCCCGCCTTGTAATCCAGACGGAATCTCCCCGTCCACGACGCACGCTTTCGGTATCCTTCTCGCGTCCGAGCTCGCTTGCGTTTGGTTGCTCAAACTCGTGTTTCTATAAATCGACCGCCAATCTTTGATGGTTTGATTCGTCGGGTTCCAGGTTAAGTTTTCCGGACCGACTGGGCCTTCCTTGATCGGATCTCTCGATAACGTCCACGGAATCGACACTCTCGCTCGATCTTTTCCTCCTCCTTTTCCTCCTCCTTCAAAAGAAGAAGAAGAAGAAGAAGAAGAATTGGCGACGTCACTTTGCGTCACATTCGCGACGTTTCGAGGCGTGACGACGAAACGTTTTCTTTTCACAGCAACCGACGATGATGCGTTTCCACGAGAGCAGGTTTTGGTAAAGCGCGGCACGTTGTGCCGCTCTCTCGAGGAAAAGAGAGGAGGACTCGAAGCACTGCTCGAAGAAGAAAACATGATTGATGGATGGTGTTGTTGATGTGTGCCTTTAAATGTGGATATTTCTCTCGAGTGAAAAAAAGGAGAGCCACGAATTTTTTTTAGGCGAAATTTTTACAGTTTTTACTCGTTCAGAGAGAGAAAGAAACTCTGCTACGTGTTATTAGTATTATTAGTATTCGCTTGAGTAGTAGTATCATTCGTTTCCTCCTCTTTCGCCCAAAAACTGAACGCGAACGACGAAGTGTGTTGTTCTTGTTGGTGTTGCGAGAAGATGGTGGTGGCGGTGGAAATTTTGTTCTTGGTGTTGTTTTCGTTTGCGTTCTCGCCTCGCGGCTTCTTAGTAACGTTGTTGGCGTTTTCTGTCGTTTTCGCCAGGCGACCGACTCGCTTCTGCTGCTTTCGCGGCGGCGCGATTTCTTTTTTTGTCGTCCTCGCGCGCTGTTTTCGAGCGTTCTCGAGTATTTCCGGGTACATCTCGCGCATTCGCTTTTCGAAGGCTTCGCCGAGGGAGCGTCGCTGGGTTTTATCGTCGTATCCGCTCACCAAGTTGCTGTTCTTGCTGTCTAAGATTTTAAGGACGGTTGGCATATTTGATCGAGAGACGAAGTTTGCCGTGAGCGCTAAATGCACATTTCTGTCTTCTTCGTCTTGGTCTTGGTCGTCGTGTTCTGGCGGTAGGTTTACGACGCAATGCCACCATTGGCTGGGCACGAAAATAACGTCTCCGGCTTCACATATCGTCTCTTGAAAGTGGTACGCTCGTTTAGAAGTTTCCTCTCCTTCAAAATCGTCGTCGCCGCAACTTAATAACGTGTCGTAAAAGTTTTCGTACCATTCTAATGGCGTCAAAGGACACACGACGCTCGCGTTATCTTCAGATGGAAACACCCCGGGAGGGACTTCATCGTTCGGGAACAAGATCCATTTTTTTCTACCTCTGAGCACGGCGTTCCACGCGCTCGTGCCGTTCGGATCTACGTGGAACGTGCTTCCGCTACGATTCGGACCGAAGATCACCCACTTATAGTGTGGCCTCTTTTCCTCTCCTAAAACTTTAAAATAATCACCATCTTTGGAAAACAAATTGTGAAACAATCCTCCTTCTTCAAATATCTCGGTATTCTCCGTCCACATCTCCTCTTTCGCTACTTTCGGATCGAACAGTAACAACTTGCTATCGTCGGTATCGTTTTCCCGTAAACAATAGGAAAGGTAATTGTTCAAACTCGTCCGGTAGCCGCCCACTAAGAACGTCTCGTCGCCGTATTCATTCAATAACGCATCGTTCGTCTTCCACTTCTCGATCGCTCTCCACTCCTTCGCTAATCCTCTCAAAACAACCGGCCGATTTTTGTTCTCAAACTCCTCGCGAAACCGGCTCTCGATCGACTTCTCGTCCGCGAGCGTTCTCTTCTCGCTACTACTACAATCGATCTCAGGCACCGTAAAACTTTCCACCCACGTTTTTTTAATCTCTAAGTTATTAATCTGTTTCGGTAAATACAATGCGTCGGAATATACGCATCCCATTTTCTTCTTCACCTTTGTCTTCTTCTTCATCGTCAAAGTCGTCTCGTTCGCCTTTACATAATACAACTGTTTCCAATTTCTGCATCGCCTAAAATCAGCTTCCTCTAAACCAAACCTATTCAAATACAGCTTCTTCCACAAGGAATCGAACGAGGCGTATTGGAAACACATTTTACTCGCCATTGTGAATTTCGCGAGCGTTTTTGCATCGTCTATGTGTTCCAGAACGTTCATTAAAACTCTATCGTCGAGGAAACTCGAGAAGAATTCCCCTAAAGATTCTCGTCGAGAATGTAAATACTTGCGCTTCTCCGCCGGTGAGTCAAAGAGGAAGAAGAGCATCCCGAACGGTTTGACGTCGTAATAATCTTCATTTGTATCGTTGGTATCATTATTAGTAGCAGCACAAGAAGATCTCGTCATCTTTCTCGCTTCAAAGAGAGAGTTAAAGAGAAAGAGAAATGGGGGAAGCGAAAAGGCAAAGTGGGAAGTTCAAAGAAGCTGCGCTTTATAGAAAAATGTGAACGCCATCGATGCGTAGACAATTACTCGCTATTGCTATGCGCAATTTCACCGCGACTCGGTGGTGGTTCTAACAGCACTTTCCTCGTTACCTTCCTCGTCGTCTGAATCGTTTAACAGGTACTTCAAATACGCCTTTGCGAAATCTCTGCAATCGTTCTCGCACAACGCCAGGTTTCGCCAGTCGTCCGAAGCGTAAAACTCCTTAGCGGAGACGCGATCGACCGCTTCGTACAAAATCGTATTCATTTTGCTGTTTTTGTCTTCTTCGTCGTCGGAAGAAGAAGAACTGAGTGCGAACAAAACTGCTTCGAGGATAGATTTCCGTTTCACTTCTCCGATAAACTCTAACCCGCTGGATGCGTATTTCCTGGTGAACGTTTTGTGCACGATTTCGTGTCTGATGACTCCTGTAACTTGCGTTCTTAAGACTAACAGTTTGAACGCGGTTTCGATTTGTAAGGAATTCTTCGGCGAGAAATCGACTAAATACTGTAAAGAATTCGCACTCTCATCCTCGCTGTCGTTCAAAATCTCCAGAACTGTCGCGTGGTGTAAGAACGTTTTAGGATAGAGTTTCCCGTTTCGTAACAGTTTGTGTACAAACTCGAAGCCGTCTAACGGTCTCAACGCGAGGAAGATTTTGATGTTAACTTCTTTTCCTTTTCCTCCTGGTTCTTTTGTCGCTGTTGTTGCGCGCGTCCTCAATGTCTGCGCGCTTCTTTGTCTGCGCTTTCTTCTCACAAAACTGGTCGGAGGAGGAGGAGGAGCTTTCGTCGCTCCCGCTTTCTGCGTCATCATCTTCATTCATTTTTGTAACGAACTCTCGTTTCCCCGGGGAAAAAAGACAGACGTCACAGTTTTATGTCACATCATTTGGTCATCGTACTCGTACCAGATGTCGTCGTCTGCGAAGAAAAAGAAGACAAAGAACACGAAGAAAGAATAAAACATGCACGACAGAGACGACCCTTACGTTATTTTGGGCATCTCTCCTTCCTCGGATGCGAAAGTCATCAACGACGCGTACCGGAAATTAGCGTTGCAATACCACCCAGACACGGTGAATAAGAATACGAATACGACGAATACGACTGATAACAACAACGCGAACAAGACGTTCGATAGAATCACGCAGGCCAGAGAAAAAGCTCTGAGAAGAGCGACAGGAGGAAAAGGAGGAGGATATGCATCATCGAACAGCTGGCGAGAGGCGACGCGACACAGCGACTTTAAAGGAGGAGGAGGAGAAAATTTTTACCAAAAGTACGACCATTTATACGAGCGAAGACGACATCCCATGCACGTGGGCAGACAATACGGCGGCGGGGTTTTATTACTCTGGAGTTTAAGTTTGGTGACCTTTGGGAGTTTTTTGTGGGAGATATCGCGCGCGGAACACAAAGTCGGTCCGGCGACGGAGAAGCGGAGAGAGAAGCGAAGGAAAGAAGAGTTTGCGAACCGAGAGAAAGCGAGGGAGATTGGACGGATGGAAAGAGGGAGTACAAGTGGTAAGTCTGCGAGAAAGAAGAAAGAAAAAGTCGTGCCGGAGATGATGACGATGATGGGAAATAGTCGACACGTGGCGAGGTTAGATGATGGAGGGCTTTTATTCGTAGAAGACGAAGAAGACGGGGAAGAAAAATTCAATCGCAAAGGATACTACGAGACGACGACGAAATTTAAACGCGTTAAACCGTTCGTCTCGAAGCACGCGGAACGAACGAAAGCGAACGCGCTGGCGCAGAAAAACTTATCCGAGGAGGATATCGAGAAAGCGTTGATACAAATGCGAACGATGGAACGCGAGATTGAGTGCTGCGCAAAGTGCGGATGGCCGCTACCGTATCAGAGCACGATGTCCTGCCCGGCGTGTGGGGCGAGGACCATACAAAAACGAGACGTCGTTCGCGTCGTAATTAACAAGAAACAGCAACCGGAAAATGGAACAACAGAGGAACAACAGAGTAGTAGCAGAGCAGCGGAGGTGAAAGAAACTTCTTCCGACGACGATCTTCCGAATACTAGTACTCATAGCGAAACAACTCATAGCAAAAATCGAGAAGCCACCGCCGGGAGAGCGAGCAGCCCGGCGTCGTAGTAATATATTAGCACCATTTCGATGATGATTGAATCTAGCGTGTAGTCTAAACGCGTATTGTAAAACAGTAGTTTTAGGTTGAAAGAAAACGGCCCGAAAGGGTAATACTAAAGCGCTCGCGTAAGTACTTTTTGCGCGGAAAAGACAAATCTCATCAGGGAGTCCATCACCATTTTTTTCCTCACTAACTTTTCTCCGCGTTTGCGCTTTATCTACCCTTTAAACATGGCGGAGGACAAAGCGGAATCTCTCGCGGCTGCCGTGAATTTGTTGACCCTTCTCGCCTCTGATTCCGGCAAGGAGGAGTTCTTTCTCCCTTTAACGCTTTCCCCGTCGGCAAACGAGTCGCCGACGGAAACGAGACAGAAGTGCCTGTTTTTCGAGTGCACGTCGACGGCGTTGCAAGCGCTCTCGAAGATGTTTTTACCGTCCACGCCTGAGCTGTTGAAAGTGTCCGCGCTGAAATCTATCGCGAAGAAAGCGAGGCGAGTGTCACTGACGGAAAGTCAGTCCTCGTTTAACGCGTTGTTCGGGTACGGCATCTCGAAGACGAACGAAACGAGATTACGAACCCTTTTTACGGAAAGCGAGAAGGAAACAAGATATGCAGTTGTGATTAGCGTTCGATTGAGATGCGGAGAAAGCGTGGCGGTGTGTGGACTGTTTGAAGACGGCGAGAGCGGGTTCGGGAAGGCGTCTTCGGGGACCTCTTCGTTCGTGGCGTACCCGTTGGCGCCGTCGACGACGTTTCTGGAGCTCCAATCGACGCCGGAAAAGGAAACGGATGAGGTGAAGTGGTTGTATTGCGACGATAAAGGGAACGCGAGAACAGAAGATATGCCGTATTTTAAGTGGAAAGGAAAGTTGCGGCCGCATAAGATTTCGCACCAAGAAAAGTTGTTTCGAGGGATGCGGAAAGTGCCGGATGCGGTGGTGAAAGCCGAGTGGTGGGAGACGAGCAGACCGTTAGCGGAGGAGAGGGCGAGGCAGCAGAGAGTAGCGGACGAATTATCGCAAAAAGAGATTGAAAAGTTACGAAAAGCGTGCGTTATTGGAAGAGGGGCGATTGATTGTGTGGTGCGAGCGATTCGCCCAGGAGTTACGCCGGAGGCGTTGGACGCGTTGTGCCACGATTACATTTGCGATAAGAACGCGTACCCATCGCCGTTAAATTACTATTGCTTCCCAAAGTCGTGCTGCATAAGCGTAAACGAAGTTATTTGTCACGGTATTCCCGATTGTCGGCCGTTGGAGGAAGGAGATATCGTGAATATCGACGTCACGGCGTTTTTCGGCGGATACCACGGCGACTTGAACGAAACCGTGTTTGTAGGTAGTAGTGGCGATAAAAGCAATAGCGCTACAGAAGAAACAGCGAGCGAAGAAGTAGCAGATGGAGTAGACAGTAGCAAAAAAGAAGCGTTCAAACTGCTCAAGTGCGCGTACGAGTGTCTCGCGGAAGGCATGTCCATAGTCAAACCAGACACGCGATACAGAGACATTGGCGAAAAAGTCTCCACAGTCGCCTCCAAATACGACTGTTCGGTCGTCAAAACCTACTGCGGGCACGGCATCGGTAAGCATTTTCACTGCTTCCCGAACGTTCCGCACTACAAAGGCAACAAAGCTGCCGGCGCCATGAAACCTGGCCACGCGTTCACCATAGAGCCGATGATCAACCTCGGCAAAGAATGGCGCGACGAGTTATGGCCGGACGGATGGACCGCAGTCACTAAAGATGGAAGCTTGAGCGCACAGTACGAACACACGATGGTGTGCACGACAGATGGCGTGGACGTGTTGACAAAACGGAATAAAAATAGCCCGAGAGTGTTTCCGTTTACCGAGTTCGAGGATACCGGCGACGACGACAAAGACGAAGAAGAAGAAGAGGCGGACAAAGAGAACCAGGTCATCGCGGAGCTCGAAGAACTCGTGAACCAATTCAACACCACCAAACTTTAGAGAGAGGCCTAGGAAACGATTTCTCGCTTTATATCGTTGTAGTCCTTATTTCCACCCCTATAGGACCCGCTTGCCACTCCACTCAAAACAGTTAAATTTTAACCTCGCCGCCAAAAACCTCAAAATTAAGGATTTCCACACACAAAATGTTGGCCGCTGCTCAAACAACGAAGATAAACCCATCCTCATTCGCGGCGCGGGCTCGAACGTCTTCCTCCTCGTGCGATGGGGACGGTTGTCGATGCTCTTTTTGCTGCGCGAATGTTATTAAGAGAAAGGCGTTGAAAATGTCGACGAAACGCGAAGCAGGAGTCGTCACTCGCGCGGAACAGTACCGCCCTGGGATTAACATGCCGGAAGGTCCGGACTCGGACTTGAACAAATGGTCGAGGAAAATCACGCAACCGAAATCGCAAGGCGCGTCTCAAGCCATGCTCTACGCGACTGGATTGACCGAAGCGGATATGAACAAACCGCAAGTTGGAATTTCCTCGGTCTGGTGGCAAGGGAACCCGTGCAACAAACACTTGCTTTTGTTAGGGAACGAGGTGAAGAGAGGCGTCGAAGCGGCTTCGATGGTCGGGTATCAGTTCAACACGATTGGTGTGTCCGACGGGATTAGTATGGGTACGCCGGGGATGTCTATGTCGTTGCAATCGAGAGACTTGATTGCGGATTCCATCGAGACGGTTATGGCCGGGCAATGGTACGACGCGAACGTGAGTTTGCCGGGATGCGATAAGAACATGCCAGGGACGGTTATGGCGATGGGGAGGATTAACCGACCGTCGTTGATGGTTTATGGCGGTACGATTCGACCGGGTATTTCGCAGTTGGATGCGAGTAAGTCGTTGGACATCGTGTCGGCGTTTCAGAGTTACGGTCAGTTTGTGACGGATGCGATTACCGAGGATGAGAGAAAGGATATCGTGAGAAACTCGTGCCCAGGCGCCGGGGCGTGTGGTGGTATGTATACCGCGAATACCATGGCATCTGCTATTGAGGCTTTGGGGATGACGTTGCCGTATTCGAGTTCAATCCCGGCGGAAGATCCGTTGAAGATGGACGAGTGTTTCTTAGCCGGGAACGCGATTAAGCACTTGTTGGAGATTGATTTGAAACCGAGAGATATCATGACCAGAGCTGCTTTTGAAAACGCGATGACCATTGTTATTGCCCTCGGTGGTAGTACGAATGCGGTGTTGCACTTGATTGCTATGGCGCACGCGTGCGGGATTACTTTAACCTTGGATGATTTCCAAGCCGTGAGCGACAAGACGCCGTTTATTGCGGATTTGAAGCCGAGTGGGAAGTACGTCATGGAAGATGTGCACAAAGTTGGTGGCACTCCGGCGGTGTTGAAGTATCTCATGGCGAATGGCTTGATTGATGGTTCGTGCATGACGGTAACAGGTAAGACGTTGGCGGAAAATTTACAAGCCTGTCCAGATTTGAAGGAAGGGCAAGATGTGATCGTGCCATTGGATCAACCGATTAAGAAGACTGGACATTTACAAACGTTGTACGGAAACATCGCCCCGGATGGTTCGGTGGCAAAAATCACCGGCAAGGAAGGTCTGTACTTTAAAGGTACTGCGATTTGCTTCGATTCCGAGGAGGAGATGCTCCAAGCATTGGCCGCAGATTCGAAGCAGTTTGTTGGTTCAGTCATCGTCATTCGTTACGAAGGTCCAAAGGGTGGTCCGGGTATGCCAGAAATGTTAACCCCGACGTCTGCGATCATGGGCGCTGGCTTAGGGAATGACTGCGCGTTGATTACGGACGGGAGATTTTCAGGCGGCTCACACGGTTTCGTCATCGGTCACGTCACGCCAGAAGCGCAAGAAGGCGGTCCGATTGGTTTGATTGAAAACGGAGATGAGATTGAAATCGACGCGGAAAAGAGAACGATGAATGCATTGAACGTCACGGAAGCGATGTTTGCTGAGAGAAGAGCCAAGTGGACAGCGCCACCTTTGGAAGCGACGAGCGGGACGTTGTATAAGTATACCAAATTGGTGGCGAGCGCGTCCAAAGGTTGCATCACAGATCTGTAATATCTGATACCAGGTACCTAGGTACCACAGGTACCAGTATATATATTATCTATTGAAGCTACAATTATCCTCTATCTATCTATCTATTTACTCATCTCTTTTTCGTTTATGCTTACTTACTATACTATTCTTTCTTCATCGCTTTTCTGTCGTCTTCGTCGAACGACCACACGCTAAAATGGTGGTTCAGCGTTCGAATGCCGTGTAAACGCTTCCTGGTTTGGCTACTCAAGGCACCTTTATCATTCCTATCTTTCTCTATATAGAATATACGTTTTATGCGCGAGTGCGTCAGCGCCATGGCACACATCAAACACGGTTCGTGCGTCATGTAGATGTCGTACCCTGTGCATAAATATGGCTTGTCCGGGATGCCGATGGATTCAGCCATCACTTTTGCCGCCACAGATTTCCGACGTTTTTTAGCCTCTGGAGAGGTCAAATCTTCATTCTCTCCGAAATCATTCTTGCCGTTGTTATCGTGCGCATCTGGATACAGTTGTAAATCCAGTCTCGCGACTTTCTCGATTGCAATCATCGCGCAGTGTTGCATAGGAAGACACCGCCTCGCCCCGCCTCTTTCGTCGTCTCGTTCCCCATTCTTCGCACAAGCGACCACCTCGCCGGTCTTTGGATTCACAATCTCGCAAAATCTCTCGCCTTCTTTTACTTTTAACACCAACGATCTCGCCCTCTCCGTCGCCGTCGTCCTCTCCTCGTCGTCCATCTTCGCCTCCTTCGAGTTCACTTCGCCTTTCGTCGTGGCTAACAAAACCGACGGCCACCACTCGTTCGCGCGTTCCAACTCTTTCCTCGAGAGCACTTGTCGGTTTGAAACGACACACGGCAGTAAATCTTCCTTCGTCGTGTTCGTCACCTCTAAAACTTTTCTCGCGTATCTCTTCTCTTCTTCTCCGGAGACGCTCACGAATAAGAAAACGCTCTCCGAGTCGTCCGGGTTCGATTTTACTCTCCGAACGTGTTTCGGTGGCACACCAAAATCATCATCATCATCATCATCGTCCTCGTTTTCACGCGCACCCCCTCCTGTCTCTCCTCCAATCATCCTCCTCCTCCTCGCCAAAATTTCGCGTTCGTAGCTCGATGCTTGCTTCACCGCCAGCGAACACGTCTTTTTGGGAATGCGAACGCAAAATGCGCTCCGTTTGGAAAGTGGAATTGGAATCGAAGGTGCGACGAAGAATGGTTTTCTTCTTGAAAGCGCGTCGTCGTCTGAATCGTCGTCGTTTTCGCCGCCGTTTCGAAACATTGATAAAGAACGTGGTGAAAAGCGTGGAAGTGGTTTACTTGTCAATAATCAAAGCGCGTTTTTCATCGTGTTCTCGATCGATGTGTGTGTTATTATAAATACGGATTAGATATTAACTCTAAAACAAGAGAATAAAAATGGGCAACCAAGAACACAACAGAAAAGTTCGTGTACCGTGGTACCTACCTACTGTAGGTAAAAAGAAAGTTTTATTAATTACTTCTTTGACGGTTTAACGGCTTTGGTGAAATACATCACGGTGTAAATACCAGTCTTTCCGCCGTCTACCAAGGCGTCCGCGCCTTTCTTCAAAAACCCACTCACGCCGACGCTCCCTTTCGGGGCAATTCTCACCATCTCCAAAAACAAGACCAAATAATGGGTAATCGCGCGCCCCCAAATAGTCGTCTTGAAGCTCCAGAAATCTCTAAACGGCGACCAGCGTCGGTACGGGTCGATGGGTTCGTACCAGTTCACGTCGCTGGTTTTCACCAAATCTTCCTCTTCCTCCAACTTAAATCCAGCTTTTTTCATGGCGTTCGAGACGTCCTTGCAGCTTCTCGCGGTCGGTAAACCGTTCCCTAACAAAATATCTTGTCTGATTTGTTTGTGCTTCTCGTTTTTCGGGTCGTACTCTTCGGTTAAACACCACTCGTAAGACGCGAACACGCCTCCGGGTTTCAACACGCGGAAAATTTCCGCGTAACATTTTTCCGCGTCCGGCGCGTGACAAGTCGCTTCGATTTGGTACACCGCATCGTACGTGTTATCTGGAACCGGAATGTTCATAAAGTCAGCCTTAATAAACCCGCAATTGTCGTGTCTCCCGGTCGATTTGTTTATCTGTTCCCCTCTCGAAATCTGAAACGCGTTGTTATTCAATCCCGTCACGTCCGCTCCCGTGAACGCGGCAATCTCTCTCAACGGCCCACCAATCCCGCATCCGACGTCTAAAACCTTATCTCCTTTCTTCACGTTCAGTTTAGAGGCCAAATAATGTTCGTGTCGAACGATCGATTCTCTGAGCGTTTCCCACTTGTACCGGTGCGCGAAGTGGAAGGATTCGCCCCATCCGTACTCGTAAAACGAGGTCGCTAAATCGTAATACTTGTTCACGACGTCGGTGTAATTTCCCGTGCGTTTGGAGTCGTCTTGCTCTTTGAAGTATTCCTGTTTGACGTGAAAAGTGGTCGAGAGTGATAAGGAACGAGAGAAAAGAGAAAAGGTGTCAGTCACTGATCCGTTCCAAAACGAAGCGAGACGAAACGATGAAATTTTGCAAAACTTCGCACCTCGTAATCTTTCGTCACTTGTTCGCTCTCGTTCCTGTCCACGTTCCCGCCCATGTGTTTCACGTTAAATTTCTTGTTCTTTGACGCCATTTTGATGACGATGCGTGCGTGTTATCTCTCGCTTCTTCTTTCTCCGATAAGGAAGAGATACTGTGTGGAGATTGAATATGCGTTTTGGATAGAGAGATCTGGTGGGCGGATTTTGTCTCTTTTTTTTCAAACAAAATGCAAGCAAAAGAGGAGAGGAAAAACATTTTTAAGCGCGAATATTTACGAGCGTAATCTCACGCGAGACTCTTTCTCCGTATCTATCGCATATGGGGACAACGCATACATGTAGGCTATGGCTATAAAAGAGCAAACGTATGTGGTACAACAGGACTATTCATGAGCTAATGCCAGCGACGCATGTGGAATTTCAAAGTATCAGATCGACGAAACTTCATCTCGCAAACATCACATTCGTACGGCTTCTCGTTCGTGTGAATACGCATGTGCTTTTTCAAATCACCAGAATCACGAAAAGCTTTATCGCACACATCACATTCGTACGGTTTCTCGTTCGTGTGAATACGCATGTGGACTTTCAATTGACCAGATGTAGTAAAACGCTTCTCGCACACATCACACTCGTACGGCTTCTCGTTCGTGTGAATACGCATGTGGATTTTCAAAGTACCAGATTGACGAAAAGCTTTATCGCACACATCGCATTCATACGGTTTCTCGTTCGTGTGAATACGCATGTGCTTTGTCAAAGTACCAGATTCACTAAAACGCTCCTCGCACACATCACACTCGTACGGCATCTCGTTCGTGTGCGTACGCATGTGGACTTTCAAACTACAAGCCGTAGTAAAACGCTTCTCGCACACATCACATTCGTACGGTTTCTCTTTCGTGTGAATACGCATGTGGATTTTCAAAGAACTAGAATGACGAAAACACTTCTCGCACACGTCACATTTATACGGTTTCTCGTTCGTGTGAATACGCTTGTGGTCTTTCAAACTACTAGATTGAGTAAAACGCTTCTCGCACACATCGCATTCGTACGGTTTCTCGTTCGTGTGAATACGCATGTGGAGTTTCAAATTACCAGAATAACGAAAACGCTTCTCGCACATATCACACTCGTACGGTTTCTCGTTCGTGTGAATTCGCATGTGTTCGTTCAAACTATGAGCTCGAGTAAAACGCTTCTCGCACACATCACACTCGTACGGTTTCTCGTTCGTGTGCGTACGCATGTGTACGGCCAATTGGGATGGACTTCCAAACATCTTCTCGCAAACATCGCACTCGTGTTGCGTTCTCTTTCTCTTCGATCCTTTCCTAAAAGCAGTCTCTTCTTTTCGTATCTGTTCGTCCATTTCATAATCATCATCATCTTCTTCTTCATCATCATCATCATCTTCATCGTCATCAATATCATCATCAACGACAACAAAAACATCATCATCATCCTCGTCAGGTGGTATTTGCAAACACAACACCGGTTCTTGTTCTTCTTCTTCATCATCACCCACAACCACCGTCTTCACGTTTACCGCGCGCTGCGGATGTGGATTCTTTCGTCTCGCCATTCTGTACAGTATTTCCTCTTCTTCTTCTTCTTTGTCTTCTTCTTCGAAACGTTGAGCGCGCTTTTGTGAGTAAAGAAATGACAACTTCTTTTCCCTAAAACTTTTGCCTTTCGAAGAGAGAAAAGTTCGTTACGATATACTCCTCTCTCTCGCGCGCGAACAACCACGTATACTAACTTTGTTGCCACCACGAACCAAACACAAAACAACACTTCTCAGAGCACGCAGCCGCCTTTTTCGAAAAACAGCACAATGTCTTTCCTCTCAAACGCAGAAGAAGAACGGAAAAAGAAATGGATGACTTTTATGGAAACGAATCGATTGTTCTTTGGAAGCGGCAACGACGACGAGAACGAGAACGAGAACAAGTCGTGTCTGATCGTGGTCGACGTGCAAAACGATTTCCTCTCACCAACTGGCGCCTTGTCCGTCCCGAATTCGGAAGAAATCATCGAGGATGTGAACGCGTTAGTCGATGTATTCTCCGAGAGAAACGAGCTGGTGATTTTTACCCAAGACTGGCACTGCCCAGAGCACTCCTCGTTCGCGAGCGCGGAAAAGAATAAGAAACCGTTCGACGAGGTGGTGAAGTGTTACAAAAAAAACGAAGGAGGAGAAGTAAAAGTGGTGCAGACGTTATGGCCGGACCATTGCGTGCAAGGGACGAAAGGCGCGGAGTTTCACGAGAGAATTCGAGTCCCCACTTCGGCGAAAGTTATTCGGAAAGGGTTCCGTAAACGGGTGGATTCGTACTCGGCGTTTCTGGAAAACGATAAAGAAACGGAAACTGGGTTGAGCGAGTTTATTCGCGGCGTGAATAAAGGATTGGAGTTATCATCATTAACATCGTCATCGAAGAGTGATGATAACGCCGCGAAAAGTCCAAAAATCACGCACTGCGTGATCGTCGGCGTCGCTTTCGATTATTGCGTCCGTTTCACCGCCGAGGACGCTTTCGAGCTCTTCGATCGCGTCGTCGTTTTGGAAGACGTGACTCGAGCGGTAAATCTCGGTGACTCGGTCAAAGAGGCCAGAAAAGCGATGGAACAGAAAGGCGTTCACGTGGTTAAAATCAGCGACGGGGACAACAACATATAATAGCGACATCATTTTACGTAGAGTAGTAGTAGTAGTAGTAGTAGTAGTAGTAGTAGTAAGAATCTCTTCAAAGAAGCAGACGCACTTTATATACTACTCTCGCTTCGTTGTAATACTAATACTAAGAATAAGAACAAGAAAACAGCGATAAAGAATGGGTGGCACGGCAAACATCCGCCGCGAGGCCAAAGCTTCGAGGGAACAAGAGCAACTCGCGAAAACGAAAGCGCAGGAGCACAAAGCGAACGAAGATGCGAAATTCATCGGCTTCGAGAACCCGACGTTAAAACGAGAGAAGAAGAGAGAAGAAGACGCGAAGAGAGAAGACGAAATCGCGCTGAGGAAAGCGGAGAACAGAAGATTAGCGAAAATGGAGGAAGAGGAGATGAACAAACTCGGTCAGAAGAAGAGTTCGAGCAGTAAGAAGCTGACGAAATTCGAAATCGAACAGAACAAAGCGATGGATGCAAAGGCGAGATTGAAAGCGAAATTCGCGGCGAAGCGAGAAGCGGAGTCGTACGTCAACGTGGACGAAATCGAAAACACAAACAAAGCACGCTTCGACGCAGAAAATAAAGAAGCAGTAAAAGGAGGAGGAACTATCGACAGAGCGGTCAAGGAGTTGACTGGATTGGACATCGCGAAGAAAACGCAACCGGTTTCGATGAAGGCGGCGTACAAAGCGTTCGAGGAGAGAGAACTCCCCGGGATGAAAGAAGAACGGCCAGGGTTGAAGAAAAGTCAGTACGACGAGTTGTTGTCCAAAATGTGGAAGAAAGATCCGACGAATCCCGTGAACGTTAACGCTTTAAAGAACGGCAAATGATGCAGCGATAGCGGTTGATTGAGACTCGCAGAGGAGCAAAGAGAGCACTGCTCAAAACCACCACAAGTTAAGTTGTTGTTTGCACGCACACTTAAAGCGCACTTAAAGACAGTAAAATCCTCTCGTTTTCGAGCGCTCAAAAAGACCCTCTTTTTCTTTCGTTTCTTCTCAATGATTGCGTCTTCTTCTTCTTCTGCCTGTGCTGCTGCTCTGTCGTCGTCGAGTCATCATCATCATCATCACACGCAGCAGCGCATTATCCAAAACTTCAAGAGAAAGACGACGACGACGACGACGAAAACAACAACAACGAGAAGACAACAAAGAGCGACGAAGACGACGACGACAACAACAGCTCTGACGGGAGACCAACAAGGAATTTATAACCCTCCGGAGTCGAAAGAGGAGGCGTTTCAGCAGTGCGCGACCGCGATCGAACGTCTCGTAAACGCGTCCCAGAAAAAAAGCAGTTCGAATAAAAAACGAGCGATGCGAAAGCAAGTCTCGAAAAGAGGGCAATTTTTATGCGCGGAATTACCGGTGATGGACGACGGCGCTTTATCCACGTCGGAGATGGCGTTATCGCTGGTGTTTGACGAGGAAAACACGAGCGTGGTGTACGCGGACGAAGAAGCGGCGAGGAAGAGCGCAGAGAAGAATGGTAAAGTGGAAACGTTCTCGCTGGCGGAAGCGTTGGAGGTAGAGGCGGATTTCATCGCGAGCGAGAAGACCGGGGCGGTATATTTGGTCGGGTTTGGAGAAGACGAAGTTGAACAGGCGGTGAAGTTAACGAAGAAGATTAACCCGTCGCGGGCGATTGTTTTGGTGAACGCGGAGTGGATGCACGCCGGTGATGGGGGAGATATTTATAAATCCGAAATCATTGCGAGCGGGAAAGACGTGGATTCGATTTCAGAGACGGAGAAGTTTAAGAATCAATTCGCGGTGGTGTACTCGTATTTACCCTTAGCAATTGAGAATAAGGTATTCGGCCAAAACGCTGGAGGGGCTATATTCAAGTGCGTCTTAGGTGGCGCACCGAGCGGGACGCCGTGGAGAATATTAATCACGGATAAAGATGGAAAGTTTAGTCAAGTCGGCGCGATGCAACGAAGACCCGAAGGCGAGGACATTCAAAACACTTTTTATAACGCTTACGCGGCAACAAGTCAGGTGAATAAAGGCGTCGGAGCGATAAAGAGCACGTTCGATAAGTTCAAAGAGAATTTACCTAACCCGTTCGGTGGCGGCGGATAGAAGTAGAAAATAGTATAGGTCCAGTAAATTACTTCGTATTAATTCATTTTTACAAAATTGTGTTTCTCTCTATTTCTTCTTCTTCGCGCGCGCGTTTGCGCGCGCATGTGTGCGCGTATGTTATTCAGCACGTTCTTCTTGTCAACGATAATTGTATTCTCTCCGCCACTGAAATTTTCATCATCAAGCAGTCTCGGCGAACTGCGTCAAATCAAACGTCAACACCTTTGAGCACGCCTCTCGTTGGTCTCTCGAAACGCCGACTAACGACTCCGCCTTGTCGTAAAAGTTATCCTTGAGCGAAATGACGATGGATTGCGTACCACCTTTGCCTAAGGATTTCGAGCGGACAAACCTAGCCATTTTTTCGACGTTGGATTTATCCAACGCCGCGTCGACTTCGTCCAAGACGAAAAATGGCGACGCGCGATAGGAGTGAATCGCAAAGAGCAACGCCAAAGCGGCGATAGTTTTCTCGCCGCCCGATAACATCTCCATCTCGCGGTATCGCTTAGATGGAGGCATGGCGGTGAAGTTCACGCCACCCAAGAACGGTTCGTCGTAATTTTCGAGCGTTAAGAACGCTTGACCTCCCGTTGGATGCGCGCTACCTTTTGTCAACTCTCGGTACGTCTCAGAGATTCTCTTCTCGACGTGCTCAAACGCGCCTCTAAAACGAGCGCCTCTCGTCTCCGCAATCTCTCGGAAGGTGATTTGACACGCGCTCAACTTTTCTCGCGCATTATCAATCTCAACCGCTTGTTGCTTTTCCTTTTCGAGAATTTGGTCGTACTGTTCGAGCGCTTTCATGTTTGGCTCGAGCTTTTCTAAAGTAGCGGCGCGTTCGTTGCACTCGTCGCGCATTTCCCCGTCGAGTCGGTCTCTTTGCGCCTGATCGATGGCTAAGCGCAACTCGGGTTTCAAGTCCGAATAGTCTACCGCGTAGTTTTCGTCCGTATCGTACTCACTTCTTGGCGCGTCCACGTCCATGGCGTCGTCGTCATTTTCTACTTCTTCGTCTTCTTCTTCTTCGTCGTCGTCATCGCCCGCAGTCTTTCTTTTTCGAGACGAACTCTTCTTCTTCTTTTTCGCACTACCAGAGCCGGCGGCGAGTTGCGCCGCTCGCGGGATTTCCAACAACTCCATGCTCGCATTCTTCAAGACGTCCAATCTCGAACCTCTCAACGCGTCCAAGTGATTATTCTTGGCGTTAATCAACCTCGAAAATCGTTCCCGTTCGTCGTTGGCTTCCGCGTTGAGCTCTTTCAGAGATTGCAATTCGCGTTCGACGCTTCTCGCGTCGTCTTTCGCGCGTTTCAATTCACCATCCAGCTCTTTCAACTGCGTCTTCATCTCCGCCGTGCTTTGATTGAGTTTTTCCAACTCCGTTTCCAAAGTTTCGATTTCCTTTTCGCACTTTTTGATATCTTTCTCGTTGCGTTTGATGGCGGAGTCGTTGTCGCGGGATTTTTCGTAATCGAGTAACTCAACGACGCGCGCGCGTTGCGACGCAAACTCTGCTTTAGCTTCCGCTTGTTTCTTTCGCCTCGTCTCTCGTTCTTCTTCGTGCTCGCGAATGTTTTTGATGCCGACGCGCTTGGAAAACTCGGCGTAGATTTCGTCGGAAATGTCGTGGATTTTCGCGTCCAACTCGACAATTTTTGCCTCGAACTCTTTGATGGATTTCTCCGTCGCCTCGCGTTCGGGAATGATCGGTTTCAACGCGTCGTTAATTGAAGTCATTTCATCTTGAAACCGCTTCAATTTTGCCTCGACGTCTTTGTAATCTTCCTTCAAATTCGCCAAATCGCGTTCGTGTCGTTGCTTTTGAGAGTACACCGCGCTCTCCTCGTTTATGATTTGTTGCACCGATTTCAACTTCAACATTTCCGTTTCTAACTTTTCTTTTTCTTTACGCCACGTGTCAATATCCGCTCGCGTGAATCTGTTCGCTTTATCCGTCAATCCTTGAGAGCTCCCACCGGTAAGTTTACCTGCTTTATCGATGCTCGTGCCGTCTAAAGAGACGACTTTCAATAGCGCGCCGGCGTTCTTCTTGCTCTTGTCGTACGCAAGTTTCTTCGCCTCGGCGTGGGTGTCGCAGACGACGCAATCCCCTAACGAGTGCAACATCGCTCTGTGGTACGCGTTATCGTAGCTGACGACATCGATGACTAATTTCGCGGTGCCGCCTAATTCGCGCAAGCGTTCGTTGTTCTCGGACATCGTCTTGATGTCTTTCAACGGAATAAATTCCATCGCCGGGACGCGTTGGTCTTTCAAATACTGAATGCACTCTTTCGCGGATTCACGATCGTCTACGACTACCGCATCTGCGCTTCGACCTAGTGCCGTGATCACAGCTAACTCGTACTTTTTGTTCGACACTTTAATCAAGTCTGTGACTCTCCCGCGACATCCGGCGAAGAGCGATCTCATGGACGCGATTGCCTCCGTCGCTTTCATTTCGCGTTCGTTTTCTTTACGCAGCGCCTTCGCACTTCGTAACTTCTCAGTTAAGGCGTCGATTTGCGTTTGGTAGTGTTCCGCTTTTGCTCTCGTAGATCGTTTCTCGTCCGCTAAAATCTTAATCTTGGCGTCTTGCGCTTTGAAATCGGATTCGGCCAGTTTCACTTTTTCGCCAACCTCTTTCAATCGAGCCTTTTGCGACTTCTCGTTTTCTTTCAAGAACGATTTACGTTTCTCCAACTGCGCGATTTTACCTTCTAAACGTTCCAACGTGCCTTTGTCAACGTTCGCTCTGTTTTCCGCCGCGTCGCGTTCGCGTTTGAATTTAAACGTCTTCGAACCGGCTTCCGCGCGTTTTTGGTTAAACTCTTCGCGTTGCGCGTCGCTTAATTCTACTTTCGACCTCTTCTCGGCTTTCTTCAGCTGGTCCGCGTCGTACAATCTCTCCGCGTCGTTCACTTCCTCCAACTGCTTCTCCAACTTTGTCACGTCTTGCGATCGAGAATCTTTATCCTCCTTTGTCTTTTCCAAGTTTGTTTGCAACAACTGTAATTTCTTCTTGTTCCTTTGCAAACTTTCGTTCGATTTGACCATTTTCGGCGTCGCTTTCGAGAGCTCCTCTCTCAACTTACTCATCTTCTTCTCCGCCACCAGCGCAGATTTTGCCACCTGCGCCTTCGTCTTCTTCTTCTCCTCTAGTTCGACTTTATTTGCCTCGTTCTTTTCGTCGTGCGCGTCTCGACTTTTCACAATCTTCAACTTTTCCTCCTGCATCGTCTTGATGCCTTCGTCCAAATGAAACAACTTCATCATCGCTCGATCCGTCTTCAACTCCTTCAACTCGTTCACGAGCTTTATGTGCTTCTCTGCCTCGTCTTTTTGCTCTTTAATCTGTTTTCTTTGGCTCATCAACGTCTTTTTCTTCCCGAAGACGACCGCGTTCTCCTCCTCCGCCTCTTTCACTTTCAACTGCGCGTCGTTATACGCCTGCTTCAACTCGTCGCTTCCGCTCAATTGTTCGAACAGTTGCGTCAAATCTTTCGGCGATTTCTGCGCGACGGCTTCGATGTCGCCTTGAAAAACCAAAAAGTTTCTCGCTTTGACGAGGATACCAAACTGTTTCAACTTCTCCGCGTACTCTTCAAACGTCACCGTCTTGTTGTCGATTTTATAGTCCGAGGCGCCCGAGTTGGATATCGTGCGCGAAAACCGTACCTCGTTCTTCTCTCCTTCTTCTTCTCCTCTCTTCTGCCTCTTCTTCTTCTTCGAGTTTTCTTTATCTCCGTCTCGTTCTTCGCTCTCGTCTTCTTCTTCTTCTTCCTCTTCTTCGTCGTTGGTATTCAAAACGTACACCAAACTCACGCTCGCGTTTCTCTTCTCCTTCGAATCTTGCACGTCGTACGCGTACACCAAATCTCTCAACGTCGACCCTCTCAATTGCGCGGATTGCACGCCTAAAACGAACGAAATCGCATCCATGAGGTTTGATTTCCCGCTCCCGTTCGGGCCTATGATGGAGGTGAACTTTTTAAACGGACCGATGATTTGTTTCCCTTTGTACGACTTGAAATTCTCGAGCTCGATTCGCGACAGATGGCCAATCGGAGCGGCGTTGTTTTTCTCATCATCGTTATTCTTATTATTTAAACCAACATTACCATTTCCAGGCGTGTTCGGTGGCATCAGCGGTAAAACCATTATTGTAAGTAGTACTCTTTATATATCGTCTCTCTCTCTTTGCCCTAAGTGTTGTTGTTGTTGTTGTTGTTGTTGTTGTTGTTCAAAGTGCGCTTCTTCGTTTCAAAAGAGTTGAGAAAAATTCAAATTTTGGCGGGCTCAAAAAAAATAGTTTAGGGTTTAAAAATTGTCAAAAGAGGACACTGGATTATTTTGACTCTCGAGTTGTTCTTTCTCTCTCTTGGATTACTCTGCGCGCTGCTGTTTTGTGTCCTCTTGAAGAAGAAGAGAAAGAAGACGAGAAATATGAAGAAAAGCAACAACTTTGTCGTCCCCGGTGGTGGTGGTGGTGGTACGAGTAATACTACGACTAAAATGTCTAATATAAAATGGGACAAAGAAAAAGTCTCGTCATTGAACAAACAACTCCAAAATGAAAAGTGCGAAGAGATGATGAAACGTTTGAGAAAGAACAACAACGCGTGTTTCACGTGCGCAGGGCCGGGATCTTTAGCCCCGCAATACGCGTGCGTGACATTTTCAACCTTCATATGCACGAGATGCGCGGGCATCTATCGCGAGTTTGGGTTTCGAGTGAAAAGCGTGAGCGCGAGCACGTTTACGCCGGAAGAGGTAAACGTGTTCGTTTGCAACGGTGGGAACGAAACGGCGAGACGAAGATATTTCGCCAAAGGTAAGTACGACGAGAATAAGTATCCGAAACCGGAAAGCAGCGAGACGAATAAGATAAAAGGGTTCGTGAAAGCAGCTTTGGTGGATAAGATTTGGATGAGTGATGGTGTTGATGAAGGTGGAAAAGGAGGGGATGATGGGTCGACGACGACGCCCGCGCCGCCGGATGCGAAACCAAAGTTGTTTAGAGAGAAATCGCCGGATTTATTCGGCGGTTTGTTTGAAGATGAAAATACTGAGAAAAAGCAACAAGAACAACACCAAGAAGAACAAAAAGGGAATAGCTCGGTGAACTGGAGCTCCTTCGCGTCGCCGCCGTCGTTTCCAACCCCTGGGAATGAGACTGTTTTTAACGCGTTGGAACAAATCAACAATCCTACGAAATCGCCGACGAAGAAAATTACCTCCTCGCTCTTCGACGCCGCGGAGCAGGTGCAAACCGGTGGATCTGGTTTCAGCCAAGGGTTCGCGTTGAAACCACCGCCGAGAGTAGCAAATGCGGTGTCTTTTCAACAACAGCAGCAACAACAACAACAACAGCAACAACAACAACAGCAACAACAACAACAAGAAAACGGTACGACGGTGGGAGAAAGCGTGGGCGTGGGCAGCGGGCGTGCAATGTTGGACGACGATTTTTGGTCCCAACCAGCGATACCAACTGCTGCAGCAGCGCCGGTGATTAGTATGCCTGCAATGCCTGGCATGCCGCAAATTTCTGGATTAGGCATTTCATCGCAGCAGCAAAGCGCGCCTCCTCCTCCTCCTCCTCCTCAGCAACCACTACCAGAAACACAACAGGCGGACCCGTTCGCTATGTTTGGCGGCATGACTGGCGTGTCGGCGCCTCCAAAACAGCCAGCTGCACAACCTCTAATGCCAGCTATGCCAACTATGCCAAACATGCCGGCGATGCCAAACATGCCAAACATGCCGGCAATGCCAAACATGCCGGCGATGCCCAGCACGATGCAAAAGACTTCTCCAAGACCTTCTCAAAATTCAGCGGCGTATAATCCGTTCGCGTAAATTAGATTTTTAGATAGCAGCACGCACGCGCAGAAAAGTGTACATATAACTTACAAATACTAATAAGCTAAAGTATAATGACTGATGATAATTATTTGCCCGCCACTGTGGGCGCTTGATTCTTCGCCTCTTCTAAACTCTTTTCGTAGTTTTCAATGCTCTTGAACAACTCGGCAAAGTTACCTTTCCCGAATCCCCCGCACCCAGCCGCTTGTTCCTTCTTCTCTTCTTTCGGATATTCGCAACCGATGCGTTGAATAATCTCGATGAATATCGTCGGTCTATCCGTGAGTGGTTTTGTAAAAATCTGAATCAGCACGCCTTGGTCGTCTTTATCTACCAACAAACCTAAGCGTTCGCACTCTTTCAAAGTTTCGTCGGACAACGCGTCGCCAACTTTGGCTTTCAAGTTTTGGTAATACTTCTCACTCGCGGGCGGTTGAAAATCAAAGCCACCAAACATGCCAGAATATTTTTTCATTTCCGTGACGGTGTGAATAATGTCGTCTGTTTTCAACGCCAAATGTTGAACGCCCGCGCCGTTGTTGGCTTCTAAATACGTCTGAATTTGCGATTTGCGTCGCGTTCCAAACGTCGGTTCGTTTACCGGAAGCAAGACAAACTCGTCGTTATTCGCTAAAACCATGGAGTTTAACCCAGAGTCGACAGTTCCAACATCCGCGGCGACAAATTCGGCAAACTCGTGGAATCCTAACATCTTTTCGATGTATTCCACGGTTTCGATCAAATCGCTCACGTTCCCGACGCAATGGTCCAAACGTTTCAAACCGTAATTCCTCTTCTCACTTTTACAGCTCTGTTCTTCTTGTTCTTGTTCGACTGCATCGTAATCTAAATACCTATACGTCTCATCGTCGTCCAAATGCGTCGTCGCATCTTCCACGAACCTCAACTCCACGTCTCCGTACAGCGCGACTTCCGCCACCGTCGCTTCGCGTCCGTCTTTCCTATTCCTCAGCGTTCTCGGCGCGCGAACACTCACGCCACCATTTTTCGTGCTCACTGCGTACGCCTCTTTGCAATCATTCACTCTCACGCACACGCGTTTCACCGCTAAGCCGTGTTTCTCGACGAACTGTTTCGCTAAAGCTTTTTCTTCCTCGATTGCTTTCGTCGTTTCATCGTCGCTCACATTTTTCTCCTCCTTCTCGCCTTCTAAGTCTCTCCCGTACCCTTTTTCCTCCGTCATCACCGGCGCGGTAAACACAAACACCAGCTCGTTACTTTTCATCGCGTACGAGTTATAAATCACATTCCCGGTCGTCGTTTGATCGCTCAGACCGATGACGTTCATCCCGAGCGCGATGGCGAATCGATTCGCGGTCGTTTTCGCGTCTTGACAGAAAAACTCAATCGAGTGGAAACGCGTGACGGGGAACAAATCCGAATGCGGATTCGCGCGTTTAAAGTTTGAGTACCCGACCAGTTTTCGTTTCTTTTGTTGATTCGGTACCGTTTTTGTCGTCGTCATCGTTGATGATGTTTTGGGTGGTGGTGCATCGTCCTCGTTCGCAGGCGCAGCGGTTTTAGGTTTCATGTTCGCTCTTTGCGAGTGGATAAAATGACGACGTCAACACAGAGAGAGGGAGAAAATGTTCTAAAAATAGCGCATATTTGGCGTGTTTAATTGTTGTTTGATTCGCTCGATACGTCACGTAAATGTATACGTGTGTATATGTAGGACTATAAAAGAGCTAATGTTGAGTGCGCTTGTGCCTTTTCAAATCACCAGATTGACGAAAAGCTTTCTCGCACACATCACATTCATACGGTTTCTCGTTCGTGTGAATACGCACGTGCGTTTTCAAACTACTAGATTGAGTAAAACGCTTCTCGCACACATCACATTCGTACGGTTTCTCGTTCGTGTGCGTACGCATGTGGTCTTTCAAATGACCAGATTCACGAAAAGCTTTCTCGCACACATCGCATTCATACGGTTTCTCTTTCGTGTGCGTACGCATGTGCTTTTCCAAATTACTCGATTGAGTAAAACGCTTCTCGCACACATCACATTCGTACGGTTTCTCGTTCGTGTGAATACGCATGTGGTTTTTCAAATGTTGAGAATGACGAAAAGCTTTATCGCACACATCGCATTCATACGGTTTCTCGTTCGTGTGAATACGCATGTGGACTTTCAAATTACCAAGTTGACGAAAAGCTTTATCGCACACATCACATTCATACGGTTTCTCGTTCGTGTGAATACGCATGTGGTTTTTCAAACTATCAGCCGTAGTAAAACGCTTCTCGCACACATCACATTCGTACGGTTTCTCGCTCGTGTGAATACGCACGTGGCTTTTCAAATGTTGAGATTGACGAAATCTCTTCTCGCACACATCACATTCATACGGTTTCTCGTTCGTGTGCGTACGCATGTGTACGGCCAATTGGGATGGACTTCCAAACATCTTCTCGCAAACATCGCACTCGTGTTGCGTTCTCTTTCTCTTCGATCCTTTCCTAAAAGCAGTTTCTTCTTTTCGTGTATGTTCGTCCATTTCATAATCATCATCATCTTCTTCTTCATCATCATCATCATCGTCATCATCATCGTCATCATCATCAACAACAACAAAAACATCATCATCATCCTCGTCAGGTGGTATTTGCAAACACAACACCAACGGTTCTTCTCCTCCTCCTTCTTCTTCTTCATCATCATCACCCACAACCACCGTCTTTACGTTCACCGCGCGCTGCGGATGTGGATTCTTTCGCCGGCTCATTCTTCTTCTTGTTCTTCTTGTAGTATCGCAAACCACGCGCGCAGCAGAAAACTATTCGCGAGAGGGAATGAAGTGAAGTGATTTCGTTTCGATTTCCACACACAACTGCCCCCAATTTACGCTTCGAATTTTACCTAATAACTCAAACCTTCTTCGTGCGTTTAGTTGCGAAAAAGGAGGAAAAGACGAGAGAGAGAGAGATGGGAACGACGACGACCAAAAAGAAGAATGACGATGACGCGATGAGAACACATAACGAAGAACTGAAAGCGAACGTGGCAAAGATGGATGCGTTCTTGGACGCGATGGAAAAAGCGATTGCGAATGCGAACGACGAGGACGAGGACGCAGACGACAAGAAGCGCATCACTTCTCCTTCCTCTGCTTCGAGCAAAATGGTGTCTTTGCAAAAAGCGGAAAAGTTACTGGAACGCACGAGACTCGGCTTGCTCGCGTTCGCGGTTTTACTCAAAACCAACGGCGTCAATTCGGACGAACACGAAGGTTTACGACTTGAGAGGAAACGGGTCGAGGCGTATTCCAGGAAAATAGAGGAGACGAAGAAACGAATAACGAAGAAGAACGAAGAAGAAGAAGAAGAAGAAGAAATAGGAGAGATTAAAGAGGAGAGTAGAAAGAATAATACTCGTCATCGCGAAGACGGGGAGATCCCGCGCGCGAACGGTCGCGTGGCGTCTCGCTTTGTCTTCAACGCGCTCGGCGGATCGAAAACGGCGGAGAAGAACCGGTTGAAGCAAGAAGCGCAGGCAAAGTTAAGACGGAGCATAGAAGAGGACGTGAAGAGTAAGTTCGAGGAGAGAGTGAACGAGAGGTATAGAGAAAAGGACAAAAGCAGAGGGACGGGTGAGAAGCAAAAGACGAAGAAAAAGAAGACAAACGACCACGCCGAGCCGGAAATCGAAGACGGCGAGTACAGCGACTGATGATGACTATTCAAAACTAAAGCGCACAAACACAAAATTCATCACTTATACAAAGGTGCTTCAACTGGCGGCGGTCCGATGATTAAATACAGCGCCAATAACCCGACCGTCACCCCTAACATCGTTTTCGTAAACTCCGCGCTCGTCACCGCGTTCAAAGCTCTTTGCTCGTCCTCTCGTATTTGATTTTTCGCGGCGTTGTTTTCTTTGCCTCCGGTAAAGAGTCCTCCTCCTTGTTTCATGTCCACGAAATCGTTCGGGTCGGTGATGTTCATCTCTCTCGCGAAAGACTTGAGTTTGGCTTTCAAATTTTCGTCGTCGTTTTTCTTGCTGTTGTTTTCGTTGTTGTCGTTGTTGTTGGAGGAGGAGGCGTGCGTTCGATGAAGCGTCGTCGTCCTCGATGATGATGATGATGATGACGATGGAAAATGTCGTCGATGATGATGATGATGATGATGATGATGATGATGTGATGACGACGACGGCAAAGCAGAGCTCGTCCAAAATCTCAAAGAAGAAGAAGAAGAGGACACCATTATTATTCTTAGCTATATATCAGAGCGTAGTATCACTGCGACGCGATGTGTTTTTGCGTCTGTCTGTCTCTCTGTCTGTCTGCAAGAGCGCTTTTATACTACGTGCGTCTCCTTGGTCTGGTGAAAGATTTTTTGGGGGGAGACACTTCTTCTGCAACCACTTTTTTTGTTGCTCTTAATTGGGCAGAAAAAGAGATCACACGTTCCAACACTTTTGTGTCTCTCTCTCTCTCGTGTAGAACACATACCACATACCTCTTTTGCTTGAAAAGAGAGACAACAAAGAGAGAGAGTGTGTGTGTGCGTGTAAACGACGACGACGACGAGAAAAAAGTATCATGAGCCCCGAGTTGTTCAAAAACAAAGGGGACGACATGGATGGGAAAATCTTGCCCTTGCATTCGCCTCGAACACCGACGACGACGAATACGAATAATAACGGGTCGTACAACAACTCGAATAAGAAAATAGCAACCTTATGCGTGGGCTACTGTTTCAGTTCAGCGTTTTTAGCCATCGTGAACAAATGGGCGTTGATGTTGTTCCCGTTTCCATCGATATTAACGTTCCTGCAATATTCGAGCAGCGCAATCGCGGTGACTATATTAGGGCACTTTGGAGTCGTGGAACGAGTTCGATTGGATTGGCAAAAAGCGAGGCAGTTCACGCCCGCGGTGGTGCTGTTTTACGTCTCGATATTTACGAATTCGAAGCTTCTGCAACACGCGAACGTGGATACGTTCATCGTGTTTCGATCGTGCTGCCCTTTACTGGTGTTACCGTTGGAGTACTTGTTTTTACTCAAAGGAAACAAGAGTAGTAGTAGTAGTAATAATAATAGGAATAGTAATACGAGCGACGACGGAGAGATGATGAGTACGAATAGTAGTAAGAGCGGGAATGCGAGCGTGGAAAGAGGGGAAACGACGTTAAAACCAAAACTGTCGAGTTTAGTCACCATTCGACAACTCGTATCTTTAATAGCCATCTTTCTAGGTGCGATTGGGTTTGTCCTCGTGGATAAAAAGTTCAAACTCCACAGCTACTTTTGGGGAGTCGCTTACGTCGTATCCATGACCGTCGATATGGTTCTGATCAAGAAAATAGTCACTAACGTCGATTTGAGCACGTGGGGGTTGGTGTATTACAACAACGTCTTGGCGATGTTTTTGTTTCCAATAGCGTATTTCATTTCCGGCGATTACGCGCGGTATCCAGAAATGATAGCCTCACTTTCCGACGAATCCAACTCGGCCGTGTTAGCCATCTCCACCAGCTGCCTCATGGGCCTCTCCATCTCTTACTTTGGCCTCGGCGCGAGGAGATCCGTCGGCGCGACCACGTTTACCGTCTTAGGCGTCGTCAACAAAATCGGTACCGTGATCATAAATACCGTCATCTGGTCGCACCACGCCTCGCCCATGGGTCTCACGTTCCTCATGGTGTGCGTTTTCGGTGGGGTTGTCTACCAACAAGAAGCCTCGAAGACGAAGAAAAGTCAAAGACTGTTGCACAAGAAAAGACAATTTTTGCAGCACCAAGCGGGCGGGAGCGCCGCCGCCCAACAAAAGATGTAGTAAAAAGTATTAACAATAGAATAGAAGAGAGTCACTTAGTATATACCACGAGACTTTGCGCGATTAATTATAAAGAGAGAATGTTTTAAAGTCACGCGTAACAGAAGAACAAGAACAAGAAGTGATCGATCCAGATCATCATCCTCTCTCTCTTTTTCTTTCTTTTCGTCTTCACTTTTTCTCCTCCTCCTCCTCTTTACTCTCACACACATAAAAGCATATAATATGTTCGACGACGATCATCCTCGCGCGATACTCATAAAACAACAACAATCTCAACATCAACACCACTCTCTCGTCGATTACCAGGTCCTCAAAAAGCGTTTGAAAGAGTGCAAGGAAGCGAACGTGGATCTCGCGCGAGAGATTTCAAAGGTGGTGATCACATTTCGTTCGTCTTTGTCTCGTATTTTTTACGAAGCGTCGTTTTAATAAACTCTCGCCTCTGTTGCGCTCTCGTCGTCGTCATTGGTCGTCGTGAGAAACAACGACGCGCGGAAGCGAAAGTCGACGATAAGGACGACGATGCGAGAGAGAGAGAGAGAGAGAAATGCGTGCTTCTATGCAACTCTTTTTACTCGCAAAAGTTCTCTCGTTCCTTTTCCGGTCTGACCTTTCTCTCTGAACAATACTAACAACGTGGACAACAGATAAGAGGCGAATCGAAAGAAGCGAGAGACTTGGCCCACCGCGCGTCGATATCGGAATCTATGATGCGAGTCGCGCATAACTGCGAACGCGCGGAGTTTGCTCGACTCAGGAGAGAAGATTCGAAGAAGATGAAACACATGCGGGAGGAGATCTTAAGGTTGAAAATCCAGCTGAACGACCACCACCATAACCACCACGCGACACAAACGACGGTACAAACGACTTCGAGAACGAGAGAAAGGGTAGAGGAGGTGGAGCAGCAGCAGTTGTTGGCACCGGCGGGAGCAGCGATAACGGCGGTATCGTCGCCACCGCCGCCGAGATCGTATTTGCAATTGAAGAAGCGAGAGACTGCGGCTCCGGCGGCGAGGAAAGGAGGCGAAGGAGAGTTTGCGGATACGAAGGAGTACTTTGAGAGTTTTTCTTCGGAGGAAGAAGAAGAAGAAGAAGAAGAGAGCAGTTCCTCGTGGTCCGCTTCCGACGAAAGTGGCTCTTTTGTGAGCGTCTCTAAGAGTAAGCGGCAAGTTGGATTGAAGAAGAGAGACGAGAACAAAGAAGAGAAGCAACCGCTGTTGTCTCTCGGTAAGAAGGACGAAACGACGACGGAGAAGAAGAAGACATTTTCGAAGACAAAGAAAACGACTGCCACCATGAACACCACCGCGCAACCAGAAAACGAAAGCGAGCATCCGCTTCTCGTTCGCACCCTCCTCAAAGGTAAAGAAGGAGGAAAACCACCCTTACCGCCGCCCACTTCCAAGAAGGAACAACAAAGGACTTCTAAAAAGAAGAACGAAAAAGGCGAGGTTTCGGGCGCCGACGACGAGCGAAGAAAAGGAGAACAAGAACAAGAACAACAAGAACACGACGACGAAGAACAAAAAAACCTCCTCGGCAAAAACAGCGGCCACCAAACTTTCGCCATGCGAATGGGATTCACGCGAAATGCCGCAAACGTCGACACCGAACACCACCAAGAACAACAAAAACGAGGACGGCCGTCTCGCGACGTCGCCAAAAAAGTGGTCTCTTATAAAGAGCCCAGTTTGTTGACGAAAATGCGCCGACCGTCGTCGTAACTCCACAGAAGAAGAACAACAACAACAACTTTCGAGAGAGCGTTTATTAAAAAGATATATACCCGAGTCTTTAAGAGAGGACGACAAAAAAAAGAGAGAAGACATTTTTGCTCCTCTGTCTAGTGAAATGAATATTATTGAGTACGAGTACGACGCAAAAAAAAGCATCAACACACAAGCAAAAAAAAAACACAAGAAAGAGAGAAAAATTTTAACCGAAAAATAAGGTTTTCACCGACGCGTTCGTTCGCACAAAAAACACAGACAAAAGAACAACTACTTTTTCTCTTCTTCTGTTTATAATAAGATGGCGTCTCTTCATCGCTCTCTGACGTCCTCGTCGATCAAAATCTGCACTTCTTCGTCGTCTTCTTTATCGAAAAGAGCGCGGCAACAACGAGGAAGAGCGTTTGTCTCGCTCGACCAATCTTTGGTGAGTTCTTCGGATTCTTCTTCTCGCGATGATGAGGAGGATTTTTTCTCGTCTCGGCGGCGGAATCGGCTCATAATAGGGAAAAAAGAGGATTTTGCTTCGAGGAGGAGGAGGATAAAGACGCGAGCGATGTCATCGTCGTCATCAAATAAGAACGTTCGAAATCCGCACCGAGCGAAACCAAACGTCCAATATTCCACGGTCGAGTTGACCTCAGAGTACGTTTTAGAGAAGAACTTTCACCCGAGTTACGACCACAGAAACGACCCTTTACGAGAAAACGACAGTCGATTAAACTCGCTGGCGTTTCACCACAAAAATTTGGAGGATGTGATTGCGTTATCAGAGACGAGAGGGAAGAACATGGTGGCGCCGATGACGACGCGGGTAATTTTCCCGGATTCGTACGACGAGACGAGGGCGACGCCGTACCCGATGGTGATTTGCGTTCCGGGCGATCCGGGGTACGGCGTGGATTACGAGGACGGGTATTATCACGCTTCGACAGAAGATATCGCCAGAGAAGGGATGGTTATGGCCTTGAGAGATTTAGAGTATCACAATAAGAACGATTGCATCATCGTTGATTTGTGTTTCAACACGTACACGTGGATGAACGACAGCTGTTCGAGAAACCACGAATCGTATCTCATGAATGTCGTTTTACCGGAATTGTTAGGGTACGAGGCGACAAACGTCGGAAAGATTTCCTTGATTGGGTACGGGACGAGCGGGTATGGCGTTTTATCGTTGTTGTACAGACACCCGGACGTGTTTCACCGAGCTGTGAGCGCGGACGCGCCTATTTGGGGCGGCGCCAACGAAGGTCGAGAAGTCGTCAGGAAAGAATATTTAGAGAGCTCGACGTACTCGTCCCCGAAAGGCTCGGAGATGGAAGAGATAACACCACCCGGGGAGAAACCAAAGAGTAAACAAACGAAAGATCAAGAGGATGAAGAAGACGAAGAGGCGAAAGAGGAGAAGAAGCGACGACGAAGTTTGCGGTATTACGACGCGTTTCCAGATTGCGGCGAGTCCTTCCCGGACGAACACAAAGTGTTGTTATTAGCGCACGCGGATAAGAACATCGAAGCGTTTTCTGGAGACCCGCGAGTGGAACAGTACCCGCGGTTAGCTTTAATCCCTATGGTTGAGTACGGCAGAGAAGTCGAGTGGTTTTCCGATGCCATCTCCAACGTCACCACGCACGACGTGCTCACCGGCCACGAGGAGGAAGAAGCGTGCCACGTCGGCCCGTGGTTAGCCACCGCGTTGGATTGGTTGAGAGAAGATTTAGGAGGAGGATGATGAAAAGTTTTTCGACGACGATAATATTAATAATGATGTTTTGTGGAATCACAACAACAACTCGTCGTTTTGCAAATATTCTTCGATTACAATGTTAAAAGTGTGTTATCTTTTCATCGTCTTCTCGTCGTCGTCGCTTTCTCTCGTCATCCTCTTTCCCACAAAGGGGAACAATATAATAAAAATTTTCATGTCTTGATACATATCATCTCTCTGTTTCTCTCTCTCTGTTCTCTTCTTTCCGTATACACGCAACCCTCTTCTTCTTCTTCTTCTTCTTAAGTCTGTCCTTTTTTTAAATTCCTCAAAAAAAGCTTATCGTCTTCTGCTCGACGCTCTCGTCTTCGCCCCTTGCGACGCGGTGTACGCCACGTACGTCATAACCGAGTGGATAACCGTTTGCGCCTTCCACATCGGTTGCGCGTACGTCGTTGCATCCGGACCAAAACCGGCGATAACCATCAACGGTAACATCAGAGCTTGGGCAAAACATGTCATTTTCAACGCCGTCTTATCTTTCGGACCGGCGGTGAGTAACCCGTACGCGAAGCCGCAGAGGAGGCAAGCAAACATACGGAAGGCCATCTTTTTTTTTGAAAATATTTTTTTTTTAATTCAATTCACGGAAAAAAAGACAAATAAACATACCATGGCGACCGCGCCTTCGGTTTTCAAAAAGTACGGCGCGATACCTTTCGGGCCGTAGTACTTCACCCAGTTGTGGTATAAAGTCACACCTGTTGTTGTGTTATAGATTATTACCCCATTTGAAAGAGAGAGAGAATTGATTGGAAACAATAATTCAGTTAAACGATGATGACAAAATTTGCTTTCGGGGAAAAATGATGTAATAAAAAATGGCCCGCCGCGCGCAACAACCAACTCAAAACCAAATGAAGAACAGAGAGAGCAAAAGTCGTACCGTACAAGCCGTTGTACGCGGCGAGGATTTTTTGTTGAGTCGTCGGAGCCATTTTTGTTCTTGCGTATAAATATGTATTTATGTGTGTTAAAAAGTGAGGCATAAAAGGTGAGTTTTTTATTCCCCCTTTTGGCAAAAAATACGAGCACACACAAACAACAAAAAGAACAGATAGGGGTTGAGAATCCACGCACTCTCTGCGCTTAAAAGAACAGACTCCAGACAGACAGACTCCCGCAAAATCTATGCGCCTAAAAGCAGCAAAAGGAAGCGCACAGAAGCTCCTAAAGTTTGGTATGTGTGTGTGTGTCCCCCGGGGGTAGGGCGACCGGTTTAAGGAATACGCACACAGAGAGAGAGAGTAAAAATTTTCAAAGGCAAAAACTAGACTCGCTTTGTACTATTTTTGCGTTTTTTTTTCTCGCCGCCACGTGACAAAAAATCATGATGGCTTCCTCTCATCGTCGCACGTCGACGATACAAAAGATCCTGTTCGCGGGGACGACAAAAGCGACGACGACAACTACCACCTCTTCTTCCTCCTTTTCTGCGCTCTTCGAACGCGCAAAACGTGCGCACGAGAAAGCGGGCCCGTTCGAGGCGCTTTTTATCCTCGGGGACGTCGTTTGGAAATCATCATCATCAGAAGAAGAAGAAGAAGAAGAAGAAGAAGAAGAGATGAGTAAAAAGAAACGGACGAGAGAAAGTGTGAACGCGTTCGTGGACGTGCTGAGAAAAGATGAAATTACGATGAAGACGTTTACGATGGATTTGTTTTTACTCGAACAGTTGAAAGAGCTCGAGGGAGAAGAAAAAACAGGCGTGCGTTTGGTCGACGCGGAGGAATTCGATGGAAAAGACGAGACCACCACTCATATCGAAGGATTGAATCCGAGGGGAAGCGTGAAACGAATCGTCGTGGACGAGAAAGAAACGAACGTGTTTTTGGTGAGCAAACCAGGCGTGTATTCAACTTTAATAAAGTCGGAAAAAGATGAAGAAGGAAACGAGAATCCGTTTTCTGTGGCTATTTTACCGGGTTCGTACGATCATTTGAACGTGAAAGAGTCGCACGCCTCCGCCGGGAACGCGATGTTAGCCGAGAAGACCGCGAAGGCGAACGGGGAGTTTACCGTTCAAGACGTGGAGGTGATTCGACAAACGGTGAGGAGATTGAAGGAAAATGGGTCGACTTTGTTCGTAGTGGACGTGTTGCTCACGCAAACGTGGCCGAAAGACGTGCACATGTTGTCCAGGTATAAGGACGCGATGACGCCGATTTCGGGAGAGGAAAAGAACGCGTCCAGGGATGTTGCGGAGATTGCGAATGTGATTTGTCCCAGATATCACGTGGTGGCCTCATTGCTTTCTCCGGAGAGTGAAGGTGAACAAAACATCGATCAGTTTTTTGAACGCGAACCGTACAGAAACGTTTCTGCGAAACACGCGACTCGATTCATCTCGTTGGCGAGCGTCGGCAACTCGAAGAAACAAAAGTGGTTGCACGCGTTAGGCATTGAACCTGGAGGCACCATGAACCCAATTAAGTTGTGTCAAATGCCACCGGATTCTACGCCGTCTCCGTATGCCATGGCTGGCGTCTCCAGCTTACAACAGCGAGGAGGAGGAGGAGGGAACCAACAAAGTTTAAAGAGAGAATTGAAACCGGATTGGCGAGATAACGCCGACGCGAAGAAGAAACAGCGATTGGAAGAGAGTCAAACGAGAGCGTTAGTTGGTGATGCTGATAAGACGATTCACGTGAGAAATTTAGATTATCGCGCGGATGAAGGCGCCATCGCAGAATATTTTGGCGAGTGCGGTGAACTCGCCGACCTTCGACTCGGCCGCGACGTGGAAACCGGGAGATCCAGAGGATTTTGTAAAATCGCCTTTAAAACGAAAGAGGGCGTCGATGCGGCTTTAGAGAGAGACCAACAAAACTTTTACGGACGCGATATTCGAGTTCAGATGGACAGACAACAACAATCGAGACAGTATAACGGCGAAAACAAAAACGGCGGATACGATCCGAACAAGAGGAAACCGCCGCCACCACCGGTATCGTGTTGGTTTTGCCTCTCGAACAACAAAGATACGCACATGATCGCGTCTATTGGAAACGCATCGTTCGTTGCTATGGATAAAGGTGGGTTGAACCCAGAACACGCGCAGATTGTGCCGATTGAACACGTCGCCGCATTTTCAATGCTTCCAGACGAGACGTGCGAGGAGGTGTGGTCGTATTTACAAGGCTTCCGAAAATTCGCCGAGGCGACGGAAGACAGAGGCGTGGTTGCGTTCGAGCGACACTTGACGTTGAAAAACAAAGGTGGTAATCACATGCACTTGAACGTGGTTCCCATTCCAAGCAACAGGAAACATCTATCCAAGAAGATCTTCGAACAAGCCGCGAAACGGTGCGACTTCACCTGGGATATCATCGCGCCGGAACACGCACAAACCGGCATCGCGGCGAGAAGCGCGATGACTTCTTTACTCTCCTTCCCAGAAGCTGAATATTACGCCGTGCATTTACCAGATGGCACTATTTTAATCACCGAAGTGAAACAATACGACAAACACTGGATGCAATTCGGGAGAGAAGTCATCTCGCACTTGCTAAAAACGCCCGAAACGGCGAATTGGCAAAGCGTCGTCCAAGACGAAGATGGCGAGATTGAACGAACCAACGCGTTTAAAGAAAGCTTTAAACCGTTCGATCCGGTCATGGAAGCCGAGGAGGAGGAAGAGTGAAGATTAAAGAAGCTTAGTCAACAGCAGTAGCAGCATAATAGAACCAGTTTAGTCATAGCAGGTAATTTAGTAACAATATTAATATACACGTTTGATATCCATGAGAGAGAGCGACGAGCTTTGCGATGCGATGCGCGATAAATTCTCGTATTTACCCGGTGATGTAAAAATCCATCTCGCTGATGTCTTTATTCAACTCGTGATGTTCGCACTCCTCCCACGGAATAAACACCAAAGTATTCAAACCGCGTTGCAAATCTCTCTGTCCGTCGCTGTTCGGGTGACCCGAAGTATACGCTCCCGGCGCGACGCCTTGCCTTTCCGCGCCTAAATTCCGTCTATACAGCGCCTCGTAATCGTCCACGCTCTCCCAATTTTCCTCCGTCGGTAAAATTCGTTTCGCTTTCTCCGTAATCTCCTCCTCGTCTAAAACCTCATTCGCGTCAAAATCTTCGTCCACTAACAAAAGTTTCACGCAATCTAACCTATCCGACCCACCTTTTAAACGAGATCTTAATCGCACCCAGAAGTGCGTTGTCGTGACGTACCCGCTCTCCGGTTTCATCTTCGCCGATTGACAGTGAATCCTCTCTTCTTTTTCTTTTTCGTCCAGCTGGTACCATCCTACGTTGACCGAAGAATCCTCGTTTGCTTTCTTGCCGTCGTACATCGTTCTCTTCACCACTCTGACAGGTTCCGGCGACGTTTTCGAGTACCACTCGCCGTTTTCGAGGAAACGAAAGTACCGATAATACACCACCACCCTCGCCGGTCGATGCTCCTTCTTGGACGTCCCAATCTCCCGTCTCGCGCACGCTTTCACGTACGTATTCCTACTCACGTACAATCCATCCGTCCGTATTCGATTCCGCTCGTAAAACATCTTCTTATAATTGTTCGAATACGCTTCCGCGCATCGTTTCCTCGTCTCCTCCCCGTTCACGTCAAAAAATCGAAACGCGCGTTCGCAGTGCGACTGCCACAAACTCTTCGTCGAGTGTTGCACGATTGCGTGCCACTTCTTACACACCGTGGAAACTCTGACTAAATCCCGAGGGGAGAGTCTTTTAAAAACCTCGTATATCGCGTCCACGTGCAACATGACGAGGATTTTACTCTTGTTATGCTCATCGTCATCAACATCCTCCGCGTTCATGAAATCGCACTTTGCATCATTCGCCAAAGA
>Ga0255779_1000656_pt1 | contig 42139 bp, 33 predicted proteins | sample 011ome_21_FD_179977 | JGI IMG/M metagenome (GOLD analysis project Ga0255779, IMG submission 179977) | Coastal salt marsh microbial communities from the Groves Creek Marsh, Skidaway Island, Georgia - 011508AT metaG (version 2) | ecosystem: Environmental > Aquatic > Marine > Intertidal zone > Salt... | reverse complement strand
CCCAAATACACCACGGTATTGTTGTTGCTACTGGAAGAAGAAGAGACTTTGTCGTTGAAAATTGACATCGTCGGTACTAAATCCATCGCCATCAGCGTCTCTCGCGTCCGCCTCGCGCTCGAGCACACAATCCGCGTCGGCATCCACTCCTCGCCGCAAATCGTTTTTAAATTCTCCGAGAGTTTCTTCGCGTACGTAATGCCTCGTTCGGTTAAAGGTCGATCGATGTCCCTCCTGTATTTTTTCTTCTCCTCGTCTTCCTCCGCCGCTTCCGAATGCCTCATGAGGATCAGACGAAACGATGCAGATTTGGAGGAGGACTTTTCATCATCGTCATCATCAGCTGCTGCTACTGCTACTGCTTCTCTTCTCGCTTTTAACCGGTGTCGTTGTTTTCTCGTCGTTCTTCCTCGATTATTATTCACAGGAATACTTCTGAGTACATCATTCCTCCCGGGAACTCCCGAGGGTGTTGTTGTTGTTTCTCTCGCGAGAATAACGGAGGTTTTATGCATCAGATAGATGCTTCTTGAAAAACAGATACACTTCTCTCTCTGCTTTTGCTTTTCTTCGCTTTCTCGCTTTCAAACGCGTCTCTGTGTTGCGTGTGATACGAATAAGGTCTGCTGCTTTGTTTTTCTGGGGAAGTTTCTGAAACAGATATTAGGGTGAGTGTGTCTCTTTTTTTTACAAGCGTAAATGGTGTATTTCTTTCTCTCTGTGTGTCTCTCTTTCGTGTGTGTGTGTGTGTTTATTACGAGGTGCGTAACTCTCCATCTTCGTATCGCCAACCTTCTGGTAATGGACAGTTGTTGTCGAGGAGGTATTGTACACAGTCGGAGTGGTTGTTCTTGTGTGCCAAGAATACGCCCCAAGAGTCCCACGGCGCTTTGGCGGTTTCGCGCAAGTACTTCAAACAGTCTAACTGGCCGTTCGCGGCTGCACACTCGCACGCATATGCGGTATATTCATAATACTTACGCTCAACAAGATATTCGAGTATATGAAGGTGACCATTTTCAGCCGCCCTTTCGGCAGTTCCCCAATCCCAAGGCGCTTTGGCTTCTTCGCGTAAGTATTTGAGGCATTCGAGATGACCGTTTTGGGCAGCATTTTCACACGCCCACGTATTGATAGGACACTCATTTGCCACGCAATACTTTACCATTTCCAGATTACCTTTAAATGCGGCCACATTAATCGTCCTATAATTCCACGTACACTTTTTCTCCTCTCGTATCCACTTGAGCAACTCGAGTTTATTCGTTTTAGCAACTCTTACGCAGAAACATATTTCGTCCCATTCTCTCGGCCACAACGACTTATGCTCCCACGCAAACTCCAACGTCGATATCGACGACATCTCTTCAACTTTAAACCTCCCTTTCAACTCCTTCTCGCGTGACGATCTCTTAATCAACTTTCGCGTCTCCGTATTCACCTCGTACAAGAATTTGAGATCGGTCCCATTCAGTCTCGGAATGATATGTTTGAAACAAATATCGTCGTTATTCACGATCAAATCCCACACGTCTCTCTCCCCCATCCTCCTTTTCTGCGCTCTCGTCCTCACTCCAGACATGAGACGCAACGACAGAGAGAGAGACGCACACACACACAAACAAAAAACAAGAGCTTCTTCTCGTGTCTTTTTTTAGAGAGACATGTGATTATTTTTCTCGCGATGAAAAACGACCGTTTCTGACATCAGAGACAGTTGGAAAAAAATGGATAAACTCTTCATTTTGAGAGCATACAACACACGCACGATGCGGTCATCTCAGAAACGAGGACGGTTCGAAAAAGCTCTGATGATGAGAGCGACTTTGTTTCTGCGAACGCGACGAGAGAACACTTTTCATCGTCGTCGTCGCGATAATATCAGCAGCAGCAGCACCACCCTCCGCGCAGAGGACACGCGAGACCAACAGAATGCACCGTTTTCCCCTCACGGTGAGAGGACGCGGACGACGACGAAACAGACGCAACAGAGAGCGTTACACTATGAAAACGTCCTCCTCGTTTTAAAAGAAACCGCGTTGCTGAAATACACCTCCTTAGTCGGCGCGGCGGAAACGAACGAGAGATACGGAGATTCGTACGAAAATGTCGTCCGCTGGGACCGATTGAAAGCGAGACACGAAACGCACGAGAAGGCGGTTTTGAAAGGTACGCGATTACTACTGTTCTTATTTTCGAGTATTCTTACTATTCTTATTCTTATTACGACGACATTGACGTTAACAACAGTGCAAACGTTCTTGAAAAAATGGCAAGAAGAGAGCGGCGGAAAGCTTAAATACGCGCTCGTCAAACGAGATTCGCTCTCGGAGAAGGATTTGGATGGGGTGGATTTAGTCGTCGCGTTAGGTGGAGACGGGACGACGTTGATTGCCAGTCACTGGATTAGTTCTTCTTTGTCTTCGTCTTTGTCCTCCTCCTCCTCCTCCTCTAGGAACGATGGCGGCAATGCGAAATCATCGTCACTCGCGAGCGATAGGCCTAAATTGATCGGGATAAACACGGACCCGGCGGTTTTAGCGCCGTGCTTAACGTTCACGAAAAAAGCCGAAGACGAGCGGCGGTCGACGGGATGGTTGTGCGCGGCAGATGCGAACGACGTGGAGGATGTGTTGAAGGAGATTTTGTTCGCGTCGTCGGAAGATAATAATAATAGTAGTAACGAATGTAGCGATAGCAACAACGACAGCGACAACAAAGAGAGCAGTAGAAATAGCAGCGGCGTAAATAGTTTGATAAAACGGCGTCCAATTCGTGCGAATCGTATTCGGATAAAAGTAAACGGCAAGACGTGGAAGACGATGCCGCTGGCGTTGAACGACGTGTTAATTTGCCACAACTCGCCGGCGGCGTTGTCGAGGTATTCGGTCTTGCTCGAAGAAGACGACTTGGTCAATAAACCTCCAAAACACTCTGACGACGACGACGACAAAGACGACGAAGACGGAAACAAGAAGAAAAAGTTCGAAGCGTACTACCACATCCGCTCCTCCGGCCTCCGTTTATGCACCGCGCTCGGCGCCACCGCCGCGATGAAATCCGCCGGAGGTTTCGCCATGTCCCGCGACGACGCCCGCATCCAATTCCACGACCGAGAACCGATATATTACGACCACGAACCAAAACCTCCCGGTCGCGGTCGAGGCTTTTACCAAGCGAACAAAACGACCAAGTTTCGATGGAACACGCGAGTTGGAAAAATCTACGTCGACGGCGCGCACGTGTGCCACCACATTAAAATCGGCGACGAAATCGAAGTCGAGAGCGCGATTGGCGACGAGGTGGAGATTTATTGCAGGAATTTTAGGAACATCGCTTTGACTTGACGCACCCTGACTTCGTTCAGAGAGAGAGAGAGAGAGAAACGGTAGTTTCAATCGATAAATCGATTCCTTTTAAATCTGTCATATTTAGGAGAAAGAGCAGAGAGAGAGAGAAAAACACCGCTAAAACCTACACCCTAAACCAGAAAACGTCCAGATCGTAAGCGCGAGAAACTCTTCATTACGAAGAGGAAGAAGAAGTTTAAGAAGACAAAGATGACCTCAATACTCGCGGACACCCGAGACGCAAACAACTCCAACGCGCTCGGTCTCAAACCTTTCTTCAAAGGCAAAGTGGAAGCGTTAGAAATCGCCGTAAGGGACGGGACGCAAAATCTTCGACGATTGGAAGCGCAAAGAAACGAGTTAAACTCGAGAGGTTTGTGTTCGTCTTTTCATCGTCAGCGCGCGTGATACTCGCGCTCGCTTATCTTTGGTGTCGCTTTTCGACGCGCGTTTTTTTGTTGTTTTTGATCTTTGTCTTCTTCTTTGTGCGCGCGTGTGTCTGTTTGTAAACGTCTGTTTTTGGATGGGGATGGGATGATGTTTGAAAGATCCACCAGAGAGGCGAAAAGGAGCGCGAAACGAGACGAGACGACATTTCGCGATGAACACCCGTTTAAGAAGAACAAACGCTGACCTAATTTGAAAACTACTCTGTCGTTTACTTATTATCACGAACAGTTCGAGCGTTGAAAGAGGAACTCTCTTTGCTCCAAGAACCCGGGTCGTACATCGGCGAAGTCGTGAAAGTGATGGGGAAGACGAAGGTTTTGGTGAAAGCGCATCCGGACGGGAAGTACGTGGTGGATTTCGACAGGTCCATCGATTTAGCAAAGTTGACGCCGGGGGTGAGAGTCGCATTGAAGAACGATTCGTACGCGTTGCATTACATATTGCCGTCGATGATTGATCCGTTGGTGTCGCTGATGAAGGTGGAGAAGGTGCCGGACTCGACGTTTGATATGATTGGAGGGTTAGATCAGCAAGTGAAAGAGATTAAAGAAGTCGTGGAGTTACCGATTAAGCACCCGGAGTTGTTCGATTCGCTAGGCATCGCGCAACCGAAAGGGGTCATTTTGTACGGTCCGCCCGGGACGGGGAAAACGTTGCTCGCGAGAGCCGTCGCGCACCACACGGATTGTTGTTTTATTCGCGTCAGTGGTTCCGAATTGGTGCAGAAATATATCGGCGAAGGCGCGAGGATGGTTCGAGAACTCTTCGTCATGGCTCGCGAAAACGAACCGGCGATTTTGTTCATGGACGAAGTCGATTCTATCGGTTCGGCTCGAGGCGGCGGCGGCGGATCCGGCGGCGATTCGGAAGTTCAAAGAACTATGTTGGAACTCTTGAATCAATTAGATGGCTTCGAGGCGTCGAACAAAATCAAAGTCATCATGGCAACGAATAGATTGGACATATTAGACCCGGCGTTACTTCGCCCAGGGAGAATCGATCGTAAAATCGAGTTCCCGAATCCAACCGAAGAATCTCGCGTGGACATTTTGAAAATTCACTCGAGGAAAATGAACTTAGTCAGAGGCATCGATTTGAAATCGATCGCGAGTAAAATGGGAGGGGCGTCCGGGGCGGAGAGTAAAGCGGTGTGCACGGAAGCTGGGATGTACGCGCTGAGAGAGAGGAGAGTGCACGTGACGCAGGAAGATTTCGAGATGGCGGTGAGTAAAGTGATGACCAAAGATACCGATAAAAACATCTCGATCAAGAAGCTCACTTTGTAGTAGATACATTTTGCAATAAATAAAAAACACACGTATTAGTATGATAAAACAACACGCATTCTCTCCCTCTCTCTCTTTTATTAACTTTTCTCTCTTAAACTCTCTTAAAAATATTACTTATTTGACGCTTTTTTCGTACGCCTCCCATCCGGCTTTTCGATACTCGCTCGCCGCTTTCGCTGGATCTTGCGCTTTATAAATACCTCTCCCGACGATGATCACGTCCGAGCCGTTGTTGCAGATTACATTCATCGGAGTGTTGTATTGTTGGCCCATGCTATCGCCGCCAACTTGTAACTGCACGCCTGGCGTCATGTTGATCAAGCCTTTAGACCATTCGACTTTCCAGGCGTTTGGGTTCGTCGCGATGAAACCCATGACAAAATCTTTGTGGTCTTTGGCCATTTGGATGGCAGCTTCGGTGTACGCGCCGTTCGCCATGGTACCTTTAGAACTCATTTCTGCGAGGAGAAGTAACCCTCTTTTCTTGGGTAAACCGACAGATTTTAACCCGTCGATGATCCCGGATCCCGGCACGATGTGCGCGTTGGTCACGTGCGACCAGTCGGCGATTTTATGCACGCCAGAGGAGTACTGCCCGACGACCGTGTTGCCGATATCGGCGAATTTACGATCTTCAAAGATGAGAAAGTCGTGCTTTTTCGCGATCGCTTGTAACTTTTCGCCGAAATCTTCCGTGAAATCCGGGTACAAATCGCAGTGCGTTTTTAACATGCAAATTTCCGGGCCTAACGTTTCCGCGAGTTCGAGCAATTCCTTCGCCGTGTCCACGTCCGCGGCAACGCACAAGTTCGACTTCTTCTTCTCCATCAAGTGGAACATATCTTTCGCGCACTGGTTGGAAGCAATCTTCGCTCTCTCCGCGTACGTTTCTCTTTTCGTCTTTTCTTCCTTCGGCTTGTCGCCTCCGGTTTGGTTCGCCGCGATGAACTGTTGCACCTCCTCCACCAACTCCTTGCTCATTTTCCCTTCCTTCTCTAAAACTTTCAACACTCTGCTCAACGGCAACACCGCGTGCAATTTCAACCCGTTCTTCTTCAACGTCTGCTCCCCACCTTGCTCTCGATCGATCAAAACCACCACGTCCGTCGTCTTCAACCCGACGTGTTGCAACGGATGCACCGTCTCCATCACCGACATCCCGCTCGTCACTAAATCCTCAACCAATAAACACGTCTGCCCTTTCTCAAACGCACCCTCGATCGCCTTCTTCGTCCCGTAATCTTTCACCTCTTTCCTTCGCATGAGCATCGGACAATCGTGGTTCAAAGACATGCACGTAGCAATCGGAAGCGCCGTGTACGGAACCCCGCACATGTTGTCAAACTTCGCTCCATTATTCGATAAAACGTCCCACATGCACTCCGCCACCGCGGTTAACACGTCCGGATACGATACAATCACGCGTAAATCGATGTATATCGGCGATTGGAGGCCGGATTTTAACGTGAACGAGCCGAATTTTACCGCTTCAATCTAGATTTTTTATACGAGGAGAGATTTTTTGAAGAGAAAATTTTTGTCAATTTTGAACCTTTTTTTTGGTCTGTCGTTTGAAGAAAAAACGAACAACACAGAGACTACACCCGCCAGCCGGCTGCTTTTCCTTTTCCCGCGCTTCCCGTTCGGGAGGACCACCACCGTTTGAAAAGACCGCGCGGCGAATAACACCGACGATCTTCGAGACGCGCGCCTTCAAAAGACGACGCGACACGGAGACGACTTTTACCCGGGAAAAATCTTTCAAAATGTTTTGAAAATTCGAACGCAAAAAGCATGCGACGGACGAGACGATCGAGAGCGTAAGAATACCTCGTGTAATCGCAAAACCAACGCGTCGATGCGTTCGTCCATCGTTTTAACGTTGTTTTTATCGCTGCCAGTGCTCGAAGGGACGCACGAGCGGGTCATTTTGTTATTCGAGTTCCCCATTCTCGAGTTTAGTGTGGTGATTTTTCTGAGGTTTCGTGTGCTTGTGTTTCGCTTCGAAGTTATTTTCTGGTGTGCGTATGTATGCGCGGGGCGTGTTATTACATTAAGTTTTATTCTGATTCCCATTCTGCCACGATATGTAACTCTCCATCTTCGTATCGCCAACCATATGGTAATGGACAGTTGTTGTCGAGGAGGTATTGTACACAGTCGGTGTGGTTGTTCTTGTGCGCAAAATATACGGCGTCCTCGTCCCACGGCGCTTTGGCGGTTTCGTGCAAGTACTTCAAACAATCCAAGTGGCCGTGCGTGGCTGCATTTCCACACGCCCATGCGCTATATTGATCATACTTACGCTCGACAAGATATTCGAGTATGTGAAGATGACCATTTGAAGCCGCCCAAATGGCAGTGCCCAAATCCCAAGGCGCTTTGGCTTCTTCGTGTAAGTATTTGAGGCACGCGAGATGACCGTTTTCGGCCGCATTTGCACACGCAAACTCATCGATAGGACACTCATTTGCCACGCAATACTTTACCATTTCCAGATTGCCTTGTTCTGCGGCCGCATTAATCGTCCTTGAATTCCACGTACACTTTTTCTCCTCTCGTATCCACTCGAGCAATTCGAGTTTATTCGTGTAAGCAACTTGCAAGCAGAAATATGTTTCGTCGTCCTTTCTGAACATACCCCACGGATAATGCTCCCACGCAAACTCCAAAGTCGATATCGACGACATCTCGCTCACTTTAAACCCTTTTTTCAACTCCCCCTCGCGAGATGATCTCTTAATTAACTTTCTCGTCTCCGTATTCACCTCGTACAAGAATTTCACATCCGTCCTATTCAATCTCGGTAAAATATGTTCCTCCACGATGTCTCTGCACTCGCCGCCGTCCAACAGAGCGGTTTCCCTGAACAATCGCCACAGCATCGTCGGTTTCCTCTCGACCTCGAGCAGGACTTTCTCGAGCTCTTTCTCGCGTTTTCCAATCGCTCGTGCTCCTCTTCTGTCACGTAGTCCGAACATTCGGAATTTTGCATCATCATTCTTTCTTAATCAAATGTATACGTTTTGAATGCCATTTTCATCGCAACAAAAGAAATCGCCCCGCAAACAAAACGCGTTTTAAAGAGAGAGAGTGTGTGTGTGCGAGTGTCGCGTTTGTTTATGCACGACAACAACAACAACAACTACTTAAAGCAGTCCAAATTTGTATCGATTTTCCCCTTGAAAATTGGAGAAAAAAAGCGTGTTAAAATTTAGGGTGTACAACCCTAATACTCGTAATGGGCACATTTCCCTCCAACAAAAATTTTATCCGAGAAAGCGCGCGCGGAAACCCACACACTTCCCCCGCGCGCGAATACCAAAACGATGTCGTTTTCATTGCAGTGCTCGACTTCAACCCAATCCTCGAGAGTTTCGACGTCCTCTTTGACGTCCAACGCGACGAGTAAGAGAGTTGTTCAGAGAAAGGCGTTTCGCGTTCGCGCTGCCGATGCCGGTACGTGTTGATTCTTCTTTTTTTTTCTCTGTAACGCGCGCGCGCCGCATCGCGATGATGAAGAGAGATGCGACCAAAGACGCCAGGAAATCTCGTCAAATATACATCCAACAAACGTTTCTGCGCGAGATTTTATCGTTTTATAAATCGTTCTGTGCTGCTTTATCATCGAGCAGCGCTCTTGCCGTCGTCGGGTCGAATTCCGGTGAAAACCTGAAAGGAGGATAAAGAGGGCTGCTCTGCTTGTGTAGTAGAAAATACGCGCGAGACGAAGAGTTCTCTCTTCAAAGAGTGGCTCTCTTTTCTTTGTTCCCCAGTGCGACGCGCGATGATGACGTTTTCATTATTACACATCCCTTTTGTGTTTGCTGACTTGTGTTCCTTCTCTCTCTCTCGTTTACGTCAACAACAATTCACAGCCGCCGCGCCGGTCGCCGCGTCAAAGATTAGAATCCGCTTAAAATCCTTCGAAACGACGCACATGCAAGCCGCGTGCGACAAAATCATAGAAGCTGCGACGGCTACGGAAGCGCGAATCAAAGGTCCGATCCCGTTGCCGACGAAGAGACGCATTTATTGCGTTTTACGTTCGCCGCATGTGAACAAGGATTCGCGAGAGCACTTTGAAACGAGAACGCACAACAGAGTGATTGACGTGTACGAGCCGACCGCGCAAACGATTGACGCGTTGATGGGGTTAGAGTTACCAGCGGGGGTTGACATTCGCGTGAAATTGTAAAGTGTTTTTTTGTTTAACACCACCACTTTGTTGTTGTTCGTAGTATACGTGCGTACAATTTTAGCTGATTTTTATATATACGTAGTAGAAAAAACTTTCTTATTATCAAATTAATGGTACAACCGAGCACAATCCACGACGCGCGTTTGTAGGCGGACGACGACGTATGCTGTGAGACGTATACGACCCCGACGACGCTTTTTTTCAATGGAAATCTTCCTCCATTTCCATGTACTCGTCCACGCTCATCGCTTTGCTCATTCTATTATTATTATCTGCCGCCGCTGCTGCTGGTAATGGTGGTTGTCTATTTTCCTCGTTTTCCTCGTCGCCGCCGTCTTTTCGTGCCTCGTAATTGTTACTCCCGAACGAACCTCCACCCGATGACGGGGTCTCTCTCGCTTTCTCTACGATTCTCGTCAGCAACTCTCTATCCATGGGTTCAAATTTTGAAGCGTGCGAGGATGCACTCACATCATCGTTTTCAAACAACTCGCTCGGTAAATTCACGTTGAACCATTCGTCTTTTTTGATATCCTCCATGGTTAACCGTTTCGCGACGTCGACCTGGAATATGCCGGCTAACAGTTCTCTGCACTTTTCCGACAACGCGACTTTCGACGGGAATCCGTACTCGCCGTTTAATATCCTCTTCACGGTTTTTCGAAAATTCTTCGGGTCTGTCTTATCTTCGAACGGATATCGTCCGCACAACATGACGTACAGAGTGACACCGCACGACCACACGTCCGCGGCTCTCCCATCGTATTGACCTTGTCGTTTGAGAACTTCGGGCGCGATATACGCCGGCGTCCCGACTGCCGATTTCGGCGCCGAATCAATCAGAGAGTGTTTCGAGTACCCAAAATCGCAAATCTTTAACCTCGGAGTATTATTATGGCTGTTATCGATCAACGCGTTTTCCAATTTCAAATCTCTGTGCGCCACGCCTTTGCTGTGACAATAATCCACGCCGGATATTAACTGTTGAAAGAAATACCGCGCCTCGTCTTCTTGCATCCTACCGTTCGTTAACACCCGATCGAACAACTCCCCACCGCTCGCGTATTCCATCACGATGGCTAAATCCGTCGGCGTTAACAAAACTTCGATGAACCGCACGATGTTCGGATGGTTCAATATCGCGTGGTTATGGATTTCCCTGTTTTCGTTTTACGTTGTTGTTATCATCGTTTGCGCCGAAACAAAGCGAGAAACGCGTTGAATAAAAACAGAATAGAAGCAATAGGTCAGCAATGAAAACAGGCGTCAAAAAGTCTCCTTGGAAAGAGCGAAACATGTTTGGCTTTATATTCTCTCGAACAGAGCGAATGTGCGTCGAATATATCTCAAATCGAGCGCATTAAATAAAGCGCATCCTGTTCTCTCCTCACGCAAACAAACAACTCACTCGGAGAAGGAAACATTCGATCATAAAAAACCAAATCAAAAACAGAAGAAGAATACAACACAACCACATCATTACCTCACCACGTTCTCGTCTAACTTTTTCCCTCTCGGTATGTATTTAATCGCCACTTTTTTCCCTGTTTTTGTTTCGAACATGAGGCGCGCTTGGCCGAAGTTTCCGGTTCCCAGCGGGGGGTGATTTAACACCGGATGGTACTTTTTATCGTGCATCGTCTCGTCCATTTTTATATGCGTATTCAGCGAAGCCGAACGCTGAAAAGACGAACAGAATACAGACTCGAGCGCCTTCTTTTGATTGCGCTTTTAAAATTCCTCTCTCTTTCCTCTCTCTCTCTCGAATACACGCGTTAATGCGTAAGTCTCTCTCTTACTAATGAGGACCTTTTCTTTTCCCCCTATTCCTTTTCTTTTGAATTTTTTCTCAAAAATACGAGTACTTCTCTACCATAAATCACACGTCTAAAGAGCAGAGGAAGACATACAGACACTCACGCGGTAAAGAACGAGAGACGTGGACGTACTGGTACGCGTTCTATAGAGTAGAGAGTAAGAAACATGCCGCTCTCGATAGCGAGGACCTCTTCTGTTCCGCCTGTTATTTCTCTAAAGAGGAGTCTTTTTTTTTGAATTTTTTCGTGGTAAGTGGAGCAAAAAATACGAGTAAGACATACAGACTACTCGAGTACGAACGAGAGACGTATGCATCGTTCTTTAAAGAGCAGAGAGTAAGAAATGCGACAGACACTCATTACGAGTACGAACGAGAGACTCATAGACGTTGGAGGTTATGCGAGGCCATTTTTGTAGAGAGCAATTTTAAGTGGGTGGTTTGGTGGACAAAAAAGACAGCTCTTGGAAAATACAGACGAGAGAGCGTTTTGTGATCGCTCGTGCGTACACGCGCATATCTTCTCTCTCTCGATCTAAATGCTCCTGAAAATTCGTACAAGTATACGTACACACGTTTCTATTCTTCGTGTGAATTTCCAGCTCTAGAATCATTGCGACCGAGCAGATAACAACAGATGTATAGATAGTCTAATAAAGAGGCCATTTTTAGGCCAATTTCTTCATAAAAAGTCTCTCTCCTTAATAGGCGGCGCAAACAAAAGTGAATATATAAAACACATCAAACACACTCTCTCGCTCTTACTACCACGACCAAATACTAAAGAAGACAAAGATACTACATCACTCATCCGTTCTCTCTCCGATCTGACTCTAAAACTCTCCAGCGAGCGCACAAAACAGATCAAAACTCGTATCAAATTGCGCGTAAAATCCGATCCAAATCCGAACCAATTTTCGATCATTTCTCTCTCTTTCAACGCGTTGTTTAGAACCACAGAACTGTTACATTCGCACCCAGAAGACTATATAGTACACACATTACACGTCTTGATAAAATGGCGGCAAAAGTCACGAAGAAGACAAAGACTGTTGCAACAAAAGGACAAGATGAAAATCTCAAGAAAATGACAGTCAAAGAGCTCAAAGAACGCTTGAACGCGTACGGCTTGGACGCGACCGGTTTGAAACCAGAACTCTTGAAACGACTGGAAACGTTTTTGACGTCCTCGATGATGCAAACGACGACAAATGGGAGTGGTGGTGATGGTGATGATGGCGAAAACGATTTGAACATTGAAACGTTGCGAGACGAAGCGAAGAAGAAAGCCGAGGACGCCATCGCAAAGTTTGAGATGAAGAACAAGGAAGAAGATGACGAAGATGAAAAGCCTCGCAAACGCGTCATCACGGAGGAAGACCACTTGCCGACAAATGTGGCGGCGGAGGAGGAGAAGAAGAGTGGTAAAAAAAGAGGACGAGGAGGAGGCGCTTTGGCGTCGGCGTCGTCCTCGAGGAGGAGGAAAGTGAGAACGATCAGCGAGTCCGACGAGGAAGAGGAAGAAGACCAAGAGGAAGAAGAAGAAGAAGAAGAAGAAGAAGAAGAAGAAGGGAATGAAAAGAAACGTCGCCGCGATGGTGGTAAATCGAAGAAGAGAAGAGGGAAAAAAGAGTACGAAGACGAAGACGAAGAAAAAGCCGTTGAAGTTGAATACGAATCGACCAAATCTATTCCGTGCGTTGGAAACGAAGGACGAATCATCGGCAAAGGCGGCGCTAAGATTCGCGAGTTGCAAGCGAAGTACGAAGTCGTCATGCAATTGAACAGAGAGAACGGATGCGTGGAAATCATGGGCGATCGAACGAACGTTCTCGAGTGCGAAGTCGAGATTCTGAGAATCATAGAAGAAGGCACGGCGAGGAACGCGGAGAAAGAGAAGCAATTACAAAACCAAGGACGAGGTGGTCAACATCATCAAAGAGGCGAAAGAGGCGGAAGAGGAGAAGAAAAGAGAGGAGGAGGAGACAGAGGTGGAGGAGGACAAGGAAGAGAGGAAATTCCGTGTGCCGGGATGGAAGGTCGTATCATCGGTAAAGGCGGCGAGACGATTCGAAGACTCGAAGCGGATTCCGGCGCGAGAGTGAGAATCAATCGCGAACGGTTAGTGTGCGAGATTTCTGGCGAACCCGGGTGCGTGGAAACGGCCGTTCGGTTGGTGCATGAACTGATGGCGAGCAGCGGCGCGGATAGAGGCGGCGGCGGCGGTCAACAAGGAAGACAACAACAACAAAACGTTTACGGAGGACAAGCTTTCGGTCAACAACAACATCAAATATACGGTCAACCCGCCGCCGCCGCCGCCGCCACCACCACCCAAGTGTATGGCGCAGCCGCTGCCACGTACGGTCAGCCGGCGGCTTCTTCTCACGTCGCCACAGCCGTCGCTCCCGTCTACGGCCAACAACAACAACAACAATATTCGTACGGTACCCAACAACAAGTGTACGGTCAAGCGACGGCGCCCACTTCGTCCGCCGCTCCCGTCTACGGCCAACAAGTGTACGGTCAACAAGTGCAGCAAGTCGCCCCGCCCCCGGTAGCGCGTCATCATCCGATTTCCTCCTTACCCCCCGATTGGGAAGAAGTCAACCAAGACGGACAAATTTACTACTGGAACACTCGCACGAATTTGACCCAATACGAGAGACCCGTTTAAAAAGCAAACAAAAGCACCACAAGCGCGCATCATCAATATCATCGTCATCATCATCATCACAACTCAATACTAATCAAATTTTCACGAATCTATTTGAACTACTACTACTACTACTACTACTACTACTACTACTACTACTTCTTCTACTTTTAAATCTACGTCTATAAAAACCACCATCCTCTCTACCTCCTCTTCTCGATATTGTCGTCGTATGAATGCGCGTCTGTAGTCTGCCCTTCGTACACCTCAATATTCTCTGCAAACTCTTTCGGCATGTACGTCCCGTTGCGTCCTCGATATTTACCCTCCACATTCTTCTTCTTCTTCTTCGTATTAGTATTCGTATTCAATAGCGGCGGTTCAATCTCTCGCATCGTTTTCTCTTTCTCGTCGCAATCGACGACCCAGAACAAACCTTCGACTCTTTTACCGGCGTCCCACTCTTCCGCGTTCCCAAGTTTGAAAGCTTCTCGAGCGGATCGAGCGATCGCGTCTCTGGAGTATTGAGCGCGTATGTCCTCTTCTTCTTCTCTTGGTTCTTCTTTTTTCAACAACGCGACGACAATCACGTTACACGGCTGATCGTGAATCGGAATCGTCATGACCGGCCCGATCGACTTTTCCAATCGAGCGCAAATGACGTGAACAAACGCTCTCGCGGTCGAGCCTCTCACGCCGTTGAAACAGTTCATGATGAACATCGACGGCGATCTTTGATTATTATTATTATTGTTTTTCAACTTTTCGCCGCACAAGCGGAAAAACGCTCTCGAGATCAAATGTTCCGGTACGTTTCCGCCGCCGTCAAACGCGTCCATACTTATGATATCTAAACTTCCATTCATAACTTTTGTTTCCAAATACTCGCGAGCGTCGTCGACGACGCATCGAAACGGTATCGCGTTCCCGTTAAAACACGTCCGTTCAATCGCTTCGATGACCACCGGATCGTGTTCCACCGTCTCCATCTCAAACTCATCACTAAAATGCGTTTCCATGAAAAACGGCAACGCGCCAGAACCCATGCCAATCATCAGCATCTTATCCTTTGTTTCATTGTCTTCTTTTCTGTCTTCTTCTTCTTCATCCGAAAAATCCAACCTCCTCTTCGCCGCCGTCGCCGCCGCCATCGCTCGCAAATACTCGTACGCCAAAACTTTCCCGTCCATGATCTCCTCATCAACAACGTACGCTAACCCTTGCTCGACGTCGTTAAACCGAAGCGATCTCCAGTTTGGACCGAATTGAGAGATTGTCACCAGACCGTTCGCTTTCTCGCTTCGCTTCGAGAAGAGGATTTTTCCTTCTGAGTCCTATATAATAAAGTAGTTATAGAGGGAAAAATGTCAACATCACAGAACACATCATCAAAGCACAATAAAGGGCGCATGTATACTATAAAAACGAACACTACGTACCGGGTACTCTAAATACGCGCGTTCGCTTCTCTTTTCGAGCTCGTTCGCTTTCGTAAACGCGAGGAGAGGCGTGAAGAAGTTGGAGACGTTTTGCGGGAAATTCATCGCATTTTTAACGACAGTTTTTGATCTTCTCTTCGATGCCATCGCGCTCCGTCGCGCGTTCTGCCTTTTCCACGTTCTCGCGAAGCGCGGTGCTCTTTTCTCTCCTCTTTTCGCGAGGGAGGCGAAAACTTTGCTCCGCATCATCGTCGTCGTCATCACTGGTCGTCGTTTCAAAAAACTTCTAATGAAGTAAAAAGTGTTCGTTTTTTTCTCGTAACGGCTTTTGTTCTCTCCGCACATTTACTCGCGAGAGTAACTCCATCGACTGCAGACTTTACGCGCGAAGAAAAAGACGAAGACGAGACCACTCGAATTAGTAGCGCTGCACCAGTAGCGCTCGAAACGTTGGCAAACGATGCATTGGATGCCGCGCGGTTGGTTCCGCGGAAGTACGGATGATCCCGAGTTCTGTGTATGAATTTCTGATCTGAAACAGTTTGACTGCAAATCTCTCTCGCTTTGCGATGAGATCTTCTTTTATTAAAGTCACGACAACGAACGCCGTTCGCGAAGAGAACGAAAGAGAACGGAAAGAGAGACGCGAAAGCGAACGAGAAAAAGAACGGAAAGAGAGACTCTTTTGCGATGTGAAACGGTTTTCTGCTGCGCTTTTGTTGTTCTCCGTTAAAGAATATTTTGTTTGGTGTTGGGGGAAAGGACATGTAACGAATATCCTCATTAAAACGCGCGCTCGAACACTCTTTTCTACCGCTTTGAAACGCGCGAGAAAAAGAACAGAAAAAGCAGCACAGAGAGAGAACACCTCGACGACAACATTAGTATTTCATCGAAGTCTTCTGCGTGTGCGTCGAAAGCATCGTTCGTGCTTCATCATCTTCATCCTCTCAAATCAGGGAGGAGGAAAAGGAGGTTCGGGAAATTACGAAGAATATTAAGTTTAGGACAACGAACGATGATGGAGAAGAAAGACGACCAGGAAAGCCAACACCACCGTACGTTTTAAACTGTGCTCTTATTGTATTACTCTAAACTGACACCGTTTTGTCTCGTTATGTAAATATTATCATTAAATAAAGCGTACTACGATGCGGAAACCAAATCGACGAAATGGGAGGCCATGTGGCAAAACGAAGAGAAAAATGGCGAATCGAAACCAAAGTTCGATTGCAATCGAACCGGTACGTTTTGTTTTTAGAGTCAAACGATGATGAACTTATTAACCGTCTCTCTCTCTTTCTCTCTCTCTTCTCTCTCTCCGCGAACACAACGACAACAACAGAACCGGCGTTGGTCCATTTCTTGGCGAAGAATACAACGTTCGTTCCAGAGTTGCAGAAAACGAAAAGCGCGAGAGTGCTCGTCCCTGGATGTGGCCGAGGCTACGCGTTGGAAACCTTCAGTCGGACGTTTTTTGATTCTGAAAATATCGTCGGTTTGGAAGTGTCCGAGACCGCTCGAAACGCGTGCGAAGCGTACCAAAGCGAGAATAAATCGAAAGCGAAGTGCGTCGTGGAGGACTTCTTTACGCACGACGATAAGTACGACGTTATTTACGATTGCACGTTCTTATGCGCGATACAACCTACGCAGAGACACGTGTGGGCTGAACAGATGCGAAATCTCACCAAGAAAGGTTCTCGCGTGATTTCCTTGGTCTTTCCCTTGGGTGATTTCAAAGGCGGTCCGCCTTTCGCGCTTTCCCCCGAGTTGGTCAAATCTCTCCTCCAAAACGATTTCGACGTCGAGGAGTTGATTCAAGTTCCCGAAGACATGTGGGCGAGAGGAAGACCCGAATATTTATACGTCTTCATTCGCAAATGATGATAGATACTGTTAATACTAATAATACTTTAATAGATAGGACGCGTACGCGGTAGAATTTTAATTGTTCAAAACGAGACCTTTTGAAAATACTTCACTTTCTCGTTTTCAACAACACACATCCATCCATCGTCATCATCATCGTCATCATCGAAGCGAACAACAGAAATGTACTACTCTTCTAAACAATATAAACACTTCCTCCCGGTCTTCCTCCTGGCACTTTTCGCCACGCTTTTGAGGCAAATCGAAGCGTACAGATATTACGGTATGTTAAACGCTTATTTTACGAAACGTGTTAAAAATATGACTGATCTTTATTCTAAAACACTTTAGGAGGGTACGCGCGGCCGGCAGTCGTCGTCGCGCGCCCGGTCGTCGTCGTCAGACGGGGTCGATGGGGACGGAAATTACTCCAAGAAGATGCCACGCAGTATACGCCGGGCGAGAAGTGCGAGACAATGCTAGGTAATGATTACGAAACTTTATTCTTTTTTTTTCTCTTGTATAGTCTTGGACGTTGCTCTGAAAGTATTACATCTGACGCGCGATGATCTAACATTTTCTTTCATTTACAGAGATCATCAAAACCCGTCCGGGTCTGTCCAAACTCGCCTCCGTGGTCGAGAAACTCCCTCGCATTTCCGCCGCTTTGAACGGCGGCGATGAAAGTCGGGGAAAAACCGTGGACACTTTATTCGCGCCGACGGACAAAGCCATCGAAAACTTCCTCTCGTGGACGCGAGCGCAGAACAAAACGGAAGAGTTTGCGAAGATTTTAGGCAACCAAACCGTCGCCGGGGCGATTGTCGCGTACCACGTGCTACCAGAACTTTTGTATAAATTTGGAACTTTAAAAGCATTTGATCGAAAATTCATCAACACCGCTTTATCGAACGCCGTCTCGGATACCTCCGGCGCGTTTGCGCTTCAAATCGACGAAGAAGGCGGGTCCATTTTCGTCAAAGGTACCGGGTCGGAAGTAAAAGTAATCGGAGCGGATAATTACGCGTGTAATGGAATCATTCACTTAGTCGACGGCGTGTTGTTACCGTTCGATGCGGATGGAGAGTTGAGCGAGAAGCAAAAAGAACGCTTGGAAGACGCCAAGGAAATGTTATCGGAAGCGATCGAAGAAGAAGAAGAAGAAATGGAAGAAGGCGCCTCGCCGGCGCCGGCGCCGGATGCGGCTTTATCCATCGGTCTCTTAACTGATCTTGACGGCTTAGGAGGAGACGCTCCAGCGCCAGCACCATCTCCATCGACTATTGCTACTACCGAAGTCGTCGATGATATCAAAATCGTCGATGAACCTCCGCTCCCGGAGACGACAGAAGCCGAGGCGTCGGAGGAAGAGGCCGAAGTCGTCGTCGAAGACGAAGATTTGCTCCAAGCCGAGTTGGACGAAGGTGATTTTAACATCACCACCGGAGCGAAGAACGAAACAACTACGCGCGATTAAATTCGACTCCAGAGCTCGAGCTGCTACTACTACTACTACTACTACTTCGCGCGTCGCGTCGGATCCACCTTTTGTCAAAGGCACCACATTTTTTTGAAAGAATCACAGACACACCCAAACGCATCATATAAACGGTTCAAAATTGACCACACGTTTCTCCTCACTTCTTTCGCGTTCAAAATTTCCGAATCAATTCTCGTCTCTCATTTTGTCGCGACATCGACGTCACTTTTAACACAACTCTCAAGAAAAAAAACCTAAAATGCTCACCAAAACGATCAAGAAATCCTCCGCGTTTCTCGCGCTCTTCGCGTGTGTCTTTGCACTTCTCCCTCGCTCTTCCGACGCGTTCGGGTATTGGGGTTGGCGCCCGTACGGTTGGGGCTGGGGAGGTTACGGATGGCGTGGTTACGGTACACATTTTCTTTTTAGATACAAAAATAAAACTGACCGTTTCACACAAAACTAACACTAGGCTGGCGCGGCGGCTACGGATGGCGAGGCGGGTATTGGTGCGCATTATCAGTAGACCAAGAAAAAGACTGATTATATTTAAAACAGGGGCCGCAAGTTATTGCAAGACGAAGCGCCGGCGTGCACGCCGCTCGCAGAGGTTGGTTTTTGTTTCCCGAAAGAGAGTTTAGAGATATTTTTTACGTTTCGTATCGATACGAAATTTCTCGATTTTAAGAAAAATGTATCTCATTTTGCGTCGAACGATGCGAACTCTCGATGACAACATTCTCTCTCTCTCTCTCTCTCTCCTCTCTTTCTCGGTCTCACTACCGACGCTTATTACACGTTTCTTTTAAATACTAGTTCATCGCGTCGCGCCCGGATTTAAGCACCATCAACGACATTCTCTCGTTCGCGAAAGTTGTCACCGCCAAGCTGGACAGCGCGCCGTCGGAGTCGGAGCCCAAGACGGTTTTACTCCCGAACGACGACGGCTTTGCCTCTCTCGAGTACTGGAATAACATGACCGCGTACGAAAGAGCGATGAAGCTTCTCAACGAAACGGAGACGACGTCGTTTCTCGGGTACCACATTTTACCAGGCGGCGCTTTTGATAGCGCGACGGTGGCGACTTTGAACGGTCAAACTGTCGACACGTATCTTTCCAAAGCGGTGATGGACTCGTACCCGGATTCCACCGTCTTGGACGTCGGCGTGGAAGTTCGCGACCCGGACGTCTTCATCAAAGCGAGAGCGTCCGAAGCGAAAGTGGTCGAAGCGGATATCCCGGTTTGCGAAGGTATCGTCCACATTCTCGACGCGCCCTTGTTGCTTTGCGACACCGAAATGGAGTTCACCGACGAAGAGACGACGGTCGTCGAAGCCGCGGTGACGAAGGTTGCGGAGATGCTCGAGAAGTACGAGGAAGGCATGGCCCCGGCACCGGCGCCGATGGAAGACGAAGCGGTGATGCCGATGGAAGCCGTCGCGGAAGAACCGGAAGCCTAAAAAAGGAGAACGCCGAAGTGTGAAGAGAGAGAGAGACAAAACGTACAAGGAGGAAAAACATCTAAGTTTTATACACCAACAACAACACAAGTCATTTGAGAGAGACTAAGAGGCGTTCTGCACAAGCGTCGTGCTTTCATTCGTTGTAATCTATAATCCATTTCTAGAATTGCGTCTATAAAAACTACTACTAGTGTTCTTCTTCTATTACGGATGCGGCGGCGGCGGTGGTGGCGGTGGCGGTTGAATTTGCTGTTGCATCATTCTTGCGCCCATCGCCATCGGCATCATCGGATTCACGACAACCGGCGGCGGCGGCGGCGGTACGAATTGCGAAATAGGCGGCGGCGGCGGTATCCTTCTCCCCTCGTCTTCCTCTTCCTCCTCGTCCTCCTCTTCCCCAAAATACCCACCACTTAAAATCCGTCTCTCTTTCACCCCCATATCCTCCCCGACGATTTCGCACGTCACCTCTTTCCCTCGTTCCAACATTTTCTCCGCGTGCGCCTTCGCTTTGCGATACTGTTTCTCCATCCCCGGCGGAGCAGGCGGAACGTACGCGTCCTCCATACCTTCCCAATTTTTCACGTAAAACTCCACCGTCCTTTCTTTTTCTGTTTCTTCTTCTAACCCGTGTGGTACTGTCACTTTAACGATCGGTCCGAATGGAATCTGCGCTCGTATCGTTTCTCCGGCTTTCACGCCTAAAGGAAAGGACACTCGAAAGAATCGAAATTTTCGTAATTCTTCTCTCGCGAGCGGTTTTTCATCCGTCGGTGGCCCCGGTATCCCGGTGATCGTTTGGTCTTCTTTCTCGTTCTCTGTTGCGTCTTGTTGTTGAGAATGCTTCGTGATAATCACGCTTTTGTTCTTCTTTTGCAGCTTTTCGAGCGCGAGTTTCCGCTTCGAATCGAGCTGTTTTTTCCGTTCCATTTGCTCCGATTTCGTATTCGTAGTACCATGTTTTCTCTTATTCTTTTTATTCTTTTCATCGTTTTCGAGCGCTTGAAAGTACGCGTCGCGTTGGTTCTTGAGAGAGCTTTTCTCGTTCGTCATGGTGCGTTTATGTGTTGTTGTTTATGTGCGCTAAAGTTGTTGAATAATGAGGAAATTGGTTCGCTTTGGAAACAATCGTCTAAAGGAGCGTTTTCCCCTACAGCGTACTCTCTGTGCATCGCATCCGCTCCGTCGCGTTGATTCTCGAGCTTCAAATTCTCACGGAGCACAAAAACACGCACACGACGTAAAGGTGTACGAATTTTCAGGGGCATTCAAAGCGAGAGGCGGGAGATGCGCACGCGCGAGTGATCACAAAATCTGAACCGTTTTTTTTGGTCTGTTTCGGATTGAAATCACATGCGAGAAAAAAAAAACTTCAATTCACTTTTTGTTCTTCTTCTTCCTTTTTGAAACGCTCGGTTGTTTAAACGAGGACGTCCGCGATCAAAAGACGAATGGGGGACGAGAGAGATTCTTTGTTGTTGTTGTGGGATGTGGTCGTGAAGTGCGACGATATTTGTTTCACTCATATCTTGCCGAGATTGAATCGAACTGATCTTAAATTCTTGTACGGAGTGAATACGGAGACGAGAAAGTTGATTAAGAGATCGTCACGCAAGGGGGAGTTGAAAAAGAAGTTTAGAGTGAGAGAGATGTCGTCGATATCGACTTTAGAAGTTGCGTGGGAGAATAAATCGTTGTGGCCGGATTCAGGCCCGGCCCCTTTCGGGGGCCGGGCCAGGTGGTACGAAAGACATTTCTGCATTCAAGTTGCTCTAACGAATAAACTCGAGTTGCTCAAGTGGGCGCGAGAGGAGAAAAAGTGTAAGTGGGATAAATATACGATTAATGAGGCCGCATCTCAAGGTAATCTGGAAATGGTAAAGTATTGCGTGGCAAATGAGTGTCCTATCGATGCGTTTGCGTGTACACGTGCTGCCCAAAACGGTCATCTCGAGTGCCTCAAATACTTATGCGAAGAAGCGAAAGCGCCTTGGGGTTCGAGAACTGCCTCTTGGGCGGCTGCAAATGGTCATCTCCACGTACTCGAATATCTTGTTGAGCGTAAGTATCGTAAATATACGGCATATGCGTGCGAGCGTGCAGCCGAGAGCGGCCACTTAGACTGTTTGAAGTACTTGCGCGAAACCGCCAAAGTGCCGTGGGACTCTTGGGCGGTACGAAGAGCGCACGAGAACAACCACCCCGAGTGTCTACAATACCTCCTCGACAACAACTGTCCATTACCATATGGTTGGCGATACGAAAACGGCGAGTTACACGACGTGACAGAATCAGAATCAGAATAAAACGTAACGTAATAACAGAAAGAGAGAGAGGGAGAGAGAGAGAGAAAAAGAGATACAAAACGAGCGGTTCGGCGAAAGTACCCTCCCAGGGATACGGAAACGAAACCTTCGACGGAACGAGAACGAAACATCCAACAGAGGGCGAGATTTGCACGCAACCTCCTAAAAAACACACAAAAACATACACACACGCAAAGTATAATCGTAACGCAGACAAAACACACACGCACGAGAGATTTACAGACGAGAGTCTCCCCATATTCGTATATACCCTAAATCAGAAACCCATTCCTTCCGTTGGGAGAAAATTCAAAATTTTCTCAACTTTTACTCCGCTCTTACGCATAAAAGATGTTTACGACGATCAACGACAAAAGAACCGCCTCGATGACCACCACCAAACGCAAAAGCACGAGTCGTGCCTCTTTTTCTCGCACAAAACTGGGCCTCTTTCTCGCGTTTTTGGCGTCTGTTTTACTGGTTTCCACGCGATTGAAAATCGAGAAAATCTTCGTTTCCGCGCTCGAACACGAACGTCATCAGCATCAGAGGATGCCGCCACCTGCGCGTCCGCCTCCTCCTCGCCGCGAAGAACATCGTGAAAAGCATCGTCTGAATGATGAGAACCGGAAAAAGAGCGAACGAGAGAGACAGGAACAGAAACCTCCACCACCGCCGCCTCCCGGGCGGATGCACGCCAGGAAGGTGGATCCGCCTCTAAACCCTAATAAGGATGTTGATGCGCAAAAGGAGCAACAGGATCCGATTCCCGCGACGATACCAACGGAGAAGAAAAGAATGACCGCACAGGAGTACGTGGAAGCGAGGAAAGAAATGAAACCGCCTTCTGTTTCGGGGAAACAACAGAAGAACTTTATGAATGAAATGGTATCGAGCGTACTCGCTCCGGGGTATAAGTTCGCGGTCGGACTTCCGAAAAACAGTGTGAAGTTTGTGGTGAAGAAGTTTACGGAGACGCGAGCGACGTTTCGAGTGCACGCGATTGCGGTGTTGTCGAAACTCCCGACCGGGAAGATGGACGTGAATAAATTCGGCGGTTACATGGCGGATGCGTTTTTGCTCCTGTTTACGCTCGCCGTTTTACGCATCGTCCACCTGTTCACGCCGTTCGCGAAACCACCGCCGGCGAGCGTGAAAACGCGAAAAGTTGGTTCCGATCGCGTGAACATTCAGTTTCACATGCCGTTCGCCGGCGGCGCGGATAAGTGCATCGTGTTTTTAAAAGGCAACAAAGTCTTGTGTCGATGCCCGGAGAAAATGTTGGAGTGCGAGACGACGTTATCGGCGCCGGCGAAAGGCTCGACGTGGATCATCTTCGAGGAACCGAAATGGCTGGAATATAAAGACGAGTTGGTCGTCGTCGCTAAGAGCGTGAAGAAGGATAAAGAAGCGAAGAAAATCGAAAAGATGCCGTTGAAGACGCCGGCGGCGAGAAAGAAGAGCGCTTCGAGGACGACCGACGAAGGCGAAGAAGATCGAGCGCCGGCAAAAGCGAGAGCTTCGAGAAAGACCACCACGGCGACGAAAACGACGAAAAAGACGCCCGCGGCGAGAGCGAAATCGCCAGCCAGTCCTCGACGCACGAGGCAGACGCCCGCGAAGAAGAAGTAAAAAATATCTATTATCACTAAGAACGTTGTGTTTGAATAATAGTATGATACTAATATTTATCGCGTAAAATCGTCGCGACTCTATTCTATTCTCTATTCTATTCTCTATTCTATTCTATTCTATGAAAGAGTTAATCTTCGTCATCTGAATCGTCGTCTGAATCGTCGTCGACTTCTCCTCTCGCTCTCTTCGCCGCTCTGCGGAAAAACGCGACGTTCTCCGTCCCTCTAACAAATTCGCAAAACTTCAAATCAATCTTCGTCCGCGCGAATTCGCTCTTTTGATCTTGTAACATCGACCCTTTCGGTAAAAACATCGCCTCGGTCACGCGTTCAAACTCGCTCGATTTTGTAAACTGGGCAACTTTGGACAAATACGTCGATTTATTCCCGTTTGACGCTTCGACGCATTCGCGCTCCACGCGTTCGGCTTCCTCCACCATCGCTTTCAATTTTCCTTCATTTTCCTCCTCAAAAAACTTCGTCGCGACGACGTCGTCGTTTAAGTCCTCTCCTCCTCGCGCCAATCGAATCGCGACTAATCGATACAAACACTTATACCTCACCGCGGTTGGCACCGTTTTCTTCTGTTGTCGTTTCATCGATGAAATCGCCTCTTCTTCGTTCACCAATAACAGTTTCGGTTTCGCCGACTCCGGGAGTCGCTTCACAACAGCCAAATTGCTCGCGTGCGCCGCTTCCGCCGTCTTTGATGTAAATATTGAATAAGATATAAGAGAGAGAGAGAAAGCGTAAGTTACGCGTTAATACCAACGACAAAATGTCAATGTCAACGCGCGAATAGAAAATGCAATGTATGATGTATCATTACCGTGAGTGGTGTTCGCCTCGCGTCTCCGTACGCCTCGTAATATTCAGAGCTATACTTCTTTTCTTCTTTCTTGAGAGTATTCGTATTACTCTTCGTGCTAAACATTTCCCGTCCTCGATCGCCTCGCGGTCTCCCAACGCCTTCGAGATTTTCTCTTCGAAATTCCAAGAATTCCATCCGTTGTCTTTTCGGTTTAATCGCTTCTATTATCATTCCTGGTTGTTGTTCTTTACTCCCATCGTAACAGGCTGCTTCTTTGATGCTTATTCTCTTTTTTGTCGTCGTGAGTTCGCCTTCTTCTTCGTCTTCATCTTTCGCCGCTTTGGAGGAAATCTCGTCTTTTCTCATCGTTTAAGACTTCTTTTACCGCGCAAACGTGAACAACACGAACAGCACGAACAACGAGAACACCAACGAGAAGAACGTTGAGCGATGCGACGATACGTTTTGACGAAACGCGACGAGAATGATGCTGTTTTGCGTGTGTAAGAATAGAAGAGTTAAAATGAGGTGATTCTTTGCTCTCTGTGTTCCTAAACAACTCTACGCTACTAATGTCAAGATGATGATCAAAACGGCTCACTCGTGCACTCGTTCTTCGAAACGCGGATGTTGTTGGTGTCACTGCGTCTTCTTTTTAGTTTTTCGAGTCGCCGCGTGGATGACTCTTCGGGCGATTTCGGCGACGTCGAGATGGTTTCGGCGAGAACGACATCCGTCCGTAAATCCGGCAAATCTGGACGTTTCGTCGTCGCTTTCGCTCGTCAAAGTCTCTTTCAAATCGTCTTCTTTTCTAGGCGCGCGCTCGAGCATTCCGGAAAGAAACATACACGCCATGTCCGCGGATTCCTTTTCGAAGACGTATTTGCCGACGGCTGGGATCCATAAGTCCGGGCGGTCGGCAGTCGCCGCGCGGGTCGCTTTGAACGCCAGGAGGAGTTGGTCGAGGGTGATTTGGTCGCCGACTGATTCTTTCTTCTTTGCCTTCTTCTTTTCTACGTCGTCGTTTACGTCAAAAGTATCGGAATCGTCTTTTGGATGGTCGTCGTCGTCTGAATCGTCGAAGAAAGCCTCCAGGGCGTCCAGGGCGTCCTCGACGACGTTGTCGCGAACGATTTTTCCGTCTTTGGAGAAGAGGAAGCGCAAGGCGTCTTCGACCGCGTCTACGGCTGGAGATTCCGACGATGTATCGGTTTGGTTTTCCTTTTCTTTATCGTCTTCTTCTTCCTCAAAATTCCGATGATTTTGACCATATTTGCTGTTTTTGCTGCTACAAAAGACGTCTTCGACCAACGTCTTGACGCCTTTGGCGGATTTGCGGGAGAAGTCGCGGAAGTATTCAAACGCGTTTTCTCTTCGCAACTTTTCCGCTTTCGTGACACCTCTGGCCCGGTCGAAATCGTTGAGGTATGAGGATCTCTTGGATTCACCATCGCCTTCCAAATCGTCTGATTCTTCGTTTTCGTCGAAAGAAAAGTCATCATCATCGTCATCGTCTAAACTCTTCTTTGTAGTATTTTTTCTATTTCTAGCGCCGCTTTTACTCATCCTCGTTTTATGAAACTCTCCGGAAACTTCCGAGCCTTTCTCGGCGTACGCCTCGACTAATCTTCTTAACCTCGCCCATCGAACTTTCCCGCTCTTTTCGTCCAACAACAACCGTCTCACGGCCGATCGCATTTCCGGCGACCGGTCGCTCGTCACTCGTGCTAAAACGTACGGATACGATTGCTCTAAAACTTTGAAATTCGGATCGATGGCTTGCGCGGTACCTTCTAAAGCGGCTAAAGCTCTCAAGACTCTCGCAAACGTCGGCGGCAGTCGGAATCCTTTGTATAACAAAGCTTCCGTGAGTTGCGTGATGACCGCCATGAAATCGTTCGAGTCTCGAATTCGATTGCCTCGTTCGTCGAACACCTTCGTCAGCGCTTGGACGCACGCTTCGTCGTCGGCGTCCTCGGGTAAGAAATCTAACGTTTTCAAATCGCTCACCAACGATTCCGCGTCTCGATTGACGAAACCAATCAAACCTCGAATCATCGCTCGTCTTTGGAACCGCGGGACGTACACGCACGTGCCGAAATCTAAATACACCAAAGCGCCTTGTTCGTCGACGATTAAATTTCCCGGGTGCGGATCTGCGTGCATGAAACCAGTCGCCAACAGTTGGTGTAAAGAACACCGCACGCCTCGTCGAAGGATTTCGTGCGGCTGAAACTCTTTCATGAACTTTGTTTTGTTTCTTTTCTTCCTCTTGCCGCCGCCTTTTTCGTCGAGTTCCCACGACGAATCGTCGCCGTAGAGCTTTTGTAACCCGTCGATGCGTTCGCCTTGGACGAATTCCATGGTTAAAACTCGACTCGTCGACAACGCGTCGACGACGACTGGCGCTCTCACGCGACCGGCAATCTTTCCGTCTTGGTACGTCTCTCGAAATCGATTGCACTGCTTCGCCTCGCGTTCGTAATCCATCTCTTCGAATAATCGTCCGACTAATTCGTCCACTATTCTCACCACGTCAGAATTGAACTTTTTGATTGGATTCTTCGCGCTATATTTAGCCACCAATCGTAACACGTAACTATCCAAAGCGACGTTCTCGAACGCCTCTGGTCGCTGCAACTTCACCGCGACTGCTTTCCCGCTCCCAACTAACGTCGCTTTATACACCTGCGCCAAACTCGCCGCCGCTATCGGCGTCGGATCAAACGTCGCGAACGCCGCCTCCGGCTCGCACTCTAAGTGTAACTTCAAAAACTCCCTCGAACTCGCCAAATCCGACGGCGCCATCGAATCTTGCAACTCCGCCAACTGCTCGCAATATTCTCTCGGCAACACGTCCTCTCTCGTCGATAAAACCTGCCCAAACTTCACGAACGCCGGTCCTAGTTTAACTAACTCGTCCCTAAAAAACTTCGCCCTGGATTCCGTATCGCCGACTTTAAAATACACCCGAGCGCCGACGAACGTCATCGACGATACAATCTCAATCATTCGCTTGAGCACTTTGAACGGTTGCTTCTGGAAGTGTTTTGCGAGTAATTCCGGGTTGTACTCTCGAAACGTTTTCGCGCACAACGTATACTCAGTGTTCGTTGAAACGACTACGTCATCCGCGTCGTCTTTCGATCGACGAACATTTTCTGAAGCAGCGGCTGCTTTCTCTCGAACGGATTTCAAGTGCACGGAGAGCACACGTAACTCCTCTTCCGTCGCCCACGGTTTTATCGCAGCATTGTTACTCCTCGAAGAATACGAGCGAGAGGCGTCGTTGTGACATAAAGGTGCGGCAAAAACACCGCATTTCGACGACGACGAGGACGATGTTTCTTGACTCATTTGAAGCCGTCGACGCGTAAGAATTGGATTTTGAGACTGAAATTGGATCAGCAAACGCGCGCGTTTACTCGTCGCGCGTCGCATTTTGATGCGAAAGAAAGCAAACAGAGTGTGTGTTATTCTCTAAACTCCTTCTTTACGAGTGTGCTTTTACTGTAACGCTACTTTTCTTCATCTTTGTTGCGTTTCCTCTGGTACTAAATGATGGATAAAATGGAGCCAATTGGGACAAAAGAGTGACAGATGTGACAGATTCGACGGAATACGACAGATTTCCGCGACGAAGAGCTTTACGTGAAAGATGTGTTCTCACGCGCGCTCTCTGTGCGTGACGGAGCGTGTACTCATAGCACGTGTCGTTTTGAGCGCGTTGATTATTATTTCGTTTCGTTTGTTTAACTGCTACGTGTTGTTGTTGTTTAAGCTACGCGTCGCGTTTTATTACGCTTTTACGTGCGCGACGCTACAGACTAAAAATGGTACTATGCTCTCAACTACTTCTTTCTCGCGGTTTCGTCGAGAAGACGTGACTAAGACTTCTTTTTCGTTCCTTTCGTTTGGTCTTCTTTTTCGTCGCGGACAAAAGCCGAGGAGTTGATTCCCCCGATTCCGCGAGTATCGACGACGACGGCTAAAGGCGATTCCGGATCCAACCAATAGCGATACCCAAGCGATGCGGCTCGGGTGAGCATCAACACGGCGATGCCTAACCAGACTCGTTCTAAACCGTTATTATTATTATTATTACTATCATTGAGCCCTAAAACCCCCAATAAACCGCTGTCGAACGCGTCCGCGAATATAGGCGTTTGAAACGCCGCCAAAGCGAAAAGCGAACAGACAATCATCGCCTTGGAGAGAAATTTGAAATCGTTCGCGCCTTGGAAAACGCCGTCGCCGACAAAGACCAGCGCGTTGAGTGGTTGAAGTGGCGCTAATATAAACGCCAACGGGACGAACGTCGCGGCCGCGATCGCGGCGTCGCCGGTGAAAATTTTCGGTAAATCGTTGGAAAAAAGTTCCGTGACGACGGTTAAAAGAACGCCGAGCAAAAACGACCAAAACAAACACCTATCGACGGCTTTTCGCGCGGCTAAAATGTCCTCCTCGCTTCCGTCGTTTTTCGCCAATCGCGTGGACACTAACGTTTGCGCGGCAACCGCGATGGCGTCCAGCACGAACAGCTCGATCCACCAGACTTGACTGACGATTTGGTGCGGCCCGGAGACGTTGTTTTCCGTCGCCAACGCCGTCGCGCGAACCAACACGAATTGTAAAAACAGCGTTCGCAAGAGCTGATTGGAACCGTTCGAGACTAACTGGCCGAGTTTACCGCTCATGTCTTTCACATCGTTTTCGAGGAAATCCTTTATTGTTTGTTTATAGAAGAAATCCTCCTCGCCGCGGGTCGGCGGTACGTTTAAAATCCCTCGGTCGAACATCGCTCGCGAAAACAAACTAAACTCTAACACCGTGCTCGCAAACGTCGACCATCCAGCACCTTCTACGCCTAAGTGTAATCCTAAAACCAAAAACCAATCTAAGAAAAAATGTACGGATTCGCTCACCAACGCGACGTTCAAAATCGACCTCGTATCCGCCACGCCTCGAAACGCGCCAATCCCAATCAACGAACAACAGAAAAACGGTAAACCCAACGCTCGTATTTTCACGTACTCTAACGCGCTTTCGTACGCGTTTATTTCTAAACTGTTCCCACCGCTCAATCCTAACAACCACTCCGCGTTCGTCTCGACGAGAAACGTCGCCGATACGCCGACGACTACAGCTAAAGCTAAAGCCGCCGATATTGTCTTCGACGCAGAAGACGACGATTCAACAACGTTTGAATCATTTTCATCGTTTTCATCGTCATTCTTTCTATTCTTCCTCTTCGCTTCTTCCAAAGCGACTTCTCGACTGACCAGCGGCGTCGTCGCTTGCGCCAGAAAGCTTCCAGAGTAGCTTATAAAGTTGAACACCGACGAGCTCACCGCTAAGGCCGCTAGGCCGGAATTTTCCCCTTTAACTTTCATAAAAACGCTCCGATGAGCTTCTGTGAATAAAGTTTCTTCGGATTTGCCGACGAACGCGGTATCTGCGGCCGTCAGTAAAGGGTCTAAGAGTAAACTCAACAACGCCGGAACGGCGAGAAGGAGGATGTGTTCGTCCAAATCCGCATCTGTTTCAGAGGCTTTTTGTCGCACAGTTCTTCCTCTCGATGACGAAAACGTGAATTCTCGATGACGGCGACGATGGTGCGCACACGTACCAGTCGCTCGTCGCGGAGAGGAGGATAAAAAGACCGAAACGAACGGTCGATTAAGCGTCATGTGGTGCCATTTTTTATGGAGAAATGGAGTGAAATTTAAGTCAATTTCCCCATAAAACAGACACGCTTTACATCATCAAACGGACGCGTAAATACTGCGTAAACACACGAGAGCAGCGGATCATTCATCGATGCTTCGTTTTGGTTCAATTTTACCGCGAACCAAGGCTGGTTTTGGTGTCAAAAGTCGGATAAAAAGAAGCAGAAAATGCACGAATTTTAGGGGAAAATCATCACAAAAAGACAAGGATACGAACGATGATGTCAACGACGAAAAGGACATGAACGAGGACGTCTCGTACACCGAAGACGAAGAATTCTTCGAAAATGTAAACACGTCGCCGTTTTTACGCCCAGCTGGGGCGCCAATTTTAGCCAACACGACCGACCCGACCGTTTGGAAATTGATGCAAAAAGTGTTGAAGAAAGCACAGGTGCGAGATGAAAATCTTCCTCTCGATCGAATGTTAATCTGACCTCTCTCTCTCTCTCTCTCTCTTTTTATCAGGTGGAGCAAATTATGCCGAAACGAGCGAAAGAGTTAATGCAAAACGAGAACTGGATTTTAGTCGACGTTCGGCCGCAAATCGATTGGTGTAGAAAACACGCGTATCCGTCCAAAAATTGCCAATACTTTATACCGCTCGAAGTGAGAGATTTGAGGACGTTTACGAAACAAGCGGCGTCGCTGGCGATTTTTCCGGAGAGGGTATTCTCCAGCAGCGGGTACGCGAACGTGGAAGAGAACGAGAACTTTATAGAGGAAGTCGTAGAGGAAGGGTTGTGGGGCGAGAAGGTGATTTTATACGACGACGTCGGCGGGGTCATCGGGGAGGAAATGATGGATTTTCAAGACGGAGTGCAAACGCCGTCGCTGATGGCTATTCACGAATTAGTCGCTCGAGGATTCGGCGCCGAGAATATAAAACACATGGCGGCGGGTTTAGAGTGGTGGGACGAAGTCGAAGATTTCGAAATCGGGAGCGCCGAGCAAATGCCTATGGGTATGTAATAAATGATACTAATACTAATAACGGTTTAAACGCAATTAATACTAAGCTAGTGGAATAATCTAATCATCCTCCTCTAAACGTAACGCGCCACTTTTCCGAATGGATTCGTACGCGTAAAAAGAAATCGCCGACCCGGGCGCGACGCTCAAAACTCTCGCAAACACGCCTCTGTATAAAGCCAAAACGCCTTCTTTTCTGACGACATCTTTGAAAACCGTCCGTAACGTCATCACTTTCTTGTTATTGTTGTTATTATTATTATTAGTCATCGTTTGTACTCGTGTTTTGCACAAATCCAACGGGTGCGTCAAGATCGTCGCGCACGTCGCCGCGGCGAACGCCGAGACCGCGTGCGGCGAAATGTTGTTTTCGTACCACCCCCCCTCCCGATAAAAACTACTACTACTTTTAACACTACTACTACTACTACTGCTACTCTCAAAATTACTGCGCTCAGCATCACCACCAAAAACACCACCGTTATCATCATCAACGCGAAGACTACTTTTGTTGTCGTTGTTGTTTCTACGAAAAATCTCTAAACCTTTTTCGTACGCGACGAAATAACACGCCGACCACGGCCACCAGACGAAATTCTGCGCCCAGTACCCTCGCATCAAACCGTTTTTGATGCCTTCGTTTTTCACGATCGTTTTCAACGCGTCGAACGCGTTCCGGTAATCCACCCCGTTATTCGTTTTCAAATTCGTCGGCAACACCGAACTCACTTGCATCCGTTCTTTGACGACGTCCACCGGCGTGTACGCGATCCCGGCAAACGCTTGCGCGACGACGCCCGTGATTATATTATCTATCATATATATCGTTGTTTTATTATCTTCTTCTTCTTCTTCGTGATCATCATCATTAAACGCTCCTTCTCGTCTTCGTTCTCTGCGTATCTTCTTCAGCGTCTTCTTCGTCGTCTCGTACCCGAGAAAATACATCCCGCTCGCCATCGGCGCACCAAGCGCGGCTGCCCCGAAACCTCTGTACAGATTTTGTATCGCACGTTTTGCGTTCAAAAGTCGAGCGCTCGGCAAAATCGGACGACGATGACTCGTACTATCGCATCCGCTCCTCTCGGTACTCCTCCTTGTGACGACCAAATTCGAAACTTGCATCTGACTCTTGATCGTATCCACCGGGTGCGTCGCTGCTCTCGAGAGGAGACCGCTCACACCGCCGGCGAGGAATTGGTTCATAATCAGAGACGACGACGAATTAAACATCTTTTTTCCATCGGTATCGTCATCGTTCGACTTTCCCTCCGACATGATGTGTTCGTCGTTTTGGATAAATGTCTGTCAAATCAGAGAGACATTCTATCGATCAAAAGATGACGATTGAGAGGGAAAAGAGACGATTCAGAACGCTCGCAGAGCAGCGCGACGATGATATTGTTTTTCGAATACATCGCGAGAGTCTCGTCTCGAAAAGTCTCGAATGCTGGCGTCTTTCTTTCAGAAGTCGTTCATACAATGAGGAAAAATACACGAAAGGACAGTGTGAGTGCGCCATACCTGGAGATCTCCAACATCTGACGCAACGTACACAACTGTTGCCTGGAAGAGCTTCATTTCGTATAACATCTGATTTCAGTGGTAACTCCACAGGATTGCCGATTTATTGGCGATCTAAATAGGGTATTCTCAGTGTTAAATGCGACGCCGTTACACCGACGCGAATACGTACGGGACGCCAAACGACGACAACAAAGCACTCCTTTCCCAACGAAAAAAAGGTAGCAGTCGTCTCCAAGCGCACACCACGAACACATCAAAGTATGTTTCGGACCACATTTGTATGCACACACAAAGGAAATGTTCCGACTTCTACGGCGGCTTCGAAACTCCTCGAGTACGAGTCGCGCGGCGTTTTTCTTTCCAACCGTCAACCGCGCGCGTACGGCGACTTTGGAACATGCACCATACACTGTCAACCAGAGCCACGCGTGCACTGAAAACCTTTCACTCTGCGTCTTTTTCTGCGCATTATTCCCATCTTCAGTTTCGAATTGAATGTCTTTCGTATTTAGAGCACGCGGTCTCGTCGCGGAACGTATACACTCATAAATATGACAGATTATGATACCCTAAACTCTTCCGGAGAACTTTCTGGCGCTCGACTGCCACGCGTTCGTCACTCTGCACGCGCGCGCTCTTTCGTCGCACATTTTAACGCGCGCTTTAAAAGAGTATATTAAAGTCCGAGAAAAATGACTTCTTCAAACGTGCGTTCGTGTTCTCTCGCAATCGTTTCGTCGAAAAGAAGGACAAAAGACCGACCTATGCGTCGTCATCGTCTCGAAAATCGTCGACGTAATCGTCGAATCTCGTCCTCGTCTTCCGCGCTTTTCGACGCAAATAACGAGACAAACGAGGATAAAAACGAATCAAAAACGAGCGAAACGATCGCCGGTAGTACGACGAAAACGTCGCGAGTGGTGGATTTCGTCGCGGCGTGGGATGTGTTGAGCGGTCGCCTCTCCGAGTCGTCGATGCTGAGATCCGAAGAGGACGAATCGGATGACGACACTATCGCGAGCTCGAACTCGCCGTCGCGGGAAATGCTCCTCGCGGCTTTAGCGCTGGCGATACCGAAGTTACAACGGATGCCACACATAGTTTTGGATGATTTTAACCGGAGACGTGAATTTAGAGGAGCAAAAAACAGAAAGGAAAAGGATGATGCATTGAACGGCAGATGTCCGCGCGAGCGAGCGGTGGCGATGTGCACGCAACTCATCGATTTAGGCATGGACGCGGAGTGCTGCTCGGCCGGTTTACTCAGAGACGCCTCGTTGGCGAACGAGATTTCCTTGGAAACGATCGAACAACAGTTAGGTTCGGGCGTCGTGAGAGTCGCGCACGATTGTCAGAGATTGAGAGACTTACCGGAACGATTGCGAAACAACAACAACAACAACAACAACGCGTCGTCGGCGAACGCTACTACTTTCAACTCGAACGATACTTCCTCCTCGTCGTCGTCAACAAAGAACAACAATACTACTAATTCGAACAACAACCAAAAAATGTTACTCTGCGACGACGAATACGCGGAAAAAATGCGCACGTTTTTGCTCACTTTCCACGACCAACGCGCGATCGTCGTCGAACTCGCCTCTCGATTGGACATTTTGCAACACAGTCGGGAGATTTTCAAATCAACCGTCCGCTTGCAGCAATTCGCGCTGGAGACGATGAAAGTATACGCGCCTCTCGCGTCCGCTTTACACTGCGGACAACTCTCGGCGGAGTTGGAAGACGCCGCGTTTCGAGCGCTCTTTCCGAAATCCTACGAGAGTTTAGACAAATGGTTGCGACAGACGGAGAAAGACGACGCGAGAAAGTTGGAAAGAGCGAGACAGGTTTTGCTCGAGAAGATGAGCAAAGACGCGGTTTTGATGCGCGTTTTAATCAAGGACGACGAAGTGTACGAGGAGTTGTTGAAAACATCGGCAAAAATGGCAAAAACAAGTGATGACAAGAAGAGCGGCACCAGCACCAGCAACAGCGGTAGTGATGGTGGTGAGAACAACAACAACTATCCCGCGTCCTTGCGCGTAGCCTTGAATTCCGCGCTCACCGTCTCCGCTCGACGCAAATCTCGATTCTCTTCCATGAAGAAAATACTGCGCGACGGACGAGACCGCGCGAAATTACGAGACTTGTTGGGCGTTCGAGTGATATTAAATCCGCAAAAAGGCTCCATCGCGGATATAGATTTGAAATCCGCGGATATGGCGTGTTATCGCGCGCAGCAAATCGCACACGCGACGTTTAGTGCGGTGAAAGGCAGAACGAAGGATTACGTCGCGAAACCGAAGAAGAACGGGTACCAGAGTTTACACTCGGCGCTGATCGTGAGCGATGATACCGACGACGACAACGAGGACGACGATCCATCCGAGAAGAGTAAAAATGACTCGCCCTCATCGTCGTCGTCCTACGATAACAACCACAATAACAACTCTCATAATAACGGATCGAGAACGACGATTGAACTGCAAATCCGAACCAGGCGCATGCACGCTTCGGCTGAAATCGGCAACGCCGCGCACTCGTCCTACAAAGGCGGTTTTACCGAGGGCGATCCGGGCGCCGCGAAAACGCTGAAAGACCTCGTGGACGCGGCGAATATTGCCGCGTATGAAAAGTTTGGCGACTTTACGGACGATTCTTTGCGATACGAGGGAGGTAACGACACCTATAATCCGGACGCCGAGGACGCGCTCTTTCGCGCGTTTGACGTCGACAAGAGCGGAAGCGTATCGGTGGAAGAGTTGAAACAAACGATCGAAACGATTTGGTTGAACGACGACGATTCCGACGACGTAAACGACGTATACGACGATGAAGGAGAGAGTGCGACGACAAAATCGACGACCGAGACAGCGGAGACTTTGATGAAAATGCTCGACGTCGACGCCGACGGCAAGATTTCGCCGGAGGAGTTTAAAAAATTTAGAGAATTCGCATCGACGTTTAAAGCGTGTTCGAACGCGGACGAGAAGCAATCCGAACGCATTCGTAAAGCCGTCGAAGTGGAGATGAGCAGCGTCGATGATGATGACGAGGATGATGATGAGGACGACGACGACGACGAGGAAGAGATCGTTGTCGTTGACGCCATCATCGAGAGTACTGTTAAGATTGACGACGGAAAATCGATTATCGAAGAAGGAAGCGGCCCCGCGTCGACGTCGAATTCTGCGCGACGACGAATTATTCGAGGACAACAACAACAAACGCAACAAAAGGTCAAAGACGACGACGAAATTGATGTGGATAGATTAGTGAAGGAAGTCATCAGCGCTTCTGGTTCGTTCGATGCAATCAGCAGTTCGCACGACGTTTCCTCGGACGAGAAGGAGGAAAAAGAAGAGATTTTGCAACAATCGTCATCAACGACGACGATGAAAACAAGCATCCACGACGTCACGGACGATCACGATATAAACGAGAAGAATGAGAAAAAAGGTGAAGAGAAGAATAAGGAAGAAAAGAAGGAAGGCGCAAAAGCAGCGCAACCGTCATCATCATCGCCTGAAAAAACAATAAGCCCGGACCAAATCATCTCGCAATCGTACGTGTTGATCTCCGACTCGGACGCTTCCTCTCGCAAGGCGAGAGAAGCTCTGAAAGATCCTCTCGGCGGCGTCGTCGAGTGGCAACTGATTTGGGACTTGCAAAGAGCCGGGCGAGCGGAAACTGCGAGGCAGCTGTTTTACCAGCGAACGACAAGAACGCCGTCGAACGTGCAGTTGTGGGAGCAATGGGCGAGATTTGAGCTCTTGCAAGGAGATCAGGAACGATCTCGAGGTTTATACAAGACGGCTTTGTTGCACTCGGAAGGCGACGCGGCGGTTCGAGGCGCGAGCTTACGGAAATGGGCGACCATGGAATTCGGGGCAAAGAACTTCGAGGAGAGCACGAGTCTATTCAAGAGGTGCGTGTCGGTGTACGACGACGAGATTTGCGGTCCGTCCTTAGGATCGTCGTCGTCTTTATCCTCCTCCTCCTGCGACTACCCGCCCAAGGGCGAGATCATGAAGAATTTAGTCGAAGGTCGTTTGGTGGCGTTACACGCGTGGGCCAAAGGCGAATTCAGACGAGGCAACGTCGAAGAAGCGAGACGAGTTTTGAAGTTGTGCGCGGACCACGTGAACGAGACGGACACCGAACCGATCGCGCGCGAACTTTGCGCTACGGAAAACGTCGAGTACTCCTCTGAAATCTTCAAAGACGTGAAAATCCTGCGCGCGTCGCCACACGTCGCGCATTTGTACGCGCAGTTAGACGAATCCGAGGGACAGTTAAAACCTGCTCTGCGTAAGTATCGCTTCGCGAGTAGAATCTTCCCGAACGACGCGTATATTCTGCAATCGTTCGCCGAAGCGTTGGCGCGAAGAGGTCACGTGGTCAACAGCCGCAAGACGTTCAAAGAGGCGATCGAAAAGTTCCCGCAAAATCACGTCTTGGCGACGTCCTTCGCCATCGCGGAATCGAAACTGTTTTTGTCTAAAGGGAAAGAAACGGTCGCTCGATCGGAGTTTGCCCGAGCGGCGTCGTTAGCCCCGTGGTCGGTTCAAGTTTGGTCCGCGTGGGGCCAATTCGAGTACGCGAAATCGCACGTCGACGCCGCGAAAAGACTCTTCGAACGAGCCGTCGAAGCCGAACTCGGGAACTCGAGAGCGCTGATTGGTTTAGCCAAGTGCTACGACGAGATGGAACTGTTCGATAAGTGTCGAGAAACGCTCGAGTTGGCCATGCTGTCCAACCCGGACAGCTGGGGTGTCTTTCACGAGAGCGCGAAATTGTACGAGAAGCGAGGCAACGCGGCGAAAGCGTCGCACTTGTACAACAAGGCCAAAGCGCTCGGGATGAAATCGTCGGTGAAAAAGAACAACCTTCTTGCTACAACCAATACTACTTCTACTTCTTATAACAACAAGAACAAACGAGGCACGTGGGCGCCGGACGAACGGAACAAGACGGAAGAGCAAGCGCAAATCGCGGTGGACAGAATCAGAGCGCGGAAGTACGCCAGCGGGAGCGGCTCCGGGAAGAGAGACCCGGTCGTAAAGTTCTTCGACGAAAGAAGCAGCAGCAGCGCGTTTTCCGCGGATGGAGGTTCCGCGGACGACTACTACCGGGAAGCGTTTCCGAACGCGTACGAGTACGACGAGGAAGAAGATTTAGTCCCCGCGGAGAACGACGCGTCCGCCTCGAGCGGTAGTAACCGCCGATATAACAACAAGAAGAATTAAAACTAGCAGCGAGCAAAGCGAAATGTATTATTACGAGTAGAAATTTGCGTGCCTGCTGTTTGAGCAGGTACGAAAGGAACGGTGTGAGATTTTTGTATAGTAGCACGTGGATGTGCAACAATGTACTTCTTTTCAATTGTATTTTTACGACCCAAAGAATTTGACTATATATACAAAGTAAAGCGCTCTCTCTCTCTCCTTTCGCTCTCTCTCTCTCTTTCTTTTCTCTGTGTACAAAACCGACGACGAGAGATGGAATTGAACAAGTAGTAGTGTGCGCGTGTATCTCATTTTTTGTGCATGTTATGTATCCTCCTCTCTGTCTTAAACTCTGTCTCTGTCTCCGTCTCTCTCTCTATCACGCAAACGCGCAAAAAACCGAAGAAGAGTTCGTCGCCAACCGAACCTGGGAGATGAAACCAATTGCTTTGGTAGAACCTCTTCGAATTCCGCCTCCTCCGGGTAAGCGTCGCGAATGCCGCGCTTTTCTGCTCGCGGCGGCGATTTTTTTGTTGTTCAAAGCCGCCACAGTAGTGGTAGTAACCGTCGAACTCGTTGCTCTCGCGCTAGATGTTGTTGCGTTACTACTGCTACCGCTACCGCTACTACTCGAAGAAGAAGAAGAAGAAGAAGAAGAAGAAGCACTAACAGCACTATCTTTCCCTAAATCGAACCCATCGCTTGAGTCGTGCACCCCGACGGCTCTGCCGGAGATGTCGCCGACGCTCTTCTCCCACTCCGGATCCCAGGCGACAGCCTCCGGCGTCGAACACGCGATGGATTTCCCAAACGGCACCGTCTTATACGCGTCTTGGCCGTTTTCAAATCCCGTCACGAAGTGTTCCTCAAAAATCGATCTCAACAAGTAATACTCTTTCGTCGTCGGCGGCGAAAGCGGGAAGCGTTCGGCTCTCTTGGAAAACTCTTCGTCGGAAACTTTTTCCTCGGCGTGCGCTTTTAACCCGTCCACCCAATCGTACCCGACGCCGTCGGAGAACTGTTCTTTTTGACGCCATAAAACTTCCGCCGGTAAATACGGATCCTCTGGCGTATCGAACGCTTTTCTCAAGATGTACTTTTCTAAATATTTTTTACCGTCTTGATCGAGCTTTTTCACGTCGATCATCTTGTCCAGCGGGGACATGTTCATCGCGTAATCGACGACTGCTTTGGATAACAGAGGCGTCCTCGCTTCCACGCCCCAGGCCATGGTCATTTTGTTCGCTCTCGCCACGTCCCACTGGTGCAAACGACTCGTTTTTCTCGCGCACTCCTTGTGAAACTCCTCCGGCGACGGCGCCTTGTGAAAGTATAAGTACCCGCCGAATAATTCGTCGGCGCCTTCGCCGGATAAGACCATTTTGAATCCCATGGATTTAATCGCTCGAGAGAGTAAATACATCGGCACCGATGCTCGCACTTGTTCGAACGTCTCCAAGTGCCAAACCACATCCGGCAACGCGTCCAACGCTTCCTCTGGCGTGAAATAAATTTCGTGGTGAATGGTCCCCAAACTATCGGCGACTTTCCTCGCCGCTTTCAAATCCGGCGCGCCTTTAATACCGATTGAAAACGAGTGCACTTTCTCCGTGCTCCCGTAGGTGTTTTTCGCAGTCGCTCGGTTCCTCACCGCAATAGAGGTGATTAGACTCGAATCCAACCCTCCGGAGAGTAAAACCGCGTACGGGACGTCCGACATCAATCGATCTTTCACCGCTTTGACGACGATTTCTCTCAACTCTGATAAATCCGCTCGTTTCTCCGGAATGTAGTCCACGTCTGTGATCCATCTCTCGTCGTACCATCTCGTCATCGTCCCTTCTGTCTCGTTTTTCTCTTTCACCCAGACGTGACCGGGAGGAAACAACTGATACGACTCCACCCCGGGGTCGTCGTGTAAACACTTCATCTCCGAGGCGAACCAAAACGACCCGTCTTTCCCTTTCGCCATGTACATGGGAATCTTCCCCATGTGATCGCGACTGGCGATGAGCCTTCCTGTTTTTCGATCTTCAATGACCGTGGCAAACATCCCGTCCAAATGTTTCGAAAACTCGAGCGCGCCGAATTTCTCGTACACGTGGCCGATGACTTGACAATCCGACTTGTTCGGATGCTCGATGTTAAACGTTTCTCTCAACTTTTGGTGATTATAAATCTCCCCGTTGGCGATAAAACACGTCTGTTTCCCTCCATCCGTGTACAACGGTTGTTCCCCGCTCTCGCCCGGCGCGACGATCGCCAATCGTTTGTGCACCATAAACGTTTGTTCGTTTTCCGAGTGTTCGAACTTGTCGATTTTATACGAATCCGGCCCGCGGTGGCGAAGGCGTTTCGCCAGCTTATAAATCCGTTCCCGGTTCGGTTTCGGTTCGCCTTTTAAGTAATGCACGGAGAATATCCCACACATTGTTGTTTTCTTTTCGTGTTGTATCGCTCTGAAGTCTTCGCTTTATACTCCTTCTTCTTCTCTGCTTCTTTACGTTGTTTCCGTCGTTACTCCGCGTTGTTACCTTTATCCAAGTGTTTTATATAAAAGAGAATAAGAGAGAATAAGAGAGAGTATATGTGATACACACACCGAAAGTCAGTTTCGCATACCACCACGAATGCTACTTCGACACAACATATAAATTCAGCAAAGAAAGTACGAGATACGAGCGCGATTTTCGTTGCTTTTCCTGCTCTCGTTCGTCTTCCCCATGGTGTTTGCCCCCAATTAATTCTCCCTCTCTCGATCCTTCTTTGAGCGAACGTTTACGAAGAGGAAAAGAACAGACACAGAGAGAGTAAGAGAGACTCTAAACCCGAGATTGAAACGAGAAGAATACCAAGAACAACACACATTCTCTCTCTCTCGAGATGTATACAGAGAAAGAGAGAGACAAACGAGAGAAACAAGAAGAGAACAAAAAGCATACCTCGAGAGACAATCGAGGGTTTTTCCCCAACGCACAACAACGAATTCTCTTTTCTATAAAGAACGTCTCTGTCTGTTCGAATATAAAGCTTTAACAGAAAACAAAAGACGGGAAATAAAAGACAGAAAAAGCCTCGATCCTCCCCTGTCTGTGTCTCTTTTCCGAACACCAATGAAAGCGCTCTCGAGGTCTTCGTAATGAGGTCATTTGCCCTCGAAATGCGCTCGAGAGACATTGCTTTAAACCCTAGTTGTATATGAAACCCTAAAGATTTTCGTGCGCTCTTTTCTCTCTCTCTCTTTCCTTTCACACGGCGCCGGTCGCACGCGCGTCGAGAACATCCGCACGCATCGAAAGAATTTCGGAACGTGTTTTAGTATTCCAAGCAAATGAGAGGCTCGTTTTGTTCCGCATAAGAGAGCTTTTTCAAGCGTGTATGTTTTATTGTTACATATCGAACGTGTGCGTCTTCTCAAAACGACTACTACTACTACTCCTTACGTATGTGCGCATATATACGAAGAGAGCACAGGAGACGTTGCGAGACTTCGAGGAGTACAAAAAGCAGAGCGCTCTGAAGAGAGCGCGCTTTTTAAACTGCTCTCTGGTTGTTTTTGTTTTGTTTTCTTCTCTCTCGTTCGTTGTTGTTGTCGTTCGCATCTCTCGCTCAGGAGTACTACGACTACTCCTTACGTACTCCATCTCCGCTCGGTCGCGCGGATTCTACAGAGCTAATAAAAACAGCATTCTCTCCGTGAAGAAGAACGTACTAAACACACACACGCGTACGTGTGTGCGAGAATTTTCATCGGGAGCATTTAGTAGAGCTTTAGATGTGTAGAAGATGTATACGCGCGCGTGCGCAGAGGAGTGATCTCGCAAAACTTTTTTCCGTTGACTGCGAAAAAAAGACGTTTCTTTCTGAGAGAAATGTGCTCCATTTTCTCACTCGGGAGGAGTGCTTATTCACGTA
>Ga0255779_1000650_pt1 | contig 42306 bp, 28 predicted proteins | sample 011ome_21_FD_179977 | JGI IMG/M metagenome (GOLD analysis project Ga0255779, IMG submission 179977) | Coastal salt marsh microbial communities from the Groves Creek Marsh, Skidaway Island, Georgia - 011508AT metaG (version 2) | ecosystem: Environmental > Aquatic > Marine > Intertidal zone > Salt... | reverse complement strand
GCAACGAATCCGTGGCCTTATCGAGCGCGATGGACGTCGTCTCCGATTGGCCTTCCGGCGTGTACTGCTTCGGTTCCGCTTTCGGTGGCATTCTTTATGTGCGTATAAAGGTCGTAGAAAGATCGTCCTCGCCGTCGATGTTTGTGCGTGTACTCTGCGAGAGCTCTTCTTAAATATATTCTTTGAGAGGAGGATTACTCGCGGGAATGATCGATCGCGTTTGTTGTCGTTCTTGTTGTGTGAATATACGGTTGTGTTTTTGAAAGGTCTAATGAGAACGAGAGCGACGCGTTTGTGTTTTGTTTAGGGTAAAAATCTCTCGAGTTTTGGTGCGTCGTTGTGCGCCAAGAATTTTTTCCAACAACGCACACGAGAGACACAAAATCATCATCACACGAATAAAACTCGCACTCAATAAAAAAGAGATTAGACTTTAATAATAACGAAGCTTCTGTCGTTGCTTCTTTGACGTCTTCTTCTCTCTTTGAAACCTATCGTCTGCCACTGTTCAGAGAAGCGAGTCGTTGTTCTCGCTGGGAAGGTATTGTATACACATCATCGCGCGTGAATAATAAGAGTTTGATCGATTGATTTTTGTGAGATAAAATCTGAGTGAACCGGCGGCAGAGAGTATTGGTGTTTGGCGAAGAGATATATGATGATGATGGAATCGTTGAGAGCGTCGAGCTCCTCGTCTACCACCTCTTCGTCCTCCTCGTCGTCATCCTCCAAAGGCGGCGGCCCTCTGCGAATGCTCTGCGGGGAGCGGTTGTGGAAGTTGCGCGGGATGTTCATTTTAGCATCCATTCCGATGGGTTTGATTTTTCTCGTGTATACGTTGATGCCGACGCACTCGCATTTGCACCGACACCATCAGTTGGATTTCGCGAACGTGCACCCGCACGGGAACGAGTTTTCCTCGTCTATATCTTCTCGCGAAAGTAGGAAGAATATCGAAAGAAGAGGAGGAAATTCGGCGGCAAATTGGGCGAGAGAGCGAGCGCATCGAGAGTCGGATGAGTATTTAACGTCGTCGTCGTCTGAATCGTCTTCGGGCGGCGCGGTTGGAGAAGAACCGTCGAGTTTACACACGGCGCACGAAGAAGAAGAGGATGTTCACGTGCGCGTACACGTCGGTGGAGAAGAAGAAGGAGGCGACGAGAGAGAAGAACGCAAAGGAAAGGAAGGCGACGGGTATAAATACGCCATCGTGTTTGATGCGGGGAGTACCGGGTCGAGAGTGCACATTTTTAGATTCGAACAAGATACCGGAAAGTTAGTAGACGATACGTTTGAGCAGTTGAAACCCGGATTGTCTTCGTACGCGGACGAACCGGATAAAGCCGGGGCATCTTTGCAGCCGCTGTTGGAGAAAGCGATGGAAACTATTCCAGAAGGCCAAAGAGCGGAAACGCCGGTGGAAGTGAGAGCGACCGCCGGGTTGAGGTTGTTAAAGCCGCAAACAAAATCCGATGATTTGTTGGAAAGCGTGAGAGAAACGCTGAAGACGTATCCGTTTGCGTTCGACACCGAGAGAGACGTTTCCATCATGGGAGGCGAAGACGAAGGCGCGTTTCAGTGGTTGGCGTTGAACTATTTATTGAACAGATTGGAAGGCGGAAGCGATAAAAAGAGTAATAAAAAGAAAAGTAGTCATAGTCATGAAGAAGGAATTACCGTCGCGGCGATCGATTTAGGCGGCGGATCTGTCCAGCTCGCGCACGCCATGGACGAGAAAGTCGCGAAGAGGGCGCCAAAAGGGTACTCAAAATCCATCTCGTTTCCAGGGGCGAAGAAACCGTTCGAAGTGTACGTGAAATCGCACTTAGGTTACGGATTAATGGCTGCCAGAGCGGCGACGTTGAAGGAAGCGAACGGTATGTCTAGCCCATGCTTACCGAAAGGATCTGACCCGAAATACATATACTCGGGCGAAGAAATCGTCGCCGCCGGCCACGAGGAGAAGAATTCAGACTACGCCGCGTGCAAAGAACACGTGGAAAGCATGTTAAAGTTAGACACTTCGTGCGAAGTTGACGACGAGTGTTCGTTTAACGGCGCATGGGGTGGCGATTTCAACTCGCAACACGCGAAAGAGGTGTATTTATCGTCGTACATGTGGGACCGCGCGATAAACGCAAAGTTGATTCCACAAGACGCCATCGACGGCGAGTTGACCATCGACGAGATCGAAGACGCGGCTAAGCTCGCGTGCGATACCATGGGCGATGAAAGTGAAATATTGACTAACTTTGAAGGCGTCGAAGAGAAAGATGCGGCGTTTCTCTGCACAGATTTAACGTACATCGTTGGTTTGTTAGAGAAAGGATTCGAAAAGAACGATTGGAAGAGCGTACGATTGGTGAAACAAATAGAGTATCGAGGACAAAACGTCGAAGTCGCGTGGGCCTTAGGTGCTGCGCTTAATGCTTTAGCTTCCTCTTCGTAATTACATATCAATTTTCTATTATTATCCATATGCTTATATATATATATAGATACAGCGCCCGCGCGCTTTACGGGCGCGCGGTTATACTTTAAAAGGGTGGAACTTGTTCCGGCTCGCCGATATCTCTCGCCGCCGCGCTCGAACTTTTCCCTTGTCCCGTAACATTCGTAGCCGATTGTATTAACAAAGTGAGCGTATACATCAACGCGTTCGCTTCTTGGCTGGTCAACTTCTTCCCACTCTCAGCGTTTACAAGCTCAAATCGCCACTTTTTACAATCCACGAAGCACTCCCCGTCGCTCTCGCCGCCAACCAACACCGCGGAATCAATCTTCAACTTCAGCGCAGTCACCGCGCTCGAAATAGGCAACAACGTCTTCACCGGACTCGTATTCACCACCACCGTTGCAATCGTCGTCCCTTTGCTACTCTCGTTATCCACGCACACGCCTCTTCTCGTCTTCACTCCAAACGCCTTCTCGCCTTGGCCTTTCCTCACGCAAAAGTTCAAGTAATCCTCCAACCGTTCTTTCACCGCCTCGGGGTCTGTCAACTTCACGAACGCGTCGTCGTACGTCTTCTCCACGATTTCAAAGTCCATCTTCACGAACCCGTCGGTGTCTGTGGTGATTTTCGCGTTCCAAATTTCCAAATCCAGACCCTCGAGAAGCCACGAAATCACTCGCATGAGTCCAGGAATGGATTGAATGCTGATGGACATCACGCTTCGATCCTCGAATCGTTCGTTATCGATGGAGCACAAAACAAAGGCGCACGAATCCACGTCCTCGTCTTGCGAATCCGCCACGGACGGGATCGACGGCGCTTTGATCGATTCCTCCGCCGATTCCATCTCGTCTTCTTCCTTCTTCTTCTTCGCCGCAATTCTCATCATCCGTCGTCGTAACGGTGGTGCCTTCGATCGGCGGCGATCGAACGTCGCTGCTGATGTTGTTCCTGTTCTCGCGTTCGATTTCGTCACACACATCGCCGAAGTGCGCATCAAAGATAAAGATGACGACGGTGATGAAGACGAGCAGTGCTTTTGAGGCGAACAGATAGAAGATCGCGCGTTCGTCGCGGAGACGAGGAGCGACGAATTCATGACTTTTTTTTTCCAAGCGACAGTTCAAGGAAGCGTTTTAAAAGTGAAGAGAATTGTAAGAGGAAAATTTTTCAATACTCGACTCCGCTAAAACTAAACGTGAACTCTTCTAACTTTCCTAAATGACTGACACTGAGATCACGGCTGGCGTCGAACAACGACTTTCCCGAGGAGAGGCCAAAGGGAATTCCTCCGAATGGAAATTTGAGCCGTAAAAACTCGAGGATATTTTCTTCTTCTCCCTCTTTTCGGCTCATCTCGGACTCCCTCGTCAAAACGCGACGGCTGGCGACGACGACGCAGTTGTTGGTTTGGCCGCTCGGTTCTTTGAAGATTTGGACGGATTCGACCCAGTTTTCATCCGTGGACTCGCTCGATGCGTAGTTGAAAACGGAGGAGAGCGTCTCGCGGAATTCCGCCAAAGCTTTGAGATTGCCCGACCAGCAGTTACACACGAGAATCCCGCCGCGAGTTTTCTCTAAACAATCGTAAATGTTTTGAATGAAAGATTTCTCCAAGCATCGCTTTGGGATGAGACCTTGACCGTCGTAGCAATCGAGAAAAACGCAACTAAAGCCTTGTTTATTAAGGCGATGGTATCCTTTTGATGAAAGTCGTTCCAATTCTTCTTCGAGGTAGCGTTCCGCCGAGCACTCGTGTATGGTTTCGTTTGGAAACCGCGGGAACTCGAGAGTCTTCGAATTCCTCAGAATCACGTCACACATTGGTTTCGAGTACTCCACGCTTTCGAGATCAATTCTCTGTTCATATTCGGAGTTCAATTTGGAGCAGAGAAACCCGGAAAGTGCGCCGGTACCAAATCCCAAGTTTAAAATGCGAACCTTCTCTAAAAATCCGTTAAATAATGGATCGCACATCTCCTTGTATCGTTTAGGACACAAAATCGGTACGAGCCAGCTATGGTCTGATGCGCATCCGAATGCGATAGCGATGGTTGCCATCGCGCGAATGTATTCAAAACCAACGACGCTTCGATCGATGCGAGCAATTTTTGTAGCGTTGTTTTTTCCTTCGCCGTCCTCATCCTCATCGCTTTCTCTCCAATTCGAGTCGTACAATAATCCTTGCTCGACGTTATCGATGTATGCGCAAAGCCACGGACCGTGACGCTTTATTTTAACGTTCGATATGTTCTCTTCTTCGTTGTCATCATTCTTTGCCTTCCGCGCTTTCTTCGTGACTTCTCCTCCTCTCCTCTTCGTCGGCTTTGTCGATTCAAATACGATTTTTTCTGGAGTGTTCATGAGATGATGGTAATAGCCAGCCTCGGAGTAAGGATTCAGCCGCCAACCACCGGTATAATCTGGTCCAACTGATATGCGTTCGTTCGCTTTGATATCTCTCAGCGCTCGCAAACACAAACAATAGTCACTCCCGATCATCTTCCAGTGATAAAGAGGTACTCGCTCGCAGTTATACTCTTCTTTTACGTGTACTGCTGCATCCGTTCCGTAGGTGGTACACGTGGCTCGATACCTTCCATCGTAAGTCATACCGCACAGAAGAAATCGCCCTCCCCTACCACGCTTCTCTGCGTCGATTTTTTGCCCTCGTACTTCGTCTTTTCGAGAAAAGTTCTCGTCCTCCTCATCCGATAAATCGTCCAAAGCCGCTATTTCATCTCTGAGATCCCACCTTCTCGCAAGTCCTTTAAAGCATTTCACCTCTGCCGGAAAACTCGAGTAAATAGCAACGAGTTCACCTTCTTTGCATCCGTAAATGGACACGAAGTTTGTCTCGGAACGTCCCTCGTCGTCGATGCCTACTTTGTGGTACCCACACGAATTCGCCTCGAATGGACAAATCCATTTCCGTCTACCCTTCATCTTCGTTTCTATTTCCTCCATCGTCACCCAACGCAGCTTCTCATACGTGCTTTTATCCTCAAAGCCGTGCGTCTTTTTCGTCCAACTGAGGCACTCTAAAATGGCATCCATTTCTTCGTCCAAGGTCATTTCCACTCTATCGTCGCTCGCGTTTCGATACCACACGTCTTCGTCGCCCGTCTGTACTTTCTTGTCCCGGTCAAAGTACGGCACGTACCCGTCCCTAAAATACCCAACGACGTAATCGCACTCCTTGATCAAGTTTTTCATCCCGTTTTCTCTCGCTCTTCCGTCCTCTTTCGAAAGCAACGCTTTCCTCACGTCTGCGATTTTCGGATACACGTACACGCACCATCCGTTCGGCGCGCCGTTTTTAAACGTCCCGTACACCACCGAATCCCCGATTCCAACCATTACGCACTTCTCTCCACTTCTCAACCCGTTTTCGTCGTACGTTCCTTGATACAAAAAATCGCCGTCTTCGTCGCGCTCTATCCCAGCTTTCGCCATCCCGCTCTTCGCGTCCACCAGAACTTCGCACGTCACTCCGCTCTCTGGATTTTCAATCGTGTTCGTAAAGAAAACATTAGTGTCGTTTCCTTCTTCTTCCGCCGCATCAAATAAACCGAGCGTTGGAGAGAAAAGAGACAAAGTCTGACTCTTCTTTGTCTCCTTCTTCTTCTTCGGAAGGTGTTCTCGTCGTTTCCTCCTCGCTTCTCCCACCATCACATGCGAGAGTTCGTTACGGGACGGACGTTTCCCCTAAAAAACGCAGAGAAAGAGATCGCAACGGTATGTGCGTTGTTCTCGCGCACTCAAAGAGAAAAAACGATGATGATGCGTACGAGCGCGCCGAACCCAGTGCTCACATCATCAACGCCCCCATCCTTTTGATGCACACTTTGACAAAAAGCCAAAGAAACGCGTTCGTATCGCGCGTGTTTTGCTCGTTTTGCTGCCCAAATTATGTCACTTTTTTCGAGGTTTTTTTCCCGAAGACGCCACTTTTATAAAGCACTTTTTGCTCTCGACGAACGACAAAAGAGGACTTCGGAACATGTTTAGTTCTACCGCGACGACGACTTTGAGGACGATTCAGACGATTCAGACGACGACGACGCGCTGTTGTTGTTCTTTCTCTTCTTCGTCTTCTTCAAAACGAGGAGGATTCAGAAGAGCTTTAAGAGGAGGAAGAAGACAAAATTGGATGAAGAGAAAAACCGCCGCCAATGCGTCGTCAGATTTGAACAACGACAACGACAACAACCCCGAGGCGGAGAACGACGATGAAACGACGAGAAGAACGAACAACTCCGCGATGCCTAACGCTCCTCCGGAATCGGTCGCGTGGCTCCCACCGCTCGACCGACTCTCGTTCGCGGAGGACGACGAATACGAAAACAGCGAGAAGAACCTCACGATGCGAAACGAGAGAACGTATGAATCGAAATCGGGGGAAAGCGCGTATACCATCGCGAGGAAAGACGGCGAAAGTACCATCGACGACGAAAACGAGGAAGAGTTTATCGAATATAAAGAAAAAGTGGAGAGGGTGCAAGACGTGATGGAGTTCATCTCGAAGAACAAGAACTGGTTGAAACTCGCGCGAACGCAGAAGATGCGAGAGTATAGGGCGAAGACGGGGTTGGTGGACGCTCGGTTAGACGAGGAGGAAGAAGAGGACGCCGCTGCCGAGGGGGTGACTGTACCGGAGGCGTTCGAACACGAAACGTTTTTAGACGAGCGTGGGAATATTACCGGGCGAGCTTTGTACGTGTGCATAACTTCGTTTTGGTTGCGAGTGTATTATAACTTGGCGCAGTTTGAGTTGAACGCGAGCGAACTGGACGATATCACCAACAGAGCGCTGGTGCCGAAAGAGAAGGTGAGCGAATGGTTTGAGTTCGCGAGGACGAATTATAACAAATTAAGCGCCAAGGAATCAAAAGAATATTACGATTGCGAGATGGTGAAGCTGAAAAAGTTCGAACAGCTGGTGGACGAAGATTTTCAAGAGGCGTATAGGACGAATAACGGGTTGCGTTTGCAAAGGTATTACGGGGAAGTGGAGGGATTCGCCGCGGCGGGCGGGTTCGGGATGACAAAAACGGACGTGGAGTACGATCCTTTGTACCGAGCGATGGTGAAATTTGACGAGCTCGTTGAGAGCGAGCGAGTGGCAAAAGAAGAAGAAGAGCGAAAGAAACAAGAAGAAGAAAATCAGACGTTGGACAGGGATCAGTTGGAACGTATATTCCAAGACGGTTCTGCGGAACATCCGTACTTGTTGGATCGAAAAGCGTCGGAGACTTCCGGCCGTTGGAGTACTTTAGAAACAGATTTTGACCAGAAACTGACGTTAGAGAAAAATCACCCGGAAGATCCAACGGATACCGGCGACGAGGACGACGGACAAGAGTGGTTGAAGGACGGCGGATGGGAGGCGTTGCCGGACCACACCGCAGTGGACGCCAGAGACGGCTCGGCGTTAAAGTTCGTCGGGGTGAAGCACGCGGAAGATCCAGAAACCGGTAAAGTCACCTCCGATTGGAACGAAGCGTATGATTTCTCAACGTGGATGTACGAACGCCCCGCGAATGCAACAAAGTACCCGGTGTTAGATTCGATCGATCCAAACGAATTGTTGCACTTGAATAAAACCCAAATGCCGAGCGCCGCAGAGATGCAAACGTATGAGTCTGCCAGAAAACTCGTCGCAGGCGACGATCGCAACGCCGATCGGAAAATAGGAGAACCAGACAGAAAAATGCTCACGAGACTAGAAGTAGGCGAAACGCTAAAAGCGAAAGTGAAGTCATTAGATTTATACCACGGCGCGTTGGTCGATTGCGGCACGGAAATTGACGGATTGATTCCCATCGCAGAAGCGGATATCCCCCGCGCGAGAGTCTTTCTCGCCGTCGGTAGTGAGTTGGAAGTTAAGGTTTCGCGCGTGCATGCCAAGTTTTGGCGTATACGGTTCCCTTTGGAAGTCATGCCTGTAGAACAAAAGATTCTCGACGAGTTGAAAAATGGGCATCCGCACGATTACGATAATCCACCAATTAACATTTACCAAGGTGAAAGTGATGAGTTTGCGTTTCTTGATGCCGGTCGAGATATCCGATCCGCAGAAGCTATTGCAATTGCTACAAAAAGACGAGAGGAAGCGTTGGAGAAACGTCGCATGCTCGAACGCAGAGATAAGAGCAGCATGAAGCGATACGAGAAGGCGGCGAAGAGAGCGACTTTGGCGTCGCAAGCCAAGCCGAGCAGCGAGGAGGAGGAGGACGACGACGACGACGACGAGATGAGCCCAAAGAAGAGCGCGGAAGATTTGGAAATCGAAGACGCTCACAAAATCTCCTCGAAAATCCGGCAGCAATTCGAAGAGGAGGAGGAGGCGGCGTTGAACAAAAACGGCCCGCCGCTCGGCGGCGGCGACGACTCCGCACGAATCCCCTTGAAACCGCGATCCAGTCGTCAAGATGAGGAGGATGCTGAAGAAGGCATCACGCCAAACAGAGCCGCGGAAGATTTACAAGTTGCAAAACTTCGCGAAGGTAAGGCCTTCGTCGACCCTGAAGCGGATGATTTACGCGGCGGCTTCTTTGGCGTCAACGAAGAGGAAGACGATTTGTTCGACGACGACGAAGACGACGACGATGAAGAAGATAGACGACGTGGTAGCGGTAGTACTCGCGCGTCAAACAGTGTATTAGGCATAGACGAAGATGACGTGGACGATGAAGACGACGATATTGACGCCGACGATGAAGAAGACCACTTCAACTTTGACGACGACGAAGATTGAAATCCGAACTACTCGCTGTAACGACATATATATATACATTAAACCTACATGACCTACATTTTGTGTCACTTTGTCAGCCTACATCTTTTCTTCTTTCTTCTCGCTATCTTCTCTCACCCCGTCGTACGTAAACAGCAACTCTCTGTACTTTTCCTCCTCCAATTTTAACCTCTCCTTCTCTTCCCTCGCTTGTTCCCTTCGATTCTTAAAAAACGTCTTCATCAACTCCGAACACTCCTCCGCTAACACGTCCGACCTCACCGTCACCTCTGGCATGATCGCGTGCGTCCTCAACACCTCAACCTTACTCTCCTCGCCATCCCTCGTCCCTAACAACCCGCACCAACTCCCGTGCGCGCCCAGCTGCGGGTTCCTCGCTCCGTACACCACGTTCCCGACCCTCGCTTGTAATATCGCGCCGGCGCACATCGCGCACGGTTCCAACGTCACGTACAACGTCGAATCTTTCAACCTTCGCCAATCACCACCTAACGCTTTTCTCCCACTCTCGATGCATTCCAATTCCGCGTGCGCGAGTGGGTTGTTTTTCGTTTCCGACGTGTTGTGCGAGCGCGCCAGGACGAACTGTTGTTGTTCTTGTTCCTCCTCTTTGTTTGAGGAGGGAGAGATCTTGTGCACGAGGACGGCTCCGACCGGGACTTCTCCTCCGGCGAACGCTTTTTCTGCCTCTGCGAGTGCCATCCGCATGTAGTGTTCGTCCTCTTCTTTCGATATTACTCTCGTTTCTTCTTCTTTAGTCTTCTCCGTAGTCTTCTTCATCCCCGTCCCATCGTTAGGGGAAGCGGCTCCACCGAATGCTCTTCTCAACTGAAAAGAGGAAGAGGAAGAAGAATGAAGGCATCGCCACCAGAGCGAATTTCGACTGTTGCTGGCAGAAGCATTGTAGGAGCGAGAACCAACACCACTGCTATTGCTCCCAAGTCGTCGGAGCAAGTGCCTTCCCGCGTGAGAAGAGTACGTTGCAAACATGTTCTCTCTCTGGTGTGATTTGGCAGCCGTTCGGGGAAAAGAAATGAAGCAAAAATGTGGATAAAAGCGACACACATTCCCACGCTCTTTTATATGCACAGTGTACCTATTGCGAAGACTACGATGGCAGCGTCGTCGTTAGTATCATCCGCGGGAATCCTTTTCTCTTCGAGGAGGAGAACGACGCGTTTCGTCGATCAAAAGACGAGGAGAATACGAACACCAACAGCAAACGCATCGTCGGATGGCGAGGCAGGTCTTCTGACGAAACCGTCGGACGTTTCCCCGGAAACCGAAGAGATGAAACAATTTCTGGACTCGTTAAAGTACGATTCGAACGGGTTAGTCACCGCAATCGCCCAAGACGTCGATACCGGGGCGATTTTGATGCAAGGCTTCGCCAGTCGCTTGGCGATTGCGTACACGTTACAACACAAAAAAGCGTGCTTTTTCTCTCGTTCGAGACAACAGTTATGGTGCAAAGGCGAGAGTTCCTCGAATTTTATCAACGTCGACTCAGTGCACGTGGATTGCGACAAGGATTCCTTGATTTATTTAGGCGTACCGACGGGACCGACGTGTCACACGGGGGCGCACACGTGTTATTACAAAAGGGTGGACGGCGCAGACGGTTTGATTTTAGGCGCGGCGAAGGACGGGAGGCACAAAGCGGAGGAAGCGCTGACGACTTTATACGAGTTAGAGGCGACGATTGCGGAGAGGAAAAGAGAGGTGATAAAGGAAGGGGCGAAACCGAGTTGGACGAGACGGTTGTTGGAAGATCCGGAGTTGTTGTGCTCGAAAATTAGAGAAGAAGCGGGCGAGTTGTGCGAGACGTACGAGAAGGACGAAGGGAAGGAGAGAGCGGCGAGCGAGTGCGCGGACGTGTTGTATCACGCGATGGTGTTGCTGAACGTGCAAGGCGTGGAAATCGCGGACGTGATGGAAGTGTTGAGGAATAGGTTTGGCGTGAGTGGAGTGGAAGAGAAGGCGAAGAGGACGCCGAAATCAAAGTTAATCGATCCTTCGAAGGAATAGAACGAGCGCGTGGATGCTCGTAGATTTTACTTGTATTTATATATATATAAATATATAGATGACAATTCCAGCAGCCCGTATATACCACTGGTTCGTATACAACACGATTCAATAATACAGGTCTTTCGCGCTTTCATAACATCACAGTTGGAAGAAATATTTTACAAGAGAATACAGGGCGCTTCCTCTCGAATGTTCTCGGCAAACGCGACGGACAACACGTCTTGAACGCTGTCGAAAAATACCGATTTCAAAAAGTATACGACGAACATCGCCGTACACATCCAATCGTTCGAGAAATGCGGGCGAGTAGGTAACGATAATTCGTTCCTTTTTGAGTCGCTCAGGTAGAAATCCGCGACGATTTCATCCTCTTTTGCGTCCGCGCACAGACTCTGATTCATAAACTCAAAAACCCAATACAGACCAAAACCTCTCGACCCGAAATACGTCTCGCACGACTTACACTTCATCCTGTTCACGCCTCCGAAAACGGTGGACGATTTCGTCTCGTACGTTTGCGTTTCGACGGAATTTTCTTTTTCGCACTTGACCGTCGTAAACATCTTCAATCCTAAAATCGGCGTCGCGAAACCTTTCCCTTGTTTTTCGTACGCGTTTCGACATGCGTCGCAATGGCAGGCGAACGAGTAAAATAGTTTTCGACCGGAAAAACGGACGTTTCCACATTTGCACTGCCCGGTAAACTTTTCGAGGAACATAATACTATTCTCAACGCTGTTGTTATTACTAGTACTGTTATTATTATTACTTCTTCTCGATGTTCTCGCGCGGTGCTTTCTTCTCTTTGAGGAGGGTTTGACCGGATCTGATGCGTTCGAGACACCGAGGAAAAAAACGATCGAAAACGCTTTTTTTGCAATTTCGACGAAAAAGAATTTCCAACCCCTTCTGCACAACAAACACCCATTCATAGAGACGCGCGCTCGAAAAGAGTTTTAACGCGAGATATATAAACAACGCATCAGAGATGCCGTTTGACTTGATCGTGCGTTTGTTCTTTCTATTTTCGCGTCGTGGTTACTCGCGCTCGTATTGATATCTTTCTTCTCTCTCTCTCTTTTTCTCTACTTCGGGACGGACTGACACACATGCAATGCGTTTTCCTCTGACTTCAACAAAACAACAGACTGGCCGATTCATCCCGGACAAATCGAACATCTGGCGCGATTGCGTCGATGGCTATTACGATTGGGTAAAAGAACACATCAACGAAGGCGCGCCGTTGAACGAGGCGGATCATTGCGGGGATCCACCGTTGCTTTTAGCCGCTGGGAATGGACACACGGCGGTGTGCGACTTGTTGATCTCGGAAGGCGCGGATATTCAACAAGCCGGTTTGATGAAAGATACGCCGTTACAAAGAGCCGCACACAACGGGCATTTACAAACAGTCCGTTTTCTCGTGGAGAATGGTGCCGAAGTGGACGCTTTGGATATGGGCGAGAACACCGCTTTACACTGGGCGGCGATGCGAGGGCACGTTGAAATCGTAAACTTTTTGTTGCAAAACGGCGCCAACAAGAACATGAAGAACGCGCAAGACAAGTTACCCATCGATATGTGCCAAGCGGTATGGAGTGACTCGTACAAGTACGTGAAGGAATGCTTAGCTTGAAAGGACTAAACACGTTTTACGAGATGCGTATATGTGATATTTGTACTGAAATGTTATTACTCGTCTCTCTTGCGCGCGCGCCGGCTCGCTCTTTTATAAAATGAAAATTGATGTTCACAACTTTGTCTGCGACGCGTGTTTCCCACCCGGTTGTCTCGCTTCTTTCTCTTTCTCTTCGAGCTCTTCCTCTTTTGTCAACATGTGTCCTGCGTGATAAACCAAAACCGGAATTTTTGACTTCTTCTCCACGTTGGTCGAGATCGACTGCCCTTCGATCAATCGCGTCAACCATCCCTTGTCGTGTTTCACAACAATTATCATCGCCGCGTTCACTTGTTCGGCTTTACTCACGATGACATCGCTCGTGCTTTGATATTGGACGTTTAAAAGCGCGTCTAATTCAATAGCCGGTTGCGGGATATCTTCGTGCAAAGACAAACCTTTCTCGTGTTTTTGCTCCACGTACTCGTGCGTTTGCTCGACGATATCTTGGAGCATGTTTTCCGTGGATTTGAGCTCGTTTTCCCAAAACTTCGATTGCGCGGCGCGATCGGCGGCGTTGTATCGCGCGATGGCGGAGTCGTACGTCCATAAACCGTCCGGTGGAAGCATGTATCCACCAAGCTCGTTTGGGTCCGACACGTGAACCAGATGAAGCAAATCTCCCGGGCGGTAGATGTTATCTACGACCCACTCGGTAACCTTGGCGCTTTCTTTGACGCCTTTATCCTGCAATAAATTCAGATTGAATGAGAATGAAGAAAGAAAAACGAAACGAAAAAGGATGCGGGACGGTATCGAACTCGAACGATGACACACTGGCGCGCGGGTTATATTGCTACCGAACGCACGCGCGAATCGAATCGACGAAGCAAGAGAAACAAATGTGAGAAGGACCGCTCTTCTCTCGCGCGCAACTTCGGCTCAGAAACGGGATGGGACTTCTGTAATCATATAACGACGAATATCATATGGCATTTACACTTGATCTTTTCTTCCATCATTGCCGAAGATTGCGTCGTCGTCTTTGTACTCGTCCAAGAGAAAAACAGAGCGATGAAAACACACAAAAACGTATCTAAAACGGAAAAAAATATTACCAAAGCAACCAACAAATGACGGTTGAACGTGTCGCCTCTCGCGTTTTCCGGGTAGAAGCGATTGAACGCCAACACGCCGTGCATATATTCCGGCGCGTTCGTCCCCGCTAACTTTGTTGGCTTTCGCGGGACGACGTTGCTCTTCGCGTTCGAACCCATCGCCGCCCACTCCTCTTCTTCTTTTCCTTCTCCGCCTTCCTCGGAACTGGCAAACGCTTTCCCCGTCTTATAAAAAGTAGTACTCTTCCTCGATCGCGCGGCGATTTTGCGGCCAACGCGGCGCAGTAGCAGCGATGATGATTGTGCTGATAACGACGATGATACCGAGAGCTTGTACATCATCAGCATGAGTATTCGTTTATTAAAAGGTGTTAGTATTGTGTTGTATTGTGCGTGTATTTTTGTATCAAATGTGACGAAACGAAATCATCTAACCCTAGTATTTAAATGAACGTAGGACTAAAAGGACACGCAAAGAACGATGTGAGATGTTTTGACACAGTTGAGAATTAAATTGCACATCCTTTCGTACATTGAACGTCAGAAAGGTCAAGAAACAAAGTACAGGTGTATATTAAATTTTTCTATAGTAAGTATTACTGCGCTTATGTTATGTTTCCCCATTGGCGTCAGACGCTTAACAAGTTCGCGAAGAACCTGACGCCTTGCAACGAGAACAAGACGTCGTCTCGTTGGACCAACATGTGAACGCGTCTGCTGTATTCTTCCGAACCGTTTTTGATGGATAACAATCGAGAATCTGCGAGTCGTTGGCACGCGGTGCTAAAATCCGAAGGGACCATCTCGCGTATTTTCGCCTCTTTGCACAAGTTGGTGTACCGGGAGAGGAGTTCGCGCAGAGTGATTTCTTTCGCGGATTTGTTGAAGTCAGTTCTCTCGCCAAATACGCGGACGCACGAGCACAAGATCATTTGTTGCTGCTGAGGTAAAGCTCGAATGGTTTCCACGACTGGGTTTTGGAAGATTTTGGAGACGGCTCTGGCCATGTGCGAGACTTTGATTTTGTGGATGGGCGGCAGCGTCGCCAGCGCGGGACCTTCGACGACGTCGCCGTTGTCGAGGATGACGCACCCTTCGCGTTCAATGGAGTCGTATCGGAGCCTGGCTTCGTCGACGCAGAGTTGTAAGGCGTCCGTGCACACGCGCAAAGCTTTGCGCATGTCCCCGGTTTGCGCGGAAACTTTTCGCGCGCAAAGTTCCAAGGCGTTCAACTCGAACGCGTCGTATTTCTGCACGCGTTCGCAAAGCAGTTGTTTGAGCTGAATGGACGTGTACGCGGTAAATCGCACTAAGGATGGTTCCCATCCGCGCGCGCGAAGGCGCGGTAACGCTTTGTCTGTCAAGTTCATGGCGTTGGAAACGCCGACCAAAATGCACCGCGAATGCGGGAGCGACGGAAGAGCAAAAAGCTCGTACAGAATAGCCGCTTCGCGATATTCGAGTTGATCCATTTCATCGAGAAGGATGATAACCATTGACAAGTGATGATCGGCTTTGTGCGGATGAGCAGCATCACCGTTCATCAAAGCGAGGCGGTGATCGATGCCGTCGTTATCGTCCTCGTCGTCGCCGCACATGTACCGCTCGGCTTCACCACTAACTTTACCTCCACTCACGAACCGACGTAAAGCGGCAATTTCAGCGCACACTTCGTACATGTCCGAACACTCGGCTTTACCTCGGGTTCGGTCTTCCTCCGTAGGCACGATGTCTAATTGCTCGCAAATGCGCTTAAACACGGACGTTGGCTTCCCTTGGATGGCCATGCAATTGATCGAACAGACTTTTGGCGGGCGCGATTTAGCGACGCCAGTCGCAGACGACGACCACTTCTTGACTGTTTTCTCAACTGCACCCAGCGTTAACGATTTCCCAGTACCGGGCAAGCCGCCGACGTAAATCGAACCCGACCGGTGGTCTCTCAAACATCCTTCCACGATTGTCGTTATTTGGCGCAGCTCGTCGTCTCTTTGCGAGATGAACATTTTAGCTTCTTCGTTCTGTAACGATAAAGCTCCGCAGACTTCGTTCACGGTGGTTTGGTCAAGCGGATCGAACGCTTTCGAGACACCGACGACCATCGCTTGACTATTTTGCTGTTGCAAGCGCGAACCAGTGACGCGTTGCATGATGAAAGACGAAGATGGATCCTGGGGTCGTTGACGTTGATTATGTTCTGATGGATATTGGTGATGTTGTTGATGCATCGTCATTGTTGGTGTCGTTGTAATCGCCATTGGATACCTCGCGGGCGAAGCGTCTCTGGCGTACGTCGTATTCCCAAGATATTTCGGCACCGCACTCATCGCGTTCGAAAATTTCGCTTCGGCGGTTTCAAACACCAACTCTCTTTGTAACTTCAACTCACCACTCGCTGTTCTTTCTAAACCGCCGGTATCATTATTGCCGCCCATCATCGCGTTCCTCGCGTGTCCTCTGCTTACGCTCGCTAACATCCTCCTCAACTCGTACACGTCCGCGTATTGCGGCTCAAACCCAGTCAACCGAAAATACCGGTTCAACATCTGTTCTTCGCTCATTTCTTCTAACTCTGCTAAATCTTCTGCGCTTTGTCTCACTTTTGTCGTCGTCGCGGTTGTCGTCGCGGTCCTCGGCGCTTCCAACAACTCGTGCACGAACGAGCTCAACTCGCAAAACCCTTGCTCGGAGTCTTGCGACTGTTGCAACTGCACTATACCGTCTTCTAAGTCGTCGTCTTCCTCCTCGTCTTCTTCAACCCCGGCGACGAAAATTGTCGCTTCTCTTTCTTGATGTTGAGGAAATTGCTCTCGATAGTGTTCGAGTCTTTGACGCTTCGTCTGCGTTTCATAGTCCTCCTCTTGCTCCTTTAATTGTCGATTTTCAAAATTCAAACCGAATGTTGCCGCTTTCTTCTTCTTCTTCTTCTTCTTCTCCTTCTTCGTGTTATGCTCTTCCGCGATGTTTTCCTTTTCAATCATCTTCGCCACTTTCGTCGCTCTTCCTCGTCCTCCTCTTTTGCTCTTCTCATCGGAAGTAGTTGAGGATAAAAACCGCATCACTTCCGTTTTCGACCTCAGTTTTCGTCCATCCGGGGAGAAGTAGTACTTATCGGTCCCTCCTTTCGTCGCGCCGGATTTCCGAGTTTCGATGGCGACTCTCCAACCCGGGGCGAGGTGGAACCCTTCGCGCTCTAAGTCGTTTCGGAGTTTTTGGAGGACTTTGGTTTCGTACGCGTTCATTGTTGGTGAGTTAGCAGCGCGCGCGTTTCGAGTGAAGGAGATTTCAAATTTTGAATTTTTCTTCTTCAGACAGACAGACCAGACTGAGGAAAAATCGAAAGAAAATGTACTAATATGACCATATTGTTTGCGGTTTTAAAGGCAATCCTATACTATTGTTCTTCGAATACTATTACTTATTCCGGGCTCCATTTTTTGAAGAAATCGTTCCCTTTATCGTCGACGACGACAAAGGCGGGGAAATCGACGACGTCGATTTTCCAAATCGCTTCCATTCCCAACTCCGGGAACTCTTGGACTTGGACTTTTTTGATGTTGGTTTCGGCTAAAATAGCGGCAGGGCCTCCGACGGAACCGAGGTAGAAGCCTCCGTTTTCTTTACACGCTCGGGTGACTTTGTTGGAGCGATTGCCTTTGGCGAGCATGATCATAGAGCCGCCGGCTTTTTGGAACGCGTCGACGTAGGCGTCCATGCGACCGGCGGTGGTTGGACCGAAACTACCGCTGGCTTTACCTTCCGGGGTTTTTGCGGGACCGGCGTAATACACCGGGTGGTCTTTCATGTATTGCGGTAAAGGCTCGCCTTTGTTTAAGCGCTCTTGAAGTTTGGCGTGAGCGATGTCGCGCGCGACGATCAAAGAGCCGCTCAAGGAGAGACGCGTAGCGACCGGGCACTTGGATAAGGTTTTCAACACTTCTGCCATCGGTTGGTTCAGGTCAACTTTTACGACGTCGTTACTACTATCGCTTTCGCTTCCCATCTTGATTTCCGGTAAATAATGCGCTGGGTCGTCTTCCAGTTGTTCTATGAACACGCCGTCTTTGGTAATTTTCCCGTGCGCCTGTCGATCGGCAGAACACGAAACGCCTAAACCGACAGGACACGAAGCGCCATGTCTCGGCAAACGAATCACGCGAACGTCGTGGCAAAAGTATTTACCGCCAAACTGCGCGCCAATGCCCATCTCTCTCGTAATTTGTAAAACTTGTTGTTCCAAGTCGACGTCGCGGAACGCTCGGCCGTACGCGTTCCCGGTGGTTGGCAACGTGTCGTAGTACCTCGCCGAGGCCATTTTCACGGTTTTCAAATTCTGTTCCGCGGACAATCCACCCACGACGAGCGCTAAATGATACGGTGGACACGCCGACGTTCCCAGAAGTTTTATTTTCTCTTCCAAGAAAGACTTCATGCGCGTAGGATTCAAAAGCGCTTTCGTTTCTTGAAACAAAAACGTCTTGTTCGCGGACCCGCCGCCTTTCGCCATGAAATGGAAATGGTACTCCGGCACTTTATCTTCCTCCGTTGTGTTATTGCTTTTGTCGCTACTTTTACTACTGCTGCTAGCACTAAAACCACTACTGTTCGTCGCGTATAAATCAATCTGCGCGGGTAAATTCGACCCGGTATTCTTCTCCTCGTACATCGTCGTCGCCGCCACTTGACTGTACCTCAAATTCCTCTTCACGTACGCGTCGTACACGCCTCTCGATATCAACGCCTCGTCGTTCCCATCGGTCAGAACCCCCATATCTCTGTACCCGGCGACAATCGCGGTCCCGGTATCTTGACACCCCGGTAAAACTTTCCCGGCGGCTACGCACGCGTTCTTTAACAGTTCCAGCGCGACAAACTTATCGTTCTTGGACGCTTCGGTGTCGTCTAAAATGTTCCTCAACTGTTGCAAATGCCCCGGTCGGAGTAAATGCGCGATATCAATCATCGCCGCTTCCGAGAGTACACGCAACGCTTCCGGTTCGATTTTCAGGAACTTTTGCTTCCGTCCACCACCTTCGGACAACTCCACGACGGAAACGTACTCAGACGTCAACTTTTTCCACGGCGTTTTTCTCTTCGTTTCGTAATCGAACAGTTTTTGGTACCGGAATGTTGAATCTTTAGTATTCGCGGCATCATCATCACTGCTCCTCGATTTGGAGGAGGAAAAAGAAGCGGAGGAGGAAAAGTGCAATAAAAGCTGCCGCGTTCTCAGCGTGTCTTCGAAAGCTTTCTTCAACCCCTTTCCTCCTCCTCTGCGCGCGAAGAGCATAGTTTCAATTCAATTCAAAGAAGAGAGAAGAAAAACTCTCGTGTTGTGTTTTTTTGACGATCGAGAGAAAAAAAAATTTGCTGTCTGTTGTTTTGCTTTTGCTTCAAAAAAAAAGTCAACAACAACTTGAGATTTGAGATCAGAGAGGGAAATATAATCACATAATGACGAGGGGGGTGAGCGATGAGACGCAAAACCACCACAAGGGAGACGAAGAGGAGGGAGAGCGATTTTCTTCTTCTCGCTCTTCTCCTTTGGTGGTGAAAGAAAGATGTTTTGACTTTACCATCTCGGGAAGAAAAGATGATGGGGATTTCGCAGAAACGACGACATGGGACATTCCGTGTGGCGTTGACTTTCACGAGTGGCAACGCGCGTCCGCGTTGGCGAAGAGGGATTTTGAGAGGAAGGAAAAGGAAAAGAGTAAGAATGAAATTTTCGCGGAGGAGGAGGAAAGAAAGAGCGTCGTGCCGAGGTTATCTCGGCCGCCGCATCGGGTGTTAGAGACGCTCGAAGAGGAAGAGGAGGAGGAGGAGGTGTGGGCGAAGGAGGAAGCGGTTGAAGAAGTTTTAAAGGATAAAAGACGTCACGAGGACGACGCAATTCAGGAGAAGAAGAAGACGATTGAAGACGAGAAGACGATGTTGAGAGAGAAATTGCGGAAGGAGAAGATGAAGAACCGAGTGATGGAGAGGAACGTAAAAGCTGAAGCGGTTGCGTTGGCGAGGAGGATTTTAGCCGAGGAGAAGAGGAGGACGGAAACGGCGCGCGCGAAGAAGAAAATGATGGGAGGCGAAGCGAAGAGCAGCGCTGTGCAGTTACACGAAGTAAATGATGAGAAAAAGAAAAGTATGAGCAAAGCATCGACGCGCATTGATTTTGAAAAACGATACAGCGAGCGAACGGAAGAGATGAAGCAAAGAAAAGAAGGTCGAAGATCTATCGTCTCGGATGTCTCGGATGACGTCGAAAGAGAATCGAATAAAAAAAAGCCTGAATGGAACGACTCTTTCGCGACGGAGCGGTTCGAGAGGTTCCCGGATGCGCCCGTGCGTAGTCCGGTGACTGTTGAAGAGCTCCGGAGACGCGAAAAAGAAAAACGAAAAGAAGCTTTGCATAAACCATTCTCGCATTCTTCCGCGCACATTCTCTCGACCGCGAAAAACACCGCGCGCAAATCGAGAAGCTCGACTTCTTCGTCCTCTTCGCTCACGTCGGTGGTCAACTCGCGTCGAATATTCGGATGAAAATATTGAATGATTGGTATATAATAATGGTAATTGCTAATAAGTATTAATAACACGGTGGTGGTCTTCTCGCAGAGTATCTCTCGCTTCGATCTTTCTCTCGCGCTGCCGGGACTCTCTCTCAATCTCTCATTCTCAAACGACGAACGTAACATACAAAAAATAAATCTCACATTTCAACTACTTGTCCTTTTTCGAGTCTCTGCGCACGTACTCCTCGTCCTCCTCGTCCTCTAAACCCAGCAACTCCAAAAACCCTCCCAAAGGATCGTCCTCTTCTTCCAACTCTCGCGGCGTTTTCTTCTTCTTCGGTTTCATTTTCGGTTTCTCTTCCTTCACCTTCCCTCTTCTACTCGCGTTCAACGTCGCCCCGCCGGCCACGACGTGCCCGTCGCCTCTCACCGAATCGTCCTCCTCTTCAATTTCATCCCCTTCCTCGTCCTCGGCTGGTCCCAATAACTCCTCCGCGATCGCATCGGTCATAGATTTCACGTTTCTCGATAACTCCCCGGCGTAATAATTCGCCTGGTTCGCCAACCAATTGAACGTGTCGTCGTCCTCGGTGATTCCGGTGGCGTAATTCGCGCTCGACGCCGGGACCCTTCGCCCGTTCTCTTCCCCGGTGAGCCATCCCCAAAAGTTGTCGTCGTCGTCCGGAGGTGGTTGGCTGTTGTATACGCTGCTGTGCCTTTAATAAGAAAGAAGTTTGTGTTTGGGATGTCAATATTTTTTTTGTTTTTATTTTTATGTGAAAGCTGCTTTTCGTCTCGTTTTTTCTCGAGGAAGCTGCCCCCCCACCCGAGAGAAAGAAAACGAAGCACGAAAGCGAGCGATTGAAACGATGCGCGCGAACGCACACATCCGCTCGGTTTATCACGTTCTCTGTCGCGAAAACGCGGTCGATGTGCGATAATTTGCACGTGAGAACACTTTTCGAACGCGAAGAAGTGGACGAACGGTTCGAAAACCGTTCGCGTCTCGTTCCTTTTTATGCGAACATCGATCGCGCGCGCTTCGCGTAAAAAGAACGAGAGAGATGATGATGAGAGAAATGAACGCGCGATGATGATGCGCATTCCTAAACCTTACCTGGCATCTCTCGAGTACGGATTAATCTCCTCCCCACCTCCTACGTCTATCCCTCCTCCTAGTCCTCCTCCTCCCATGCTTTCGCTCCTCGGCGCGTCCCCGTACCCGTTTCCTCCTCCTCCTCTCGACGGTTCCGCTCCGCCTCGTTTGCTTCGACTCATCGCTAATAATTTCGTCGTCGTTTCGTTCATGTCCCCGTCTTTGGCGTCCAGAACTGAACGGACCACGATCGGATCTAAATCTGGGAACATGTCCTCCAACGTGCGCACGGCCGCTTCGAACGACGGTTCGCTCATTTTATCTTCTTATTCCCCGTGTGTGTTTATTAAGCTTCGTTACGCGCTCGAACGAGTGAAGATTTGGTTTCCATTTTATCCCTTTTTCAGTGGATGTTGCTCACATTTTCGCGACGCACGAACGCGTTCAAATAATGTCCTCTACTACTAAACTCAAAACGAGGACGACGAGAAAAGATGCAAACGAGAAGAACGAGAACAAAGTTTCGTCGCATTCGCGTTTGTTCCTCGTGCTCTTAACCTTTCGCGTTTCCTCTGCGTTTCACAATCTCATCCACGATTGCGACGAGACCTTCCAAACCATCGAACCGGTACATTTCCTCCTGTGCGATATCGGTCTGCAATCGTGGGAGCTTTCCGGAAAATACAAGTTGCGATCGTATTTGTACGTCTTGTTACACGCGTGGATTGGATTACCCGTTCGGTTTTTACTCGGCTGCGGTGGTGGCAAGGAGGTTGCGTTTTACGCGATTCGCGTGCTGTTGGCGATATTGAGCGCACGAGGCGACTGTTTTCTCGTCGAGGAGTGTTTGAAGATTGAACCGAAAATCGGAGCGACGGTACTTTTAGTGCTCAGTTTTGCCACCGGAGCGTACGTCTCATCGACGGCGATGTTGCCGAACAGTTTTGCCATGATGTGCGTGACTCGAGCGGTGGCGAGTTCAATCGAGTACGCGAACTTTCGAGCGACGCGAGACGAGTTCGGGGAGTGCATCGCGAAGGAGGAGGTGAAGAAGAAGAAGAAAAAAGAGAAGGTTTCAGACGACGAGGAAGAGGATGGCGACGATGTCGTCGTCGAGGAAACGTTGGTGATTGAGTCGAGGGCGATGGAGAGGGCGTGCATGTGGTGCGTCGTTGGCGTTTTACTCGGATGGCCCTTCGCGGGTGTAGCGTGCGTGCCGATTGGCGCGTTGTCGATGTGGATGGTGAGCGCGTGGAGGACGGCGAAAGCGATCGTTTTACCGGCAGTGGTGTTATTTTGTTTGTCCACTTTGTGCGATACGTTCTTTTACGGTGGTTTCTCGAACGGAATACTCAAAATGGAATGGACGAGTTCGTTAGTGAACATCGTGAAGTACAACGTTCGAGGTTCCGGAGGCTCCGAGCTGTACGGGACGGAGAATTGGTCGTTTTATTTGCGGAATTTAGCGTTGCATTTCAACGTCGCGTTTCCGTTGGCGTTCGTGGCGCCGATAATGGCCTTGTTTTCGCACGCGTTTCAACGTATTTTAGAGGCGAAGCAGAAGAAAACAAAGGCTTCTTCTTCCACGAGTAAAAGAAGGAAAGTGCCTTGGTTGGCGCTCTTATTTTGCGCGTTGCCATTTCACGTCGCGTTGGTATTTTTCTCTTTGATGCCGCATAAAGAGGAACGGTTTTTGTACATCGTCTACGGTCCTTTAGCGTTATCGACTGGTATAACTGTTGCTGCGATATTCGATACGTTCAAAACCTTTTCACGCGTCATTAAGCGCGCTAAAATTGGGCAGTTTATTAAATCGTCGCAACGAGCGTTTTCGCTCCTCGGGGCTTTACTCGGCGTTTTATCGTTGATGTTGTTCATAGTGCTATCGGCATCGAGGACGTTTGCATTAATTACGTATTACGGTGCGCCGATTGAAGTATACGCCTCGTTACCTGTGAACCCTTTAGAGTGGCTCCCGGATAAAAGGCCAAGCGACGATATTAACGTATGCGTCGGCGACGAGTGGTACCGATTTCCTTCGCATTTTCATTTACCGAATGAAAAGTACCGAATACGGTTCATTAAAGGCGCATTTAACGGCGCACTACCGATGTATTTCGAAAGTGCCGCCGGCAAAGGTACCGCGGGTGCACCCGTAGGTTTGAACGATAAGAATCAAGCGCATGTAAACCAGTGGTTCTTTCCAAACGCGTCTTCGCCGTGCGATTTCCTCGTCGAAACCGACGAAACAAACGACAGTCAAAAATATTTCAAAGCAGAGCCGAACGATTACGGTTGGGATGTGGTCAGAAGTTTACCGTTTCTTGATAACTCAAAATCGACCGATTTCCTCGCGCGAACGTTATACATCCCTGTGTATTCAGAGAAACATAACGTGTTTACGAAATACTATTTGAAAGTACGCACGAAAAACATCGCGTCGGGGAAGTCGCTGTATTAGTTTTTAGATAGCCGCAGTAGGTGATAGTAATTTACACATATTAGGTACATATAAGCGCGCTCGTAGATAAATACACACCCGAGCAATTACAGTCCTTCCCACTCGTCGTGAAAATCTTTCAGAAACCTCTCCATGACCTCGTGTCTTTTCAACGCCATCTTCGTACCGCTCTCCGTTTTCATCATATCTTTTAGTTTTAGAAGTTTTTCGTGAAAGTGATTGATGGTCGTATTTATCATCCCTGGATTGTGTGCCGCTTGATACTCCTCTCTCGTCAAACCTACGTTCGGTGGAACACCCGGATCGTGCATTGGATTTTTCTTAGCGCCTCCGAAACAGAATGTCCGTCCTATACCAATCGCCCCGATGGCGTCGAGTCTGTCCGCATCGCTCACGATTTTGAATTTTATGTCACCCCTAATACGAGAAGTATCGCCTTGCGTGGATGCAGAGGCGGTCGAAGACAACTCTTCTTTGAACCCAATATTGTTTACTATATCCACGACTGTCTTTTTGTGCTCGTATTCTTTTAAAACGTCCTCGACGACATCCTCGAAACTCCCTCTTTGTTCTTCTGCGTACTTCCAATCTCGCACGTCGTGTAACAGAGAAGCGACTTCGACGATGGTCAAATCCTCCTCGGAAGTGATGCCTTCGAGTTTTGCTAACGATAAAGCGTTGTTACGCACTCGATGAATGTGCCAAAAGTCGTGAGATCCGTCGTGGTTTCGCAGTTCATCTCGCACGAACCGCTCGATTTTGGTTATGAATTCGTTTTTCTCTTTTGTTGGCATCGTGTTCGTCTTCTTTTATTTATGAAGACATTGAGCGAAGGAGAGAAAAATGTTCATCTCTCGTTCGCGTCATTTCCACGCGACTGGGACGCGTGCTTCTTATTATAATGATACAAAGGCTAAAATTGCTACGAACTATTCATGCTAACGTACGTTTTTCTTCCTCTCGCTCATCTCTTTCCTCCTTTCCTCTTCGTCTTCGTCCCGCCTTTCATGGAGCTCTGCAGTCCGTCCAACTCCTCGTCCAACATTTGAAATCGTTGCGCGATTAAGATATTCTCCCCTAATCGCTCTTTCTTTTCCTTCTCTATTCGCTCTTCTTTGATCGACGCGTCTGATTTCTCCCGATTATCCTCGACGATGAACGCGCAGGCTTCGCGAACATTCGTTAAGCGTTTTACTCGCACGTTCGTCTCGGCTTCAATGAACGCGCTGACTTTGCCGCCGTCCTCGGGCGAGTGTAAAATCAAAGCACAGCCTCTAGTGTTGCATCCAGGTCTTCCGGCGCGCCCGGATCGGTGAACGTAGGATTCAGAATCCTTCGGGAAACCGCAATGAATAACGAGCTCGACGCCAGGGAGATCGATTCCTCGCGAAGCGACGTCTGTGGCAACGATGATATCGATGGAGCGGTTGCGCGCTTCGAGTAAAGTCAGGTCGCGTTGGTTTTGCGGGAGCGAGGAGTGTAAGGAGCGAACTTGAATCTTTTGATTTGTCGTCCCCTGCTTTTGAGTGGTAAGAGAACGTCAGTTTGTCAGTACACGTACAAGAGTGAGCGCGAACGAACGAGATTTTCGAAAGAAAAAGTGGCACGTGAGCGTTTCAAAACGAATCCCCTAAATGTGTAAAGTCGCGAAAAAGGTCCGCGTAGCTCGGAATGATTTTTGTGCACATCGACGCCCGTCTAAAAGCGTCTCGACAGTCTAACATGTGATAAAATGGTATATCGTCATCGCCACGCTCGCATCGAGGATGATGTTGATGATAACAACCATGATGCAATTAGTAAAAAATGTTTCAGAGAATTGTAGTCTTGTAAACGTTCATCTTCGTGAGAAGGTAAAGTAACGTACGAGGTGTTGTCTTCACGAACATCTTTTCTTGTTGCATCATCATCATCATCCTCTTCATCATCATTGAAAACAAAAAGAAATAAACGAATAAGCTCAATAATAAAAGTACTCACCGCCATCGATTCTTTCTGTAACGCAACTTCAATCTTGTCGCACAGCGATTTCGTCTCAACGAAACATAAACACTGCGATTTTTCTAAATTCGAAGAAGAAGAAGAAGAAGCCGTGACCAAGCCTTTAAAAGCTGTCAAAATAGCTTGCGCGTATATCTGCGCCGTTTCGTTATCGCTATTACTCTTTGATATTGCATACGCGCAGTGCGCGACGTTCCCACCAATCTCGCTCGAACTGTTGTGCACTTCAAGCCCATTCTCATCCGTCGTCGTAACTTTCCCGCCAATCTCTTTATATCCAAACGCCAACGTCTTGTTCAAAAAACGTCGCAAGTTCCCTCTCGCCGTCGCCGTCGCGCATATCGTTTGACACGAACCAGGTGGCCTCAAAACGTCCAACACGTCGTTCTCAAACCCGCCATCTAACAAACGATCGATTTCGTCTAAGATCTGCACCTCAATTTTCGACAGGTCTAAAACGTTGAGCTTCTTCAACTCCAACATCCTCCCGGGCGTCCCGACGACCAGTTTCGGTTTTCGTTTAATGATATCTTCCGCATCTTTCTCGTGCGAGCGTACCCCTCCGACGCACAAACAGACGTTAATACCGTTCGCCTCTTCGAACAAACCTTTCGCTTTTTCAAACACTTGCTGCGCGAGCTCTCTCGTCGGCAACACAGCGATCGCTTTCACTTTGGTTTTGTCTTCTTTGTCTTCATCATCACTTTTTAACAAAAACCGCATCAACACCGGCATCAAAAACGCGTACGTCTTCCCACTCCCGGTCGACGCGCAGATCAATCCATCTTTCGAGTTTTCCTTTTCCTCTAGATAGAGTTTATCCATCGCGTCTTCTTGCATTTGCGTCCATCGCGTCACCCCGAGAGTGCGTAACAATTGCACCGTCTTTCCGGTGACACCTTTCGTTCGATTCTCAACGATTTCCTCTTCGCTCATTTTCCAATTCTCTCTTTACTTCAATAAACAAAACAAAACGTTTTTACCACTAAAAACATCGCAGAAAAAGAGGAGGCACATCATCTGAAGGAGTAGAAGTAGTAGTAGCAGTAGTAGGCGCCGTCATCAGCATCATCGTTGCCTCTCTCTCTCTCTCTCTGCGCGCGTGTTTAAGTGTGTGTGTAGTCTCACAACAAACACGTGGTGTGTGTGTTTTTGTGTAAAAAAAATCGTCTCTCGCCCTTAAATTTTGTTTTTGTTTGAACCAACAACACTTTTAAAAATTCCTTTTTGCTCTTGTTCCGGATCAACACCAAAAATATCTCTTTCACACATCACACACCAAAGGAAATCCAAGACAAATTCAGCCACACGCGAGATCCAAACGCATCACACAACGACGCGCAAAAAAACGCAAACGACGCGCAAAAGCATCTCTCTGGTTTGAAAATCCGCGCGCGCTGCTCCCGTTTTGTCGTTATTTATCGAAGAAACATTTAAAATAATGGGGAAAAATAAAAAGAACCGATCGAAATCGCGGTCGAAATCCGCAGTCGGAGGAAGGACCACCACGGGGAGGACTGAAAATGATGATCTGGGAAAGGACGCGAATTTAACAACGAAAAAGGAAGACGACGTGAGCGCGTTTGAAGGCGTGATGCCGTCGATATCGACAGAGACTGATGTTACTAATGCTGCTGCTGGAATGATGACATCGAGTCGATCGCACTCCATGCTGTCCTCGCAACACACCGACAAATCGGATGTTATTGCCGAGCAGCAAATGATTAAAGCGTTGAGGAAAGTCCAGGCGGTGGTTCGCGGGTGGAAGACGAGGGCGAAACTCTCCGCGGAACTCGCGAAAGCGTCCGTGGAACTCGGAGGCGCGTGGGAACTCTTTGAACTCGCGCCGTCGGAGAAAGTGACGAAAGGACCGATCAAGTGTAAAGCGTTGTTACCGAAAGCGAGCGGGAACGGGGAGATGTACGTGACCACTTCGTACGTGTGTTTCGACGCCGAAGAAGGGAAGGAAGAGGAAGGTTTGTTCAACGCGTTGTTACCGGCTGTCTCGAGCGGGGCACAAACGCAACCGTTGCGATTGAAGATTCCTTTGTTTGATTTAGAGTCCGTGGCTCCGAAAGTGACGAGCGTTGGATTCATGCAAAGCCGGACGTCGTTGATTATGTTGTTCAAAGATAAAGCGTTTAAACCGAAGGAGTTTGTGGACGTGGAGGATATCGAATCAGTCGTTGAAACGATTAACTTGCAACTGAGGCAACGTGCGAACGACATCTCGAACGCACGATTAATGGCGAGCATGGCAGAAGTCGCTTTGAGAGATCGAAATATTCGAAATGGGAAAGCGGCGAAAGATTTGAGCTCGTCCAAGTTTTACCAAATCGCGAATTCGGCCAACGAAAAAATGCGGGACGACATCGATATGTTGATGGAGGCGAGAACGAGATACGCGAATGAAAATGCCAACGCAAACGTCGTCGTGGTAAAGAACAACGACGGCGAAGACGTGGCGTTGAACGAGGACGAGATCAAATTGTTGCCGAACGCGATTTCTCAAATGAAAGTGAAGCACGCGAACGAGGTCGCGGAGATACGAAGAGAACACTCGGAACGCACTCTCGAGTTGAGCGATCGGTACGCGAAGAAGATTAAAGAGTTGGAGGCAAGAATTCACGCTTCAGAGGAAGCCGCTCACAACGAAAGGGACGATAGAAATAAAATTGTTAAAGGTTTGAACGAACAAGTGAACAAGTTGAAAGATTTCATTAAAAACGCAGATTCGGAGGCGTCGTTGAACGTGAAAAAGCTGGACGATCGATTGGCAACGACTGTTGCGGAGAATGAAAAGCTGAAATGGTTCCTCGAAAAAGCCGAACAATCAAAACTTGCCGCCGAGAAAAGTTTAGAAGTCGAACGCGAAAACTTTTCCAAGCACAAGGGCGAGTTTACGACTGGCGAGAAGAAGCTGGCGATGTCTTTGGAGGAGAAATCAAAGGCGTTGGAGGAGATGAAAAAAATGCACGAGCAAATCAAAGACCATTTACACTCAGAAGGTTTAGAAAAGGCGACCCAACTAGCCGAGGCGAAACATGCGATCGTTTTGTTGCAAAAAGAAACCGCGAAGTACGAAAAAGAAACGGAAGAGTTGACGAAAGAGAACTCGACGAACAAGAAGTTGTTGGAAAGCTCTCGAGAGGTTCAAAAAGACGCCATGATGAACATCGAAAAACTGACGAAAGATTTAGCGGAAGCGAATGAGAAAAGTGGGAAGAAGATTGCGTCGTTGAGCAAGACGATCGAAGAGATGCACGCGGATACGAAGGTTGTCGTGCAAGATCACATCGATCTCGTCGAAGAGGACATTTTCCGAAACGTCAACTTTGTCGTCATGGAGGAAAAATTGAAGCTCGCGAACGAGGATGTCCAACGATTAACTTTCGAATTACTTCGCGCTCGACAATCGGAAGGCAACGATCGCGTGGGCATTGCCGCGCAAGCGTTGCAGCAACGCTTGGAAATGGCGGAGGAAAGAGCGCAGGTTGCGGCGGAAAACGCCAGTCGTCTCGAATCGAAACGCGTAGTTGCTGAGCAAATGCTCGCCTCCATGAAACGCGCAATGAAAGACGCTCAAAAGAAGCAAGAAGAAGAAGAAAAGGAAGCGTTCGGTGAGAACTTCCAATCGTCGAAATCGTCTGCTTTGGCTGTGCTTTCTGGTATCCATTCGCGTGAGTACTCTCCGAAACACGCATCGATTCGATTCGATCCAAATCAACACGAAATGGTCAAAGGCGGCAGTGCGGGGGCGACCACGCCAATCTCAAAAATGTCGAAACTCGATCAATCCACGCCGGCTCCCGCTATGTCTTCTACCTCAAACTTCACTACTCCTGCGAGCAAATCAGCGAAGTACGCGGCCCCGATGGTGGACGCGCCGATGTCATCTATTATGAAATCCAAATCTGGAAACGCCAGTGCGCAAATGAACGAAAGATCGGGTACTCTTTCCCCGGCAGCGAGTGGCACCATGAGTCCGCCAGTCATTGTTGAGCGTATTGTTGAAAAGATTGTTGAAGTTCCGGTGTATAAAGATGTGCCAACAGTAGTCGAAAAAGTTGTTGAGAAGATTGTCGAGAAGAAAGTCCCGACTGGTATTACCGAATCCGATTTGAAGCGCGCGAAAGAACTCGGTAAAGCGGAGTTGAAGTCGGAAATTGAAAAACTCGAAAAGTTGAAGCAAGACACGGCACCGAAAGAGGTGGAAGTGGAGAAACTCGTCGAGGTGTATTTGACCAAAGACGAAGTGAAGAAGAAGAACGAAGAGTTGAAGTTGAAAATCAAAGACTTGGAGAAATCCATCGAAAACGAACGCAAACAAAAGAACGAGAACACGAAAGCCGTGAAAGAGCTCGAGAAGGAGTTGAAATCTGCGCGTAAAGCGCTTGAATCGAAGAAACCTATCGAGAAAATCGTCGAGTTAGAGTACTTCGTCGAAGTTCCGACCGGGATATCGAAGGAGACACTCGAGAAGCACGAGAAGAAAATCTTGGACAAGGCGGAAAAAGACGTCGAAAGTCGCAAGAAGGCGCTGGAGAAAGAAACGTCGCAACTTCGAAAAGAGTTGAAAGCATCGACGGAGACAGCTCTCAGAGAAGCGAAGAAAAAAGTCGAGGATGCAGAAAAGAAGGTGTCAGAGGCAGAGAAGGAAGCGGCGGCGGCTTTCGAGATGGAGCGCAAGGCGCTCGCCGAGAAGGAGAAAACACTCGCGGACGAATCCAAGAACATCAAAAAGCGCATCGATGAAGGCACGGCGGAAGCGAGAAAACTTTTGCGAGCAGAAGCCGAAGAAAATAAAAAACTTGCAAAACAAGAACTCGAAGAGGCAAAGGCGGAATACAAAGCGAAAATCAAAGAAGCGCGAGCGGAATCAAAAGAGGCTCAAGAACTGATGCGAAAGGAAATTCAATCGATGAAAAACATCAACGCTGATTCCATGAAAGCGTTCGAGGAAGGTCAAAAAGAAGCTCGCTCGTTACTTGCGGAAGAGATTAAACGGTATAAGAACAAAGAATCTGAACTCACGAAGAAAACGGAATCCATGGCCAAGGATATCGAATCTGCGAAAACAGTCGGGTTTAAAGAAGCGGAAAAAACGTACAAACACGAAATCGACCGGTTAAAGAAAATCGAATCGAGTTTGGACGACGAGATCAAACGGACGAGAGCAGAACTCAACAAAGAACTCGTTGCCAAGCTCTCCGAGCTTGAGCGCCAAAAGAAACAGTCAGAGACGAAGTATATCGCCGAAATCGCGCAGCTTCGCGCTGCGGCGGTTGCGCCGACCATCGTCGCGGCTGCGACGAAGGAAGAAGAGAAGACCGTATCTTCGCCGCCAGCGTCTGACGTATCGTCATCACCGAAGAGTAGTAGTATCAATAGCAACAACAACAACAACGTTCCAACGATTACGAAAGCGGAAGAGGTGATTAAATACGTAGAAATTCCGGACAAGCAAAGCGAGAAGCGATACGAAGCTGAACTGGCGCGAATCACCAAGGCGCATGAGGCGAAACTCAAAGACACGGACGACAAGATCGAAGCGCTCAAGAAATCGCATCAAGTGGAGATTCAGAAAGTCGAAGGTGATTTTGCAAACGAAATCAAAGCGCTCAAGAGTTTGGATCACGAAGCTTCGAAAGCACGCGAGCAAGGCCAAAAGGACGCGACAAAGACGTTCGAGCGCGACATGCGGGATTTACGTAAATCCGCGGAGAACGAGAAGAAGCAACTCGAAAAGACGATATCTCGACTCGAATCCGATGTTGCGAGCGTCACACGCAAAGCGAAGAACGAACTCGAAGACGTGCGTCGAGCTTTGGAGAGGGAGAAGGACAAAATCTCGGACGAACTTGCGCGAGCGAAAAATGCGAGCGAACGCGACGTGTCCAACGCCAAGTTCAAACTAGAGGTCGCGGAGCAAAAAACGCAAGAATTGGAGAAGAAAATTCGATCGATGCAAGAGAAAATCGCTTCACCAGACGAGCAAGTGAAGACGATCGAACGACAAGAGACGGAACGTATGAAACTACTCACGGAGAAGGTTAAGTTGGAAGCGAAGGTGAAATCTTTGGAAGAAAAAATTTCGTTGCACAAGGTCGAACTTAACGAAACAATCGCGAATTCACCGGCAAAAGTCTCGACGAGAGAAATGCAGAAGCTCAAAGACGAAGCCGTCGCTGCGCGTGCGGATCATAAAGCCGCGAAAGAGGAGCTTGGACGCATGCAAAGCGAAAATACGCGATTATCGCGCGAGATTGCCACTCTCGAAGTCGAAAAGGCGAAAACATCAAAACCAACCGTCGATCCGAAAATTGCCGAAGAATTGTCCAAGACGAAAGACCAGTACGCGAAATCCATGGAAGAGAAGGCGGTGCTTGAGACGAAACTGTCCTTCCTCGAACGCGATGCGCCGGCGGCGAAGAAAGAATTGCTTTCACTCGAAAACGAAAAGAAAAAGATGGAGGCGCGAATCACGGCGCTCGAAGCTGTCGAGCGTGAATTATCCGCACGCGCCTCCAACGCCGAAGATACCAAGTCTAAACTCGAAAAGGCGTTTGGTGAGATGGAAAAGCGCGAGAAGGCGAACGACGCTACGCGTGTAAAGCTCGAGAAGGAAAATTCGTTGTTGGCTCAGACTCGTGACCAACTTCAAAAGGAGGTTTCCACCTCTGAATCGAAGCTTTCGAAGCTCACGGAAACGAACGGTGAAAACGAGAGAAATCTGTACGCACAAACCGCTCGATTATCTGAAATTGAAAAGCAACGCGCCTTGTTGGATCAGCGCGTTGAGCAACTCGAGAAGGAGAAGGCGGCGTTTGAGAACGAACTCGAGGAATCAAAAGAGCTTGGGTATGCGTTACAAAACGCACAAACCAGATTACAAACCGTCGAGGAAACGTTAAGAGAAACTGTAAACACGTGGAAAGACCTCGAGGAGAAGTACGAGTTTGCAAAAGACGAGTTAGCAAAAGTAGAACGATCCGAATCGACGTTGAAGCAAGCGTTGACGACGTTGGAGAAGGAACGCGCCGAGCTCGAATCGAAATCCAAGCACATGTCCGAAGAACTCTCGCGCAACGAAGAAAAGTTGAAGCGATTGCACGAAGCCGAGACAAAAATTGCCGTCGAAGCGGAAAAGCATAAACTCAACGAGGAAAAGTTCAAGCAGCTGGAGGAGCGTACGGCTCAAATGGAAAAGAGAGCGGAGATTTTGGCGGAGAAAGAGCGCGAGCTCGTTGGCGTCAAGGAAAAGCTCGTCGCGCACGAGGCGCAAAGGAAAATGTTCGAGAAGGAAGTTAAGCAAGCGCAAGAAAAACAATCCATGCTAGAGTCGACGATTGAAACGCGCCGAGGAGAGTACCAAGCGGTGATTTCAAAAATGTCCGAAGCCGAGCGTGAAGTCGCCAACGCCAAGGTTGCGGCGGCGATGGCGAAAGAATACGCCTCGAACTCTCGCGATACGTTGGAAAAAGTCCAAGAACGCGAAATGCAAATGCGCGAAGAGCTCACACAAATTCGCATCGCGTACGAAGCGTTGACCGTGGAGTACAGAGAGAAGGCATTCGAATACGCCACGAACGCGGCGAGGTTGGAGAAAATCATCGCCGATTTGCAAAGGCAAGTCGCCTTGCTCGAGCAAAAAGCCGAATCGCTGGTGGAGAAAAACCATCAACAAGATCTCGAGAAGCAAAAGTTGCTCAATCACATCAAGAACCAAGAGTACGACATGGAGCAGCTTCGAAAAGAATCGTTGGGGTATTACAACGCGTACGTCCAAGTGAACGAACAGTTGAAGCGCACGAAGGAGATGTTGGAGAAGGAAGTTCGAGATTCGCAAAATCTGCACAACGCCATCGCCATGGGCAAACAAAATGCGACCAACAGTTTCGGTCAAATTGGCTACGGCGGCTACGGGCAGCATCAACAACAACAAAGCAATCGATTAAACTTGGCACCGCCACCCGCCGCACTTTCCTCGTTCAGCCCGGACAAGCCGCAACAAGGGGGTCGATTCTCTTTGCTCCCGCCTCCGGATGACATCAAAGACATGATCGGAGGAGGAGGAGGAGGAGAGGGTGACAACTATTAACCTCCCTCGCGCGTATATATATTATTATTATTACTGCTACTACTGTATATTTCATTATAACTCCTGTAATGAGTCATCACGCTCACTGTTATATAAACGTCCAAACTCTTCGCGAGTACTCTCATAACAACGAGGTTTTTCTAAATTTCTTCTTTTTCCTTTCCGCACTTTTTTTAAATCTTCCTTTTATTCAATATGCCACGATCGATCGGTCGCGATCCATTCACCGCGATGACGACCACGATGCAACTTTTGAATAACAAAAGGAAGGAGAATCGCGCGCCTTCGCCTTCTGATACTCTTTGCGATGATACTAAGAAGAAGAAGAAGAAGAAGAAGAAGAGTTTTGGCCCCTTGGTCTCACCGCATGTGATTTCACAGCCGGGAAAACCTAAGAGGAAGAAGCACACCCCGTCGCGCCGACGACGCAATACTAATAACAACAACAATAACACTCAGACCGACGACATCGCCGCGACCTCGCTGTTGCTCTTGAGAACATCATCGACGACGACGACGACGACGTTCTCCGGTGGTGGTTTTGGTGGTGAGGAGGGTTGTGGGCTCGTCTTTTCTTCCCTTCCCTCTCTTTCCGAAGGAAAGTTGGGAGGAGATGGAGGAGGAGGAGGAGGAGGAGCAAAAGACGTCAAAGTCGACAAAACGGTCGCATCGCCCGCGAGGGTAATGCTTTCGACACCACCGCAACAACCTAAAACTCGAATGAAGATACGCGTCGTCCTTCCGCTCCTCGCCTTGAGCGCGAAACGCCGCGCGGATCTGGGAAAGCTGTACGACGCTTGCGAGCTGTTGAAACGAGTAAAAGCGGTGGAGAGAATGTTTTAAGCCGCGGTGGTGGAGCTTCCGGAGCGTGTTTCGGAAGGGAGTTGTTATTTATTCTCTTTTTTCAGATGTATTTAACGACGGACGAATTGGGGAAGAGGCGAGAAGACGAAGAAGAAGAAATCGATACTTATTTAAAAGTCATCTATTTAAAAACGGTATTGTATGCGCTGGAAGACGTGCAATGTATATATTAGAAGTCATGAGAATATTATTAGAAGTCAGAGACAAAAAAAACTTTGAGATGGGAGTCGATGTATTATTATACGCGCCGCTTTGTTGAATCGGCAAACAGAGTTGTACATGTAATATGAGTTGCTGCAATTCCATTAAATACGCATAAAAGAAATCTAATCGCTTACTTTCGGCGGCTTTCCTTTCACCGCTTTATACACCTGCCCGACTTGCTTCGCCACTCCAGCCGCTTCGATCACTTTCCTCGCTCTTCCAACTCCTTTCTTTGTCGTCGCCGCGACTCCGCTGACAATCTCGCCGGCGTACGGGTCCATCGCCGCTCTTTCCCGGGCGATGCTTTCAATCTCATTCGCCGTTCTCCTCACCATCGGTTTCACCGTATTCTTCACCTGCCTCTTCGCACTCGGTACCATCGTTTTCGACCCTTCATAAACCATCCCTCCAAATCTTTGCGCAGTCGTTAAGCTCATATCAATCGCCCGCGTCGTCCGTTTCGTCACCCCGGTAACTTCGCTCGTCAACTCGCCGACTTCTTCCAGCGCGTCCGTAAGTTCCAACCCGGAAACGCGAACCGCGGCTAAAGTGTCCGGAATTTCCTCTTTCAACGCCTCTGCGAGTAAAGCGACTTCGTTCATCGCGTTCGCTGCCGCTCGTAGTGTTGGTACGAGCGCGAGTAAAAAAGCGCTCAAAGACGAACCCAGCGCGCAGAAAATCGCAATCACCAGTCCTTCCGTCAATTGAGGTGAAAGAAATTTTAAACTACTTTGTTGTTGGTTATAATTCGATGACGATGACGGCACGGAAATCACCCCTTGTTTTCTTAAAGTCTTCTTCGTCTCTCTCGTTTTCATCATTTTCTCCTCCTTCTTTGGTCCTCGCAAAAGATTCAACGCGCTGCTCGTCTGCATCGTTTCGTTGCGGGAAAAGACGAACGTTTTTCTTCTTAACTGCTTTCCCCGTCGTTTAAAGTAATAACACGTGTTTGAGAAGTGTCTTCGAAAGGAACGACAACTTTGAAAAGAAGAAGAGGAAGACAAAGGAGGAGGAGACAAAGAAGCCGCCGTCGACGCCATGATGATGACTCCTTGATGTTCTTGCGCGAGAAAGAAGAGAGCAGCGATGTGTTTTAATGAGGATTTGTTTTGACTGCTTTAATAATACAAATATGAACTAAAAATGTTCGCTCACATGTCCGGACCCATGTCGTCGACTTCGCTCAACTTTTCAAACGCCTTATCCATATCCGCCAACGCGTCGAAATCGCCAGATTCTAACGCGCGTTGTCGAGATAAATAATCGCCGGCGTTGATGAAGACTTCACCGTCTTCGTCCGTGGACATCAAATCGAAGGATTCGCCCGGGAGCGCTCGGTTGAGTTTTTTGTCTTCTTCGGTTTCTGCCGCTTCGGGTGATGAAGTTCCTTCGTTTTCGTCGTCGTCCGTGGATGCCGCGGCGGCGCCGACGAACGCGAACGCGTTCGTCGTCGTCGATTCTTGTTTTTCTTCTTCTTCTTCTTTATTACCGAAACCAAAACTGTCCGCGTCTACGCCTTCCTCGTCCAGAATGTCCGTGAACAACTGCGTCGCGTACGTGGAAACTAAAATCGAAACGCCTAAAAGCGCGCACGTTTCAAATATAACCGCATTTTTCGCTTGTTCTTTCACCGCTCCAGTCACGCCGTCGACTTCGGGGGACAAAATCGTGCGCAAAATGATGCTTCCTAAATACGCGTCGATAAACGCCGTCTTGGAGCTCCCGATGAAGTGCGCCGCGAAAAACTCCCAGTACTTCAACTTTGTCACGCCACACACGTACCAGTTACCGCTGATTGGAATGGGTAAAATCGGACACAACCTCAACAACAGCGCCGATTTGAATCCTTCCGGGACGACTTGATCCGGGTAATTCTCCGAATTGAATCGTCTATCCAACGCTTGGTACCATTTTCTCTCTCTCGTCGGCTCTCCGTCCTTGGAAAACCATTTGAAGTTGAGCGCTTTCTCTCGCAATACCGTTCTTCCCAACCAAAAGTTTGCGCTCGCCGCAATCGTCGATGCCAACGACGTCAACACCGTTCCGTTCAACACGTTCCCAAACACCATCGGCGACAACACCGGCAACACAAATCCAATCGGTAAGAACTCATCCGTCATCGTCACTTTTTCCGCGAAGAAGAGTAAAACGTAAATACCAAAAATAGCAATCATCGGCTGACCGTTAATCTGATCCAAGTATCCAATCAAATCGTCTCTCGGTGGTATCCCGAAGAACTCCGCCAACTCGTCGAACCCTCCAACCGCGTTCAACGCCGCCAACCGCGGTAAAAATATCCTTAAAACTAACCCGGTCACCGCCACGTTCACCGCGCTCCCCATCAACGGCGCCGCGTCTTTCACCGCCTCGGACTCTCCAAACTCCTTAAACTTCGCCTTCCAATACTTCGCGACAGTCGTGCCGACTTTCTTTTTTGCTTCCGCCCGAATGCGTTCTCGGACGCCGCTCACGTCACCATTATCGCCTTCGTCGCTTGGACGACTTCGAGCGAGTTCCAGAATAGCTTTCAGCTCCTGCGCGGCTTCGCTGTCGTCGTCTCGCAAACGCACCGGTTTCAACGCCGTGAATAAATTCGATGCGATTTCCTTTAAAGGTTTCTTTTCTCTCTTTGTCTTCTTCGTCGTCTTCTTTTCTGGTCTCCTCAGTGCGTCGACATTGACATCATCACCGTTCGCAGAGATGGCAACGAAAGAAGACGATCCGCTTCGTCCTCCTCCTCGTGTGCGTCGTTTACGTCTTCCCAACGCGCAATCATCCGACTTTAATTTTAACGTTACGTTTTGACTTAAATAACGATTTTTGGATGAAAAACTATCCTTTCGTCCTCTGTTCTCATTGGGTTTTATGGTTGTCGTCGCGAACGAGTTTGAGAAAGATGCGACGAGAGAAGGCATCGTCATCTGTTTTTGTGACGTCTCTCTGCGTGTTTTCCATTTTATCCAAAACGAGAAGGAAAATTTTGTAACGAGACGAAGGACAAAAAACAGCCACATATGGTGCAGAGGAGCAAAAAAATCTATTATTCTATTTCACGCGTATGTGTGCGGTTTTGATCAAACAATAAAACGACTCTTCTTTGTTCTCTCTCTCTCGTTTTGCGATGAGTGTACTGCGTTTAGAAGGAGGAGGAGGAGGAGGAGGACAAAACGTCAAATTCGTCAAGTTCGTCGTCGTCGAACGAAGAGTTTCGTCCTCGTCCTCCTCGTCTTTCTCGAACTCCTTTAAAACTTTCGTCGCGGCGCTTAGAAGAAGATGTCTTCCCCCTTTTATTAGGAGCATTCTTTAACATATTCTTTTCTTTTTTACCGCTGGAAAAGAACTTGACGTTTGGTTGTTTCGCGGCGACGACGCCGTGCGCGTGTTGGTCGATTTCGACCGATTCGAAACCAACGAGTTTCATGCGTTTGACGATGCCTCGAACGCCGCCACCGCCGGCGACGTTACTGGAGGGGTCCCCGGTGTAATGGTAGACTCGTCCGGACGGCTTGAGAACGCGGAAAAGTTCGGAGTAGAACTTTTCGCCGTACAGCTCACCGGCTAAGGCGAACGTTGGCGGATCGTGGATGATTCGGTCAAAGGCGCGGTCGGGTAAGGTTTGGATGACGTCGAAGGCGTTGCCGTAAAGTTGCGAGATGATGTTGTGTTTCTCGTAATCATCTTCGCCGCCATCTTCGCTCCTTTTTTTTGTCGTATTTTTCGCACGACCAAAAAGACCTTTCGAGTGAGGGTTCATGGCACATATTTGCGTCATCGTCGGGTCGAGCTCGATGGTCGTCACGCTCGAAACGTTTTCCAGCTCCGAGGCCATAATCGCCGTGTACGCCAATCCCGTGCACACGTCCAACACCGCTAAATTATTGCCTTTGTACGGCTTTAAAGAGGCAATTTTGCGTCGCGTATCTTCCTTCGGGTCCACGCCTAAGCCGAATCGATGCATACTAAACCCCGCGATTAACGCAGTTGGCGCTAACTCCGGATTAACGCTATCCGAAGGACACAGCGCGCACACTCTGTCGATGGTGTTCGAGTATATCCGACACGGCTCCAATTTTGCCAAAGCCCTGCTGTCGCCCGCATCTTCGCTCGTCTGAACGACAGTATACACCGTCAAATCGTCCGGCTCGATTGCGAACACGTCCTCTCGGTTTAAAACTATCATCGCGTCGTCGTCGTCGTCGTCGTCGTCGTCAACACTTTGTTGTCTTTTACTAATTTCCACGCGTGTCTCGTCTATTCGTATTTCACTCCTCGACAAACCGAAATCTACCGTGTGTTCGAACACAGCTCTCTTATTCGCGTTTTGATGATATTCCTTTCTACATCGCTCGGCGAAACACGCCGTCAGGAGGCAATACAATCTGGTCGTTTTGGTTTTGGTTAATTCATCCGCGTCTTCGTCGTCCTCGTTCGCAACATCATCGGGAACAACAAAAGACGAGGACGAGGACGACGACGACGCTTCTGCGCGCCTTCGTCTTCTCCTTCGCTCGTTTTCTCTTTTCCTCCTCCTAAAAAAGCTTTGCCTCTCATCGTAAGAAGAATACGAATCAAGAACAGGCGTTGTTCTCGTAACGACCTTTGTCTTCGTCGCGTGTAAATGCGCACACTCGGTGACACGAGTAAACGTCCTCACGTAACTCATCTCCTCCTCTCAACGACGACTTCTCAAACTTCGAAAAACTTTCGAAAAGGAAAAGTCGCTCGTCTTCTTCTTCAGAGCAAAGGACAAAGGAGAGCTCAAAAGTATTCACAGAGAGAGCGAGTGACGAGCGCGTTTCCTCCTCTTTAATTGTTGTTTTTTATGGCAAAATTTTGGAAACCACTTATTTAGGGTTTTCATGTGTAGAGTTTAGGGTATCATATTTGGAGAGTAAAACCGCGATTGTGTACAATTTCATATTTGGATTTTTTACGTCGGCCTTCTTACGTCTCTCTTCTTTCGACAATTGATTGATTCCTTCGTCTCCACACACAAAATATCATTCTCTCTCGTCAAACGCCTTGTGTTTTGCGCTTCTTTTTGTTGCCTGTCTTGGGAGAGAGACGCGTGTAAAGAGAAGAAGAAGAAGATACACGAGAGAACGCGAGAACGTTTTGCTCTCTGTCTGTCTCTTTTCGTTGTTTTTTTACTCTCTCATCATATAGAATCTCTCCCTCCGTAAAAATTCGACACCATCGTCTCAGAGAGAGAGAGACCAATTCAAAGAGAGCGACGACGAGAGTGAACGCTCTTGCGGCGAGGAGAAGAAGAACAACAACAACAACACGAAGAAGAAGAAAATGGGCAAACGAGAACTGGCGCAAATCATCGCCGCGCAAGAGTGGCACGACCCCACGAAGTGGGTCAGCAAGAAGAACAAACGAGAGGAAAACGCACAAGCGGACGAGAAGAAGACGCGAAAGACGAACGTGTCTTCGGGTTCCGTAAAAAAGGTCAGGAAGAGTACGGAAACAACGAGAAAGACGAACGCATCATCGTCGTCGGCGAACGAGAAGACGAGAGATAAAAAAGAAGAATCGCAATATTCAAAGTCGTCGAAACTTTCGACGAGAGAAACAACCACCGCTGTCGTCGCGAGCGAAGAGGAGAAAAAAAAACTCGACGATGATGATGATCCCAGGAGGACGTTTGACCTCTTGGGAAATGTTGGGGCTGCTGCCACTGGGAAAAAAAGAGGGACTTTGACGAGCGCGGAGGAAAAGTTGGCGAAGAGGAAAGACATCGATGAAGAAGAAAAAGAAGAAGAAAAAGATGCTGGTAGTAAAGAACCGGAAACGACTCTGAGGACGCGCGTGAAAGTGAAAGAAGAAGAAGGGTCTCCTCCTCCTCCTTTTCCTCTACGCGCGAGCGCGAAGAAGGCCCCGATCGTTGAAAAGGAAAAAGGAGAGAACGGCGTGTCTCATTCACCACCAAAACCAACGAAGGTTCTTGACGACGAAGAAAAAATTAAAGAAGATCCGATGGTGGTAGCCGGGTCGAAAGAAACGATCGTCGCGGTAAAAAAAGTTTCGCCACCGACGCTGCCGACGCTCGATGATCACGTGAAAGCGTTGGAAGAAGGGCGGGAAGAACTGCCAATTCTGAAACCAATTCTGCCGGTGTGTTTTTATTGTAAAACAAATTCGCATGGTGTAGAAACAAATGGAATGTCGTCGCTGGTAGAGTGCGGTAGGTTTGCCGAGGATGTCAACACGAAACCGATGTACGCAATCACGTCGAGATTTGCGGAAGGGACGAAAGAACGGTTGGCGGTGGAGCACGCTTTGGTGCATGAGTTGAGTTCCTTCGGCAAGACGAAATCGAAAGAGGAAAAGTTCGCGCATGGCACGGTGACTGGAGCCGAGGAATACGAAATGGAACAAAAACTTACTCGCCCCTCGTCTCATACCCCCACTAGCGTGGTTATTCAAGACGTCGCCGAAAAAGTTGCCGAAAAAAAACAGCACCGAAAGAAGCCAGCTGCGGAAAAAAAGCAATCGTACACGGCAAAACTCCAAGAGTTCAAAAGAATTCGTCAGGTGAATCAAGATAACGAAGATTTGGGACTATTCGACGCCGCGGCGACGTTGAGTTCCTTCTCGATCGGAATGAAGACGGTAAGTGGGAACAAATCGAGCGGATCCGGTGGTAGCATTAAAAAAATGAAGAACCCTTCAACTCCGAGCGCGGCTGACGATAACAACGCGGCCGTCGCGGAGGAAGGGAAAATAGAATACACTAAAACAGGAAGAATAAAGAAAGCAAAGAAGAAGTATAAAAAAAGCCTCGTGGGTATTTTGGACCCCGCGTCCGAACGCAAGAGAAAGTACAAAGAAGGCGTAGAAAACTTTTTGAAGTTGGCGACTATCCGAGCGCACATGAAAGAACCGGATGATCCAAATTTCCTTCATCGCCCGGCGAGTTTACGAACGAGAGTCGAGCCGGATGCTTTGACGTTATTCAGCGGAGGCAAATGGCGCTTAGTACAAGGCGATGACATGGCGCAGGCAAACGAAGCGATGCAAGAGGAGAGCGCGAGGCAGCCGCCAGAAGAGAACCTTAGCTACGAAGAGGCGTTGCAGAGATC
>Ga0255779_1000640_pt1 | contig 42662 bp, 40 predicted proteins | sample 011ome_21_FD_179977 | JGI IMG/M metagenome (GOLD analysis project Ga0255779, IMG submission 179977) | Coastal salt marsh microbial communities from the Groves Creek Marsh, Skidaway Island, Georgia - 011508AT metaG (version 2) | ecosystem: Environmental > Aquatic > Marine > Intertidal zone > Salt... | reverse complement strand
CAACTCACCACAACTCACCACAAACCCAAATTCCACCCATAAAAAAACCCCCAGCCGCTTGCGCAACCGGGGGTTCTTATTAAATGCCTGACAATGTCCTACTCTCACATGGGAACTCCCACACTACCATCGGCGCTAAGTCGTTTCACTACTGAGTTCGAGATGGGATCAGGTGGTACCAACTCGCTAATGTTATCAGGCAAACCGTTAGCCATGACCGACGTATCGATCAAAGCAAAAGGGTTGAGGACAGCGTTCTTTTGGGTCCGCTGTCCTCAGCGAAAAGTGATTAGTATTTGTAAAGACGTTCTACTTTAAGAATTTAAGCATTCTTCAATAACCCGCTGACTGACCGATAACACTTTGGCTTAACGCCAAACTATCATCGACAAGTTCGCTCAAGTTATATGATCAAGCCTCACGGACAATTAGTACTGGTTAGCTCAACGCCTCGCAGCGCTTACACACCCAGCCTATCAACCTCGTAGTCTTCGAGGGTCCTTTAGGGGAATCAAGTTCCCAGTGAGATCTAATCTTGAGGGGGGCTTCCCGCTTAGATGCTTTCAGCGGTTATCCTGTCCGAACATAGCTACCCGGCAATGCAATTGGCATCACAACCGGAACACCAGAGGTTCGTCCACTCCGGTCCTCTCGTACTAGGAGCAGCTCCTCTCAAATCTCAAACGCCCACGGCAGATAGGGACCGAACTGTCTCACGACGTTCTAAACCCAGCTCGCGTACCACTTTAAATGGCGAACAGCCATACCCTTGGGACTGGCTTCAGCCCCAGGATGTGATGAGCCGACATCGAGGTGCCAAACACCGCCGTCGATGTGAACTCTTGGGCGGTATCAGCCTGTTATCCCCGGCGTACCTTTTATCCGTTGAGCGATGGCCCTTCCATACAGAACCACCGGATCACTATGACCTACTTTCGTACCTGCTCGACCTGTCCGTCTCACAGTCAAGCACCCTTATGCCATTGCACTCATTGCATGATTTCCGACCATGCTGAGGGTACCTTCGCGCTCCTCCGTTACTCTTTGGGAGGAGACCGCCCCAGTCAAACTACCCACCATACACTGTCCTCAATCCGGATCACGGACCTAAGTTAGAACCTCGACGTTACCAGGGTGGTATTTCAAGGGCGACTCCACAACCACTAGCGTGATTGCTTCAAAGTCTCCCACCTATCCTACACAAGTAAAATCAAAGTCCAGTGTAAAGCTATAGTAAAGGTGCACGGGGTCTTTCCGTCTAGCCGCGGGTATACGGCATCTTAACCGCAATTTCAATTTCACTGAGTCTCGGGTGGAGACAGTGTGGCCATCGTTACGCCATTCGTGCAGGTCGGAACTTACCCGACAAGGAATTTCGCTACCTTAGGACCGTTATAGTTACGGCCGCCGTTTACCGGGGCTTCGATCAAGAGCTTCTCCGAAGATAACCCCATCAATTAACCTTCCGGCACCGGGCAGGCGTCACACCCTATACGTCCACTTACGTGTTTGCAGAGTGCTGTGTTTTTAGTAAACAGTCGCAGCCACCTAGTATCTTCGACCCCCTTCAGCTTACGGAGCAAGTCCGATCACCAAAAGGGGCGTACCTTCTCCCGAAGTTACGGTACCATTTTGCCTAGTTCCTTCACCCGAGTTCTCTCAAGCGCCTTGGTATTCTCTACCTGACCACCTGTGTCGGTTTGGGGTACGGTTCATATTTATCTGAAGCTTAGAAGCTTTTCCTGGAAGCATGGCATCAACTACTTCCGAGATCCGAAGATCTCGTTCGTCATCACGCCTCAGCCTTAAGGGGGACCGGATTTGCCTAATCCCCCAGCCTACACGCTTAAACGCGGACAACCATCGCCGCGCTAGCCTAGCCTTCTCCGTCCCTCCATCGCAATAAATATAAGTGCAGGAATATTAACCTGCTTCCCATCGACTACGGCTTTCGCCCTCGCCTTAGGGGCCGACTTACCCTGCGCCGATTAGCGTTGCGCAGGAAACCTTGGTCTTCCGGCGGGGGGGTTTTTCACCCCCCTTATCGTTACTCATGTCAGCATTCGCACTTCTGATACCTCCAGCATACCTTACGATACACCTTCACAGGCTTACAGAACGCTCCGCTACCATATGAAAGCCCATGAGAGCAATCATATCCGCAGCTTCGGTACACAGTTTGAGCCCCGTTACATCTTCCGCGCGGGCCGACTCGACTAGTGAGCTATTACGCTTTCTTTAAAGGGTGGCTGCTTCTAAGCCAACCTCCTAGCTGTCTGTGCCTTCCCACATCGTTTCCCACTTAACTGTGATTTGGGGACCTTAGCTGGCGGTCTGGGTTGTTTCCCTCTTGACGACGGACGTTAGCACCCGCCGTCTGTCTGCCATGCTCGCACTCACTGGTATTCGGAGTTTGCATCGGGTTGGTAAGTCGGGATGACCCCCTAGCCGAAACAGTGCTCTACCCCCAGTGGTGATACATGACGCACTACCTAAATAGTTTTCGCGGAGAACCAGCTATCTCCAGGCTTGATTAGCCTTTCACTCCTATCCACAGCTCATCCCCGCATTTTTCAACATACGTGGGTTCGGGCCTCCAGTTGATGTTACTCAACCTTCACCCTGGCCATGGATAGATCGCCTGGTTTCGGGTCTACTCCCTGCAACTAATCGCCCTATTAAGACTCGGTTTCCCTACGCCTCCCCTATACGGTTAAGCTTGCTACAGAAAGTAAGTCGCTGACCCATTATACAAAAGGTACGCAGTCACAGAACAAGTCTGCTCCTACTGCTTGTACGCATACGGTTTCAGGATCTATTTCACTCCCCTCTCCGGGGTTCTTTTCGCCTTTCCCTCACGGTACTAGTTCACTATCGGTCAGTTGGGAGTATTTAGCCTTGGAGGATGGTCCCCCCATGTTCAGTCAGAATTACACGTGCTCCGACCTACTTTTCGCAAACCTAGTTCTTCCTGATTGTTTTCGGATACAGGGCTATCACCTTGTACTGCTGGCCTTTCCAGACCATTCTCCTAACATTCAGAATAAAGATTGCTGGCTGGTCCCCGTTCGCTCGCCGCTACTTAGGGAATCTCGGTTGATTTCTTTTCCTCCGGGTACTTAGATGGTTCAGTTCTCCGGGTTCGCTTCTATACCCTATGTATTCAGGTATAGATGACCCCATAAGGGCCGGGTTTCCCCATTCGGACATCTCGGGATATAACGCTTGTTTGTCAGCTCCCCCGAGCATTTCGCAGACTACAACGTCCTTCATCGCCTCCAACTGCCTAGGCATCCACCATATGCGCTTATTCGCTTGATCATATAACTTGAACAAACTCGTCTATCCCAAATTCATGAGATATCCGGGTATTTCTACCGTTGAGTTAACGAGAATCTCTTCGTACCTTTTACACGAAGGGTTTCTCTATCAGGTTACACTTTCACCGAATAATGCTTAAAACTTATATGTTTTTACAAGCTAGATTACTGCTTTACAACAACCACGCGCGCCTCTGGTTAGAGGTTATGCATGATTAAGTATGCAACCTATCTTGCGAATGTCTTTACAGACTACTTTATCACTTTCCACTTTTTTAAAGAGCAACTGTTGGGGCTTCCAACAACTTGTATCTATTTGATTCAAAGAACCAAAACTCAGGCGACTCAATTAACCCGTTATCGTGACCGGAGATGAATCGTCTCAGTTTTGGTTTTTGATGCTCATTAGTTGTCACCTCTAGCGTTTAACGAACAACGTGTCGAAGTGCAGAAACATACAATAGGTTGTGAGTACTTGAAGGGTGGACACTCAAGTTAAGGAGGTGATCCAGCCGCAGGTTCCCCTACGGCTACCTTGTTACGACTTCATCCCAGTCATGAACCACAAAGTGGTGACCGTCCTCCCGAAGGTTAGACTAGCCACTTCTTTTGCAGCCCACTCCCATGATGTGACGGGCGGTGTGTACAAGGCCCGGGAACGTATTCACCGCGACATGCTGATTCGCGATTACTAGCGATTCCGACTTCATGGAGTCGAGTTGCAGACTCCAATCCGGACTACGAGAAGTTTTCTGGGATTTGCTCCACTTTGCAGTATTGCGGCCCTCTGTACTTCCCATTGTAGCACGTGTGTAGCCCAGGCCGTAAGGGCCATGATGACTTGACATCATCCTCTCCTTCCTCCGGTTTGTCACCGGCAGTCTCCTTAGAGTTCCCACCATTACGTGCTGGCAAATAAGGATAAGGGTTGCGCTCGTTACGGGACTTAACCCAACATCTCACGACACGAGCTGACGACAGCCATGCAACACCTGTCTCAGAGTTCCCGAAGGCACCAAACCATCTCTGGTAAGTTCTCTGGATGTCAAGGCCTGGTAAGGTTTTTCGCGTTGCATCGAATTAAACCACATGCTCCACCGCTTGTGCGGGCCCCCGTCAATTCATTTGAGTTTTAATCTTGCGACCGTACTCCCCAGGCGGTCAACTTATCGCGTTAGCTTCGCCACTAAGAGGTCAAGCCTCCCAACGGCTAGTTGACATCGTTTACGGCGTGGACTACCAGGGTATCTAATCCTGTTTGCTCCCCACGCTTTCGCACCTCAGTGTCAGTATCAATCCAGGGGGCCGCCTTCGCCACCGGTATTCCTCAGAATATCTACGCATTTCACCGCTACACTCTGAATTCTACCCCCCTCTATCGTACTCTAGTCTGTCAGTTTGGAATGCAATTCCTAGGTTAAGCCCAGGGCTTTCACATCCCACTTAACGAACCACCTACGCGCGCTTTACGCCCAGTAATTCCGATTAACGTTTGTACCCTCCGTATTACCGCGGCTGCTGGCACGGAGTTAGCCGGTACTTCTTCTGTAGGTAACGTCATTTCGCTGGGTTATTAATCCAACTAATTCCTCCCTACTGAAAGTGCTTTACAACCCTAAGGCCTTCTTCACACACGCGGCATGGCTGCGTCAGGGTTTCCCCCATTGCGCAATATTCCCTACTGCTGCCTCCCGTAGGAGTCTGGACCGTGTCTCAGTTCCAGTGTGGCTGATCGTCCTCTCAGACCAGCTAAGGATCGTCGCCTTGGTGAGCCTTTACCTCACCAACTAGCTAATCCTACGCAGGCTCCTCCAATAGTGACCGGTCCGAAGATCCCGGCCTTTCCCCCGTGGGGCGTATGCGGTATTAATCCGGGTTTCCCCGGGCTATCCCCCGCTACTGGGTAGATTCCTACGCGTTACTCACCCGTCCGCCACTCGCCACCAAGAGCAAGCTCTCGTGCTGCCGTTCGACTTGCATGTATTAGGCCTGCCGCCAACGTTCAATCTGAGCCATGATCAAACTCTTCAATTCAAAAAGAATTATTCTGATTTCCCTCGATGCACCCTTTTGAGGCTCACTCAGGACAACAGTTGCGCTTTAAGTGCGCAAATCTGATCAGATGCAAGTTCCATTAAAAGCTTCGCTTGCAAGCAAGCTACGCTTCTAATCTTATGCGTTCTAATGAACGCGCCTTACATCAGCCCAACGCTAAATTACTAATAATGTATATGAGTATTAACTCAATATTGTCAGCACTTTGTTGTTGGATAATTTTCGTATCCAGTCCAACAAGCACTCACACCTATTGTATGTTTCCAAACTTTTAAAGAGCGACCGGTCCGATTGGGAGAGCATTGTAATGCTCTGGCAATCTCTTATGCCGGCGGATTCTCATTCGAATCCTACTGAGTTGCGCTCGGGCAACTCTCTCAATCTCATCGATCGAGGGGGCGTATTATACGTCCTTACGGACAACTTGCAAGCTCTCATTCGAGATTTCAGAGAATTTAAAGACTGCCTAAATTCTTCCTGCCTTACAAGGCTAACCTCACCTCTCAATCCGCTTAACGACTCGAATCGAGGGAGGGCATAGTACGCCCTGTGGCGCATCATGCAACCGTTTTCTTCATAAAGTCTCAATAAACTTTGGGGCCGGCACTCCTCACCGGCGCATACCTCAGCGGAGCACATTGCCAGACCCAACTTCAGCGCTACAGGAATTCCTGGTTAGTCTCGCGGCTATTCGCCGAAGGGAGCTGCTTGCAACGCTAAGAAGCTACTTCTGCGCGACCCATTTTGGGTCGCCGTTGTCGCCATTTGAATACGCGATAACCCATCAACAGCAAAAACACGACGCTGTAGATGAAGGGCTCGGCATAATCACTGCGGGTGAGCCAGAACAAATGCGTGAGTTGCAGAACCGCTACCGGATAGACCAATTGATGAAGTAACCGCCAACGGCGCTTCATCAAACGCATCATTAAGCGATTAGAAGTGAGCGCCAACGGCACCAGACCGCATAACGCCGTGAAGCCGACCAATATATAGGGCCGCTTCAGGATCTCGGTACCCAGTTCGTTAAATTCGAACTCGAGGATGAGCGCTAAATAGGTCGTGAAATGCGCTAACGCATAGGTAAAGGCAAACAATCCCAGCATGCGCCTGACTCGAGCAAGCTCAACCCAACCCAGCAACTGCCGAAGCGGCGTGACTGCCAGCGTGAGTAACATGAACCTTAGAGCCCAATCACCATTGAATTGCACAATGGTCTTCGCGGGATCGGCACCCATGCCACTTGGTTGACCGTTAACCACCAGGTAGACCTGCCCTAGGAGGTACGCCAGCGGCAGCAAACCGAGACAAAACACCAGCGGCTTAAGCGTCGAGGAAAACCTAGTAGTCATTGCGGAGATTCATACCCGCGTAAAGATGGGCGACTTCATCCCCATAACCATTGAACATCAGGGTTGGCCGTCTGTTCGGTGAAAACAATGATGTTGGCAGCCGCCGCTCACTGGCCTGACTCCAACGCGGATGACTGACCTGCGGATTCACATTCGCATAAAAGCCATACTCCTTCGGGTTACTGCGTTCCCAGGAGCTCACGGGGCGGTACTCCAAAAACTCGATTTTCACGATAGATTTAATGCTTTTGAAGCCGTACTTCCAGGGCAGCACGAGTCGTAATGGCGCGCCATTTTGTGGCGGCATCGCGTTACCATAGAGACCAACCCCAACAAAGGCCAACTCGTTCATCGCCTCGTCAATCCGCAATCCTTCTCGGTAGGGGTAGTCCAGCGCTGCAAATCGTGACCGCTGGCCTGGCATTTGCTTAGGATCAAACAAGGTCTCGAAACGCACATACTTCGCTTTTGAAGTGGGCTTGAAACGCTTGATCAAGTCAGCCAGCGGGAAGCCTATCCAAGGAACAACCATTGACCAGGCCTCGACACAACGGAGCCGATAGATCCGCTCTTCGAGATCATGGGGCTTCAGAATGTCTTCCAGGTTAAAGGATCCGGTGATATCCGCCTGACCCGCAATCTCTACCTGCCAAGGGTCGGTCCTAAAATCACTCGCGTTCTCGGCAGGATCCCCTTTGTCCGTACCAAATTCATAAAAGTTATTATAGGTCGTTACAATATCCCAGGGCGTGCTTGGCTCTTGCGCCAGATGGCGGCTCGGCCGAGCCCGCGAGACTTTTTGACGCAACCAGTCTGGCGCCAACATCGACGCTTGCCGGTCGCCTGTATAACGCGCGATGTCTCTGATTGGCAGGTCCGCATCTAGTGCGGCCATGCCCATACCCGGCAGCAGCATTGCGCCCAATCCGAGACCCGCACCCCGAATGAATGTCCGCCGCTGCAGATAAACGGCTTCCGGGGTGATTTCAGAGGGTCTGAAGGCGTCCGGCTTTTTGATCAACATACATCATGGTCCCATTCTAAGATTGTCCGGCGCGCCTGCCGGCCGCCAGCAACAAGATACCCAAAAAACGTCTCGAAGTTTGATCTATTCGGACCGACGGGCAACTGCCCCGTGACGGGTTGCCAATACCTAAACCGGCTTTTGCGGCCGCTTGCGAAGAATTGCTTGAACGGGGCCAGATCCCGCATAGATCACCGCCAAACCGAGTAGGACAATCGGCGGATTCGCCACGATCAAAGCAAACAAGGCAACAACGCCCAACATATAAATAAACGGTACGCGGTGCATGTCGATCTGCTTCGGGCTGTAGTACCGAAAATTGCTGACCATCAGTGCGGCAGCCCCCACTGTCAGCGCCGCCATCGGAATCGCCAGCGGCAGGGTTACCGTACTGGCGATGTTATCCGTCCAGAGCCAGACCGAGGTCGCCAAGAGCCCAGCCGCCATGGGACTGGCGAGACCCACAAAAGCGGTATTGTCCGGCTTAGCATTAAATCTAGCGAGCCGCAGTGCAGCACAAGCCATATACAAGAAGGCGGCCATCCAGCCAAACTTGCCAAGGTCTGATAACACCCAGCTAAACATCATCACCGCAGGCGCAACACCAAAAGCAACCAGATCTGAAAGACTGTCGTACTGCACGCCAAACTCGCTCTGCGTATTGGTCAGGCGAGCGATACGACCATCAAGAGCATCCAGAACCCCTGCGACGATAATCGCAATCGCCGCATTTTCAAGCGCGCCGCTCATAGCCGAAATAATGGCGTAAAATCCTGAAAATAGCGCGCCGGTGGTAATCAGGTTGGGTAGAAGATAAATGCCGCGGCGCAATCCAGCCCGCTCCTCAGATCGATCTGCCATCGAGGTTACTTTAGGATCCTGGCTTTCTTGCTGCTCTTCCATTGAACCTACCTCATCAACTATCGAGAGTCATCACTATAATCAGACGTCATGGTTGCTAGACCGCGAGAATCTTCTCGCCGCGGGCAACACCTGACACACCTGATCTTACCACTTCCAGGACAACAGATTCAGACATGGCGCGGAGGAACGCATCTAGCTTGTCCGAAGTCCCCACCAACTGAATGGTATAGGCATTGTGCGTTACATCCACAATCTGACCGCGGAATATGTCAGAAGTGCGTTTGACTTCCGCCCGCTGAGCACCGGTGGCCTTGACCTTAATCAGCATCAGTTCACGCTCTATATGCTCACCTTCGGTCAAATCAACCAGCTTAACCACTTCAATCAACTTATTGAGCTGCTTGGTAATTTGCTCAACCTGGGTATCGCTGGCCGATGTGGTCAAGGTCAAACGTGACAACGTCTCATCTTCCGTTGGCGCGACGGTCAGAGTCTCAATATTGTAATTACGTTGAGCAAAAAGACCGACCACCCGCGACAGTGCACCGGCTTCATTCTCCAAAAGTACCGAAATAATTCTGCGCATCAGGTTCGCACCCCCTTTTTCAGCCACATGTCATCCATTGCACCATTAGGCGCCACATGCATGGGATAGACATGCTCATCGGGGTCAACCAAAATATCGACAAAGACCAGCTTGTCCTTGAGCGCAAACGCGGCCTCAAGAACATCATCTAACTCGGCCAGAGTCTTCACCTGAAAACCAACGTGCCCATAGGCTTCCACTAACCTCTTGAAGTCGGGTAAAGAATCCATGTAGCTGTGGGAATACCGACCCTCATACTGCATATCTTGCCACTGCTTAACCATGCCCAAAGAACGGTTATTCAGATTGATGATTTTCACCGGCAACCCATATTGGGCACAGGTCGAGAGTTCCTGAATGTTCATCTGGATGCTACCTTCACCGGTGATGCACACCACGGTCTCATCGGGAAAAGCCATCTGCACGCCCATGGCGGCCGGCAAGCCAAAGCCCATAGTGCCGAGACCACCAGAGTTAATCCACTTACGAGGCTCGTCGAAGGGGTAATACAATGCCGCAAACATCTGATGCTGGCCCACATCAGAGCTAACGAATGCAGTGCCTTTGCTCACCTTGTAGACCGCTTTTACGGCCTCCTGAGGCTTAATGGTGACACCATCGGCGGCTGGCGTGACATGCAAACTATCCAACTTTCGCCAGGCTTCTATTTGCGTCCACCACTCGGCCAGCCGACTGGCCTGAACCTTGGTGCGTTTAGCGACCCGAGCCTGAGCGGTTTCCAGCATCTCCGCCAGGACATTTTTGACCGGGCCCACTATCGGCACATCAACCACCACATTCTTCGAGATCGACGCGGGATCAATATCAATATGGATAATCTTCGCAAAAGGACAAAATTTAGCCACAGTATTGGTCACGCGATCATCAAAGCGAGCTCCCACTGCGATAAGGACATCACAATTATGCATCGCCATATTCGCTTCATAGGTGCCGTGCATGCCCAACATGCCTAAAAATTGTGGGTCAGTGCCAGGATAGGCGCCCAGCCCCATCAGTGTATTAACGATGGGATAGCCCAATAAACGCGTGAGCGCGATGAGCTCACTCGAGCCCTCACCCTGAATAACACCGCCCCCGGCGTATATCATGGGGCGCTCGGCCTCCAGCAGCATTGTCAGGGCCTTCTTGATCTGGCCCGGATGCCCCTTCACCGCGGGACTATAAGACCGCATGATAAGTTGCTCGGGATACTCGTACTCAAAGAGCTCTGTGGGACTGGTGATATCTTTGGGAATATCGATGACCACGGGACCTGGCCGACCAGAGGTCGCAAGATAAAAGGCCTTTTTAACGATCAAGGGAATTTCAGACGCATTTTTCACGAGAAAGCTGTGTTTAACGATAGGGCGCGAGATACCGATCATGTCAGTTTCCTGAAATGAGTCAGTGCCGATCAAATGGCTTTGTACCTGACCGGAAATCACGACCATCGGAATCGAATCCATGAAGGCCGTCGCAATCCCCGTAATGGCATTGGTTGCCCCTGGGCCGGACGTCACCAACACGACGCCTGGCCGCCCCGTGCCGCGCGCATAGCCATCAGCCATGTGGGTTGCAGCCTGCTCATGTCTGACCAGAATGTGCTGTATACGCTTTTGCCTGAAGAGCGCGTCATAGATATGCAATACGGCACCGCCAGGGTAACCGAACACATAATCAACACCTTCTTCCTGGAGACAACGCATCAGGATGTCTCCGCCAGATAGCATTTCCACTTTTTTCCCCTATTTCATAGGCCTATGAGGCCGGGCATTCTCAATCAAACCGGCTTATGCTGTCAATCCTTTAACGCCAACGCCAACCCGACCGCCGCGCGTCTCGCCCCTAAATTCGAACCCTTTCAGAGCCACTGTCGAATTTTGCGCTGGCATCGAGTAAGATCCAAATAGTCATATACTATAGGGACTTAGATGAAAAACTCTGTCTGCTTTATGCTTCTGTTGCTTACCGCAGTGAATGCTTATTCGGATGATGATTACTATGTCTGGGTGGATAACAACGGCGTGACCAACTACGCTCAGAAGAACCCGCGAGACTACCCCGCCGAGCGCGTTACCGCCACCGGTCGCTTCGGCGCCAAGACCCTACTTGATAGCGAGCAAAGTCAGGCACCAAACCGTGGCTCGAGACCCGGCTTACCACCGGAACCGATCAGCACCGAGGTTGATCCCGATAAGCTCATCGCTGAAGATCGCGATCGCATCGCCGGCCAGATCGCTGCCCAAAAGCGCTCGAACTGCGAAATCGGCAAAAAGAACCTGGTCAACCTCGAGACGTACCCAAGAATCATGGTCAAGGATGACAACGGTGAAGATCGACTACTCACCGCAGAGGAGAAAACCGCAAAAATCGAGACTGCGCGACAAACGATTCGCGAGTACTGTAGCGGCTAATAACGCCCCATCAGCGCCGCCAAATCAGCGCCGCGAATCTGCCGGTTTGACCATCGCGGCGATGGGAATAAAACCTCGAGTCGCAATAGGTGCAGCACTCACCTCCAGCAATGGACGCAACACCGGCCTTTGAGAGTTGGCGCCTGGCAACCGCAAACAGATCTAGCATCCAGTGACCGTCATCCTTTCCTGGGCCAAACCCAAAATTGCTGTCGAAGCGCGACCTGACTGGCTCATCCACTTCATAGTGGCAGGGCCCGATCGCCGGCCCCAGCCAGGCTGAAATTTTACGCGCTGAAAATCGCGCCACTGTAGCATCAATAATATGTCCGGCGAGCCCCTGCCAACCCGCATGTATCGCCGCGATTTCCTCGCCATCATCGCTGCACAACAAAATCGGTAAACAGTCAGCCGCCATAATAGCCAACACGCAGTGCCGGTCTCTTGTGTAGGCAGCATCTGCCTGCTGTTCGTTGGCACTACTTGGGTTCGCCATCAATACCCGCGTGCCGTGAACCTGTTGCAGCCATAAAGGCGGAGCCGGCAATTCCGCCAGCACCTCAACCCGACGGCGGTTCTCCGCCACACGCGCAGGCTGATCAGCCACATGGCTCGCGACATTCAACGTCCCGTAGGGTGGCTCGCTGACACCGCCAAAACACGTGGTAACTGCCGACTGGACAGCCTCAGGCAGCGCCCAGTCGGGGCGAAGCAGGGGCTCAGTCACAGATATCCGCTGCGGAGAGAGCCGCCAGCAGCACCTCCATATCCTCGGGCAACGCCACAGTCCAGCGACAGTTCACGCCCGTTGTTGGGTGTTGCAGGCTCAATTCACGGGCGTGCAACGCCGGCCTGGGGAAAGATTGCAGCGCTTCCAGTAAAATCGGTTGTCGATTTCGAGGGATTTTGTAGCCGCCACCATAGGTATTATCACCGATCAAACTATGGCGAATGTGCTGCATGTGCACTCGAATCTGGTGCGTGCGACCGGTCTCCAGCGAAACCTCAAGGCGGGTATGCTCGCCGAACTGCTGCAATACACGATACCGAGAGATGGCTTCTTTGCCGTCTCGCCTGACGGCCATTTTCGTTCTTTGACTAACGTGCCTGCCGATCGCGGCATCGACCTTACCCGGACCTTCAAATACACCGTAGACCACCGCCTCATAGAGACGCTTCACTGTTCTTGCCTGCAGTTGTTGGACTAACTGGTTTTGACTTTCGAGTGTTTTAGCCACCACTAGCAGGCCCGTTGTATCTTTATCGAGCCGATGGACAATACCCGCACGCGGCACCCCGTCCAAGTCAGGATAATGGTAAAGGAGCGCATTGAGCAGCGTCCCATCCATGTTCCCCGCGCCAGGATGAACCACGAGCCCCATCGGCTTATTGACGACCAACAGGGCCTCATCCTCGAAGACCACATCGAGGGCCATCTCCTGCGGCACCGACTCAACTTCAACTGTGACCACAGCAATGGCGATGTTCTCACCGCCATATAACTTCTGACCTGTACGCTTCAATTGGCCGTCAACGGTCACTCCGCCGGATTTAATCCAGGACTGAAGTCGCGATCTTGAGTATTGCGGGAACAAATGAGAGACAACATGATCTAATCGCTGACGCGCCATGTTATCGGGTACTTTTGCTTGGTGGGTTATCTCAACTGGCATACAACCTGCTAACACCTCTTGGGTATGTGGGGAGGCTATGGTTAAATAGCCGGGAATTCAAGCACCTACATCAGCTTCTAGAATCTGCGGAAAAATCGATACTTATGCGTTTACTTTTGATTAGTCTTGCCCTGCTGTTCCTCGCCGCCTGTGCCAGCGAAACCGAGGAAGACCTTGAAGCCACGGAACTGGAATTTTACCAGCAGGCGCAAGGTAGCCTGCGCAGCTCCAACTTTGACGAAGGCGTCAGAAGATTACAGCTCTTGGAGGCAAGGTTTCCCTTCGGCCGCTACGCCGAACAGGCCCAGTTGGAAATTATCTACGCTTATTATAAGAGCAATCAGGCCGAGTCTGCCAGAGCTGCCGCAGACAGATTCATTCGCCTGCACCCACAGCACCCGAACGTTGACTACGCCTACTATCTGCGCGGCATGGCATCCTTCGACGAAGATCAGAATTTTCTGGCCCAATTTTTACCGCTAGACCTCTCCACCCGAGACCCTGGTGCGGCGCGCGAGTCGTTCAACGATTTCAGCCTGCTGATCTCTCGCTTCCCCAACAGCCAATACGCACCCGATGCCCAGAAACGCTTGATCTACCTGCGCAATCTTCTGGCTCGCGCCGAAATCAATGTCGCGCGTTACTATATTTACCGTGGCGCTTATATCGCGGCTGCTAACCGGGGCCGGTATGTCTTTGAGAATTATCAAGAGACCCCATCAGTACCCGAGGCGTTGGCAGTGATGGTCGAAGCATACCAGTTGCTAGACATGAAAGCGTTAGCCGACGAGGCCTTGCTCGTACTCACCAGCAACTATCCCGCTTACAGCGCACTGGACAAAAACGGCAAGCTGAAACGCAGTGCCTCTGTCAAAAGTAACGAACGGTCTTGGATCAGCAGATTGACGTTCGGTTTAATGGGATAATTCATCGCCACTATGGCTATAGCAAGTAACGCATCTGATGAGCAACATAGCCTCCAACGCTCGACCATATTGCGGGTCTACAATTATTATCGAACTCTGATAGCATTTTTATTTTTATTTCTATTCCTCGACAGCGACTTTAATACCTTTGTCGGCGAGTTCAGCCCTGATTTGTTTCGCACGACCAGCTTAGTCTATCTAGGCCTGAATATTATTGTGGGTATCGGCACGCTATTCGTCAGCGCTAAAACCCTGTCAAGAACCGCACCGTCATTTATTATCATCGTCATCGACATTATTTGCCTGAGCCTGCTGATTGCAGCCAGCGGTGGCGTCAGTTCGGGGCTTGGCAACTTCCTCATTTTTACCTGCGCCTTCAGTGGCAGCTTGGTTCTCGGTCGTATGTCCAGTGTCCTGCCTGCCATCGCGGTGATCCTGCTCTTCTACGGTGAATTTTATCTGTTCTTTTATCAAGCCAACGACCTGCAAAACTTCTTCCAGGCCGGAGTTCTCGGTGTCATTTACTTCGTCGCCAATATCTTTTTTCAAACCGCATCCCTGCAACTGAGAAAGACTGAGACCGAGGTCATTACCCTCGAGCAGACCAATCAACTCATTATCGACACGATGAAAACTGGCGTTGTTGTCATTGCCAGCGACGGCAGCATCAAGTCAATCAATCATGCAGCGAAGGCTTTTCTCCGCATCCCCTCGGTGCCAGAAATCGCTCGAGATCGACTACCCTATCGACTGGCCGATAAACTCAACGACTGGCGAACCCACCGTCTCGCCGACTCAGTGACCTTCCACATCCGCGAAAGCTCTCAACCGCTGATCGCATCGTTCTCCACCCTGGGGTCGACCACTACCGCGGAAGACACTTTAATATTCATTGAAGATAGCAGCGAGGTTCAGCACCAAGCTCAACAATTCAAACTAGCCGCACTCGGCCGACTTTCTGCGAGCATCGCCCACGAAATCAGAAACCCTCTGGGCGCTATCAGCCACGCCGCCCAGTTGTTGGCGGAATCGCAAGAATTAAGCAAAGGCGATGCCCGGCTTAGCGAAATCATTCAGAATCACTGCCTGCGGATGAACGACGTCATTGAGCACGTTTTGAACATGTCCCGTCGAAAAAATGCCACGCCTCAAACACTCAATATCGGCACCTGGACTCAGGGCTTCATCGCCGATTTCAGTGCCGGACAAACGGGAGTGATATACATCGATACGGATATTGCGTCAGACGCCATCAGCATCAATGCCGATCCTATCCACTTATCTCAGATCCTTGGCAATCTCTGTCAGAACGGACTACGATATAGCTTGAAAAAAACAGGTGAAGCGAGAATATTAATCCGCTGCAAAATCGATACGACATCGATGATGCCCTACCTGGAGGTCATCGATTACGGCGAAGGTGTGGCGGAGTCTCTCATTCCACATTTGTTTGAACCCTTCTATACCACGGAGGCAACAGGCACCGGGCTTGGCCTGTATCTATCAATGGAATTGTGTGAAGCCAACTCTGCGAGGCTGAGTTACTCTCAGGCGAGCAGCGGCGGCAGTTGTTTTCGCGTGTCATTTCTCGAGCAATACAGACAATAATTGAAGGTAGGTTATGCCGCAAAAATGCGCTTTGATAGTCGACGACGAACCGGACATTCGGGAACTCCTCGAAATCACTCTGGGCAGAATGGATATCGAAACCCATAGTGCCGCTGATCTAAAGTCGGCGCGCAATCTACTGGTGGAACAGACCTTCGATTTTTGCCTGACAGATATGCAATTGCCTGACGGCAATGGCATATCCTTGATCGAACACATTCAACTGGAATATCCACGCCTGCCGGTCGCGATGATCACCGCCCATGGCAATATGGAATCCGCCGTCGAGGCACTCAAAGCCGGTGCGTTCGACTTTGTATCGAAACCGGTCAACCTCGAATTGTTACGTCATCTGGTTAACACCGCTCTCAACCTCGAACCGCTGAATGCAGAAACCCATACGGCGAAAGCTGGCAATCTGCTGCTGGGCCAATCTGAGATCATGGCCGCGCTGCGTCGACAAGTTATTAAGCTGGCCCGGAGTCGAGCACCCATTTATATCAGCGGTGAATCTGGTAGCGGCAAGGAACTGGTAGCACGGTTAATCCACAACCAAGGACCCCATGGCGATGCCCCTTTTATTCCCGTTAACTGCGGCGCTATTCCAACAGAACTGATGGAGAGCGAATTCTTTGGCCACATCAAAGGCAGCTTCACCGGCGCGGTCAGCGATAAGGAAGGTCTGTTTCAGGCAGCCAATGGCGGCACCCTGTTTCTCGATGAGGTTGCCGACCTACCCCTTTCCATGCAAGTCAAACTCCTCCGCTGCATTCAGGAAAAAGCCGTTCGTCCCATCGGGGCGCAGGAAGAACTCCCGGTTGATGTGCGCATTTTAAGCGCCACCCACAAGAATCTCGCGGTTGAGGTCGAGACCAATCGCTTTCGGCAAGACCTGTACTATCGAATCAACGTCATCGAACTCAAGGTGCCGAGCTTGCGTACTCGCAAAGACGACATTGAGGAGTTGGCGGCTTATCTGTTGCAGCGTGTGGAACGAGATTATTCCCAACCACCAACCGAGATCAGCCCCGCGGCCATAGACGCGCTTAAGCAATACCACTTCCCAGGCAACGTCCGTGAACTGGAGAACATTCTCGAGCGCGCCTTCACACTCTGTGAAAACGGTGTGATTGAGCCCGGCGATCTGAATCTCAGCACGGCAACGGCGTTCGACGCAGGCGATATCAACCTGGGCGGCTCAGCAACGGCGCAAGCCGCGATAGCTTCTCGCTCCACACCTGATACCCATGCCGCAGCGGCAACTACGCCCGCAGACTTTGAGTCCCTTGAAGCCTATCTTGAGGATGTTGAAAAGAAACTGATTACAGAAACACTAGAAGCCACTCGCTGGAACAAAACCGCCGCCGCTAAAAAGCTTGGCATTACATTCAGAGCCTTGCGCTACAAGTTGAAGAAGCTCGGACTGGAATAGCGTCAGCGAGGTGCAAACTAGCACTGCGCTTGCGGCCATGAGCCAAAGTCCGACATTAAAACACGCAGTTATCGCTGACCTTATTCAGCATCCGGCTATAACAGACTGGGCCGTCCATCACTATCATCTACTGACATTCTTAAATGTCTCACCCCGCCGAATAAGCTGGGTGGACTCACTATGCCGACTAGCACCCTGCCTCCCAGCCTGTCAGGACACTCTTTTTTTGCGCTACTGATCACAGTTGCGTTGATTTCTGTTGGCATCAGTGTGGGGATGAACTCATGGTCTCATTTACACCGGAAAGGCACAGCAACAGCCCAAATTAATCGGCTGGTTACGGCGGTCAACTATGCCCGCCATGCTGCCATAACCCGTCGTAGCACCGTAACGCTTTGCCCCTCCGCAATGACGGGCCACGGCTGCAACGGCCGATGGCATGATGATCTGATCGCTTTCCTTGACCACAACCAGGATGCGCGCATTAACGGCAAAGATAAGATCATCAACTCAATACCGTCCACTGCAGCCAGAGGCACTTTGGTCTGGCGCGCTTTTCGAAACCGCCAATACTTGCAGATGACCGCGCTAGGGTACACCCACTCACAAAACGGTAATTTCACCTATTGTCCAAGTAACCGCGATCTTCACTATGCCCGCCAAATCATCGTCAATCGCCAGGGACGCACGCGCATCAACCACCGCCGGGACGCGGCAGGGGTACCCATCGACAGTCGCGGTAAACACCTGCGCTGCTGAGGGGCCCTGCCATTATTGGCTACAAATGCTTCCAGGACAGCCGGCCTTCATAATCATCGGAGTCAGTGTTCGTATACTGAATGTCGATAGACTGGTCAGACAATTGCGTGACACGTTGATTGCCGAGGAACGCTGAGTCCGTCGGTATCGCATCATCAAAACGCAAGCCGACCACCACCCGCCCACCGACACGGACACCATCATTTACTTCGTAGTCGACCTTGTCTTCATCGTCAAAATGCTTATCCCTGTTAGTATCAAAGGCCTGCTCATTATTTAAGCCGCCCGCCCCACCTGTCAGCGGATTGAACGCCAGCGCAAAGCCGCCCGGGCCTACGGAGCAACTCAGCGCGTCTCGAGGAATGATGGTGTTGACGAAGAGAAAGCCTCCGAGCATCTGCAGATTACGCACGGCACGCTCACCCGGAAATTGAGGCCCCGGCGGCGGGTTGCCGGCAGTATCAGGATTCGCTGCGCCCGCTGCCCGGGTGCCATCCGCGTTGAGGACCCCCAACGCATTCTCCGGACGTACCGGATCAAGATCGATGACCCAGCCCCGCTTTCGCTCTGACACCGTTTCATCAACGCTGTAGACCACATCATGGGACGATAGCGTACGTAATGCACCCAGTTCAGGGTCGTACAGATTGGTAATTTCCTGCTCCACCAACAGCGTCCGACAGTCAGTCACCGGCTCGACTCCAGCCGCGATATTACAGCGCCCGGTTAACGGATTCGTTTCAAACCGATCCCAGACTCCATAGATCGACTGAATATCGCTTGAAGTTGCGTCCGCAGTTGTGAAATAGCTGCCCGTCGCAAAAATCACCACTACCCCGTCACCATCAGGATTAAGCGTCACAATCGGTTGCGAGGTAATGGGTTGTTCCTTACCGACCGCACTGCCATCAGGATAGGTCGCCTTGAAGATGCGGGTTGCCTTCCACTTGGTAGGGTCCGTGTTGCGAATATCAAACCGAAACAGATTACCCTGAAGGTCACCCGCATACGCATAGTCGGCTGCACCATCACCGTCAAAGTCGACAACCCGGGGCGTACCAAGACCATTCGGCAATCCCGCATTGGGTCCTGAGGTCGGCGCCCCATAGCCGGTACTGACCTTCACCACATCGCCATCATCCCAGGTGCCATCGGCGCCATCCTCAACGAACAACATGAACAACTTGGCCACACCATGGGTTGAGTTGTAACCATTGCCAAAGACCGCGGCCCATTTTTTTTCACTCGACGTCAGACTACCCGAAGTTTCAAACGCACCGCCGGCACCTGAACCATAGCTCGGGTCTACGTTCGTCATGACGACTGTCGGCACACTGTAGGTATAGCCCAGATCCTTAATAGGCAGGCCCAACGGATCCAGCAACAGACCATCTCCTACCTGCGATCCATCCGCATTAGTGGGATAGGCATCGTCCGAATCATCAAACTCCCAGATCACCTTGTTCTGTGAGAAGTTCACCGGATCCGTAATATCCAATGCATAAACGCCCTTACCACCGGCCCGCAACGAGCCGACCAGGATCGTACGCCAGTGACGCTTGCTATCGGTTTCGAATTTGGGATCATAGAAAATATCATTAATTGCCGGCGTGTTGTCCACAAAGAACTTGTGACTGTAGTCTGGTGACAACAGTTCCGGCAGCGGGTTGGCATAGTCCGAGCCATTGATGATCTTGTTTGGGATATAGGCAAACAATTCCCCACCGTTGCGAGCATCAAACGCATGCAGCATGCCGTCATTTGACCCCACATAGACCACCCCACCCCGGTCCTTTTGTGCCCGTTTGAACACCGAATAGGTGAAGTCACCCAGCAAGGGATAGCTACCCTGATCACGATTCTCAAAACTGGGTGCGCCGACAAATACCGGGGTCGAGTTGACAATGTCACCCAGCAAACCACCGCTGGGTCGCGCCCGTAGCAACGGCTCAACGCTGCGGTCACCTTTAAGGTAGGCAACCTGTTCAGCCATCGTCGCGATGGCATTCGAGGCGAAGCTGGTCTGCTGAACCGCTGAGCCTTCCTCCAGGCTGTTCTGGAAAGGAATGCCAGCATTGGTCTCGCTATTCCAGGTGAAGAATCTGCGCGTCGACGGCACCACCGCATCAAGACTCGCGGCTGCCGACCAGTAAGGCGGTGAAATTAGCTCGCCCGTATTCAGGTCAATACGCTGCGCGACAAGATCACCAACACTCTCCTGGGCATTATAAAACCCCCGAAACACCAGGGTATCCTGCTGCAGTTGCTGCGAGTTGAAAGATGCCGCCGACGCCGTACCCGCATAAGCGGCGATTTCATCAAACGCGGCACTAAGGGCTGCATCCAATCCGGCCGCATCAGCCGCTGACAGGTATTCGCCGCGACCACTGACCGCCGAATGTAATAGATCATCGACCTTCGCGGTGGCATTCTCGAAAGGATCTGGCCAGCTGACAGGATCCTCGTAACCCGCCGGCACGCTTGCCTTATCGATGTCACCCACAATACCAAAGCCGATGGGGAAAGTTTTCATATGCTGGTGCATGCGGCTGCCACGACTGTTAAGCGCCGTTATCGGCGCCCGGGCCCGGTCACGACTGGTAGTGGGTACAGCATCCGGCAGGCTTGGTGCCAGATCGCGCTCGTAGTAGTGCATGGCCACATCAGACAGGGTTTCCGACCAGGGGTCAGCAAACACGCCACCGTCAAATTCGGTATTACCCGCAAAGGCGCCGGTCGCAGCATTAGGGTCGCCATCGTTGTTGACCAGGTTGGCAATACCATTCAGGTCGTCCAGATCCTCAAGTGCCCAGGCGCCATCGGTGACCACCAGCGCAAAGTTCTGCTGGCAGGCACCGCCATCAGCCACCGACGGAATACCACACGTCAAATCACCAGGTGAGGAGTTTGCCGTACTGCCAAAAATATCCCCCGACTGGCATTCGTAATAACGCCCAGCTTTCCAGAGGGCCTCGCGGGTAGGTGTTGTGCCCAAGGATGAGATGCCATAGATCATATCCATCAGCGCCCGCTTGTTACCGATCATGGCACTGGCATTCATCTTCGCCTCTCGCAGGCGATCGTTCTCATCGTTGAAGGCGGCATAGCCAATCTTCATACCGCTGGTGTCAGCAACCACGCTACCCATGCTGGCCTTCATCGCAAACTCCCGAGAGCGATAGTAGGTAAACCAGTTGGCGAAATTCTGGATCTCCTCATCAAACGTACAGCTGTTCGACGTTGTCACGCAGTCTGTTCGGGTCGGTGCCCTGGCATAGTTTTTCGTATTGGGCTTGATTTCCACCAGGCTGTGCGCAGTGTCCCAGGCCGGTTCACAGTCAACACCACAGGCAGGATCGTCGATGGTGTAGTAACGTGGTATCCAATACTTGTCGACATCAATGTCTGTCACACCGTTATCTTTATTCGGGACATTTTCCGAGGCACTCCAGCTCTTCTCTGACAGCAAGTTGGTATAGCCTTCGCCGGCATCCCAGGGGTTATTCTGGGCGGCGCCGGGCGATGCCGGTGGCCAGTTTTCATTGGACTCCACCTTGAAACCCACCCAGGGTCGATAGATTTTTGCCGGATTGTAGTAGAGCTTGTTGTACTGATGGTTACGGCCCCGCCAGACACCAAAATGATTGCCGCGGAAAACCGTGTTGGCGTTGGCGTTGGGTTCAATGGACTCCTGGCTGGGTAACAGGCGCCCTCGGCTGTCTTTTGTATCAAACACATTGTTTGACACCGGAAACACATAGGAATAAATGGTGAGATCATTACCCCCATCCACATAATCCTCATTGGTAAGTTCCATCCGGCCGCTTTCTGTGGTGGTGAGCAGCGTCCACACCATGGAGCCCGAATCGTCCATGAGAATCAATACGCTGGGGTCAACACCCAAACCCAGCTCCAGCGGTGCTTCTGCCAGCGGCAAGGCCTGGGTCACGACACCCGGCGGCGGTGGCGGTGGCGGTGGAATCTCGTCCACATAAATCGTCACCGTTTTCGCACCATCTAGATTGTTGGTAACACCATCACTGATGGTAAAGGTGAAACTGTCATAGCCGGTGTAATCCAGCTCGGGCGTATAAACGAAGCTGCCATTAGCATTGAACGTCAGGATGCCATAGACCGGGGCGCTGAGTTGGCTGACGCTCATCAGCTGACCATCGGGATCCCAGGCAGAGTGCAGCAATCCCGGCGTTGCCACGGTCAGCACTTCATTAACCACCATCGTATAGTTCATATCCGGCACAGTGGGCGCGTCGTTTACCGCATTAATGTTGATATCAACGCGACCCTGATCCGAATTGCCAAAGGCATCTTCAACGGTATAAGTAAAAAAATCGGTGCCGTTGTAGTTGTTCTTGGCCCGATAGATAACGGTTCCTGATGGCTGAATTTCAACAGTACCGTTCGGCAGGGTCACAGTGTCACCGGTCAGGGGATCTGGCACGGCGGTAGGCACTGTCTCTGTGCTGCCGGGGAAATCCTGATCCGCAATGGTCACCGTAATACCGGCAATGGTAATCGCAACAGGATCATACAAATCGTTCGTCATCACTTCCAGCACGACCTCACCTGCATCTTCCTCGATGATGTAAGCATCATCCACCGCCTGAACCGGTGGCGGCGGCACCGCATATACGCGAATTGTAATAGTTTGGGCACCACCAATATTCAGCAAACCATTCTCATCACGGACCCTAAAGGTAAAGCTGTCGGTGCCAACAAAATCTTCATCCGGCCGGTACGTGAACCGATCTCTGCCTTCGTTGAACCAAATACTACCGTGGCTCACATCACTCGTTTCACGCACAGCTAGGCTATCGCCATCAGGGTCATAGGCAAATTCAAGCAAACCAGGGAAATCAACTTCCAGCCGTTCATTAACGAACATGGTATACACATGACCGGTCAACGTCGGCGCATCATTGACCGGGTTGATATTAATATTCACCCTGCCGCTGTCCGTATGGCCCAGCCCATCGTCAATAGTGTAGTGGAAGAAATCCGCGCCATTGAAATTCGCTTTCGGGGTATAGCGAATCTTCTGGCCAGATAATATCTCAACCTGGCCATTCGGCAGAGTCACGATATTGCCGAGGGGATCCGTGATTGTCGTGGGCGATGATTCACTGCTGTCAGGATAGGCCTGACCATCAATCATCGCGACGATACCGGCGACGGTAATCTGCACTGATGCACCGTATAGATCATCGTTTGACAACACATCAAACACGACGCTGCCCGCATCTTCGCTGATGTAATAGGTATCGTTGTCGGCCTGGATGGGTGGCGTCAGGGCAACAACCTGGATAGTTACCGATTGGGGGCCACCGATGTTGGTTGTCCGACCATCAGAGACTGCGAACGTAAACGTGTCGGTGCCATCAAAATTGATGTCAGGCGTGTAAACATAGCTGCCGTCATCGGCCACAACTAAAGTACCGTGCAAAGGCTCGACCACGACAATCAGTGTCAACTCGTCCTGATCCACATCATAGGCAGTACTCAGCAGGCCGTTCGCGGCACTGACAGTAAGAACATCGTGGGCATCCATGGTGTGGTTCTGGCCCGTGACCACCGGCGCGTCGTTGACACCTCTTACCCTGATATCCACCCGTCCTTCTTTAGTTTTCTTCTTGTCGTCCTTGAAAGTGTAATGAAAATGGTCCCAACCCTTGAAGTTGGGTTTCGGCTTATAGGTGACGGTGCCGTCCGGATTGGCGATTACCGTGCCATTGGGCAACGTCACCGCCTGCCCGAACGGATCAATAATGGTAGACGGTCTCGACTCACTGCTGTTGGGATAGTCGATGCCGTCAATGGTCACGGTCACCCCGGCGATTTTAATAATCGCCGGCTCGTTGTAGTTATCGTTTAACAGCACCTCAAGCACAACACCGGGATTATCCTCGAAGATATAGTATTCATCATCGTTCGCCTTCTCCCCTTTTGCGACGGCAATAAGCGGCAGGCACCCAATACTAACGGCGAGCAACATCGATAATAATATTTTTTGGCTGTTCATAGATCATCCTTAATCTAAAGTCTCACCCAGTAGACGTTTGATCATGCCGGTTACACTCTGTGTCGCCACGATCAAGCCATAGGCGGTTAAAACACCATTAATTCATCCACTTCAATTTCATCGATATTGTGAATTACGCCAAGCTTGCTTTGCGCTGTGGGCGACTCAAAGAGCATGCGTATTGCCATGCCTTGCTGAAGCAACGTTGGCGCCCCCGCGCCTGACAACAGGTTGACCCGAGCTGCAGGCGAAAAATTGAAAGCCCGGCCGTCAGCAACGATTCGCGGCCCTTCAAAATCCACATCCGTAATTACAGCAGACGTTGCCCTGATCCGGCCGTATGTCGTCCTTTGAAGCTGATCAATGAGCGCCTGTTCAGCACGCTCTGCCGGGGAATAGCCATCGGATTGAGGCTGTGCAGCGACGGGGAACGCAAGCAATATCAATACAAGTACACCAAACAAACCTGCCGCACCAACACGATTGAATACTTCGTTCATCATAATGATCTCCTAATAAGTCGATTTTCTTAATCTAACCGCCGTCCATAAGTGCTTTGTAGCATGGCACGAGCATCCGCCGAACCACCGGTGCCGAAGGCAGTCACTCTGAATATCTGGCTTCGGCCCGTCACTACTGATTGGCCAACGTTATTAACATTGATGCTATCCCGCTCGACCACATTCACTGTTTTGATATATTCGATAATGTATTTTGGTTGGGTTTCAACGCCAGCTATCGAAGTGCTTGCCGACAGATAACTCCCATCAGGATCTGACCAAACAACACCCACCCAATTAGGGGTGGCGGTAGAGCTCGCCTCGAAGTACAAACCATTTGCCTCAGCGTCAACGTCTATGAACGCCAATAACTCGACGGGTGTTTCTCCAGCCGCCAGCTTCGCAGCATCATCTGCTGCCTGCGCAGCCCCCAATGTTTCGATATAGGTTTCACCATCTTCAATCGCCGACTCCGCCGCCAGCATGGCAATATTGGCGTCGCGTGAGTTCCGCGACATCTGCTCTTCCATCATCGTTGTCTGCACAGAGGCCACGCCCAGCAGCGTCACCACCAGTAAAATAACCAGGCTCATAAACAATGCCAGGCCTTTTTGATGCACCTTCGGTATCGAAACACACCTGGTAGTTACGCTTGGCATTGATAGGCTATCCATGATTTCGAATAAAGTAGGTTTGACTGAAGGTACGACGCATCAGGCCATCTCCGGTGATGCCATCTAACGCATCAACACTATTTGCGACGATGCTGACGCGAATCGTCACCAATTCACCCCAGTCGTCAACCTGGTTTGCCTGAAGGTACTGATCAGGCACGCCGTCTCCATCGACGCGATCAACGCCGAAAAGCAACTGCAGGTCTTCTACCCCTTCAACCAGCTCAACCGGCGTTGCGGCACCAGTTTTGCGCCACAGTGACGACGGCGTATCCCCCGCACTGTTAACCCCCGTACCCGGTGCAATAAAATAGGTGCTGGCTTCAACCGCCGAGATCGCCGCATCTGTTTCAAAAGTGTTAACGTCTGCCAGCTGCAATGTGGTATTCGAGATAGCGCCACCAAATCCATGATCTATCACCAGGTCCTGGGCGCTAGCCGAGGGTGCGGTGAGATCCGGCGTCATGTTCATGACGTGAAACAGCGTGGCTTTTTCACAGTCATGTATCATCACGATGTCGCCTTTGAAAAATTCAGCCCAACCTGCATCTATACGAATCGTCGGTTTTATCTGGGTAGTGGTTAAGTCGTTCTTCAACCGAGACTCAACAGCCGATAGATTTCGGGTCGTCAAGACATCGGTGCCAGACACTATCAAACTGACATCAATACCATTAATGGGTGTTAGTGCTGGAGACCAGCCAGTGCCTCCGCCGTTATAACCGGCAACCGGCAAGCGGATGTCATATTCATAGGGCAAATCACTCGGCGCGACATTGACGCGGATCTCACCCTTGCTGGACAGGCAACCCCGGTAACCCGCGCGACGCACATCCCGGCCGATGAATTCCAGTGAAAATCGAGCAGACTCTTGCATCCGGCTCTGGCCCACAAGTACCTTGTAGGTCGCCGAATTGGCGACAAACAACTGAACGATACCAATGATCACGATGCTGCCCAGCACCATGGCAATCAACAGCTCGACAATTGAAAAGCCTCTGGCGTGTCGCATATCAGGTGCCTCGTATCTGGGTTCGAAGGGAAATTTCCCGCCTGGCGCCGGCACGATCATCGCGCCACTCGATGGTTACCGTATAGCTGTCTGTCGCCTTGACAATCCTGCCATTGCCATCGGGCAGCTTACCTTCGGTGGCAAGACTCAGGCACACCGGGTGACTCGTGTTGGCAACCGGCTCCAGGGTTGAGTTGATACTGCATTTCCATTGAGCAATGTCATACACCGCCATTTCTGCCGGAGAGCAGCTGCTCGTTATACAGTTGCGAGCTGCTGCGGTGGGCACATCCGTATAGTCCACCCCGCCATAATCACTCTGCGCATTGGCACGAATTCGATCAAGGATGGTGTTCCCCACCATCAAGGCTTCAGAGTTGAGCATCGCGCTTTGATTCTGCTGCAGGCTGACGAGTTGTATTCCCGCGACGCCGAGAATGCCGACACTGACGATCAGCATCGCCACCATCACTTCTATCAGGGTAAAACCCCGCTGACTATTGTTTGATTTACCGTATTGCTCAGAACTGTTCATTGCAGATCCTCAGGGACAATCCGGTTGGCGACTGATACTGGGGTCAGTGGGCTTGTGCGACTTCGACCGTCCTACGGCACTAATATGAATGCGGCGACCCTCGTGCCCAGCGCGACAGAGATCGATGTCGAGGGCAGTGGCATCAGCCAGCGCACCCATGGCGTCAAACTCAATGGCCGTTGCGCCTGAGGTGGCAAAAATCAACGTACTCTCAGCGGCGATCGGCAACACGCGCATGATCACGCCTGCGTTACAGTTACCGGGATTGCCGCTGACTATGCACCAGCCAGCACCAAATTCATTATCCTCAACCGCATCCAGCGCCTGCACGCTCACGGGCCCACCCTGCGCACTGGCCGCAGAGCGGGCACGATTGACGGTCAACAAGAATTCATTGACCTGGGTGGCCATGGTATTTCTGGCCAACATACCCTGAAAGCTCGGGACGGCAATCGTCATACCCATACCGACAATCACCAAACCAACCATCAGTTCGATTAACGTCATGCCACGAATTAGCCGAGCCGAAATACTCTGTTTTGAAGTTGCCATCGAAGTTCCTTTTCTAATGGACGAAAAGGATTCTAGGCGAATGGCAGGCTTGAACTGGGCGCAGAACGATCAGCCCTGATGAAAATTCGATAGGCGGTCAAAAGCACGCAAGGGCGCAAATCTACCAGAATTATCCCACCTTCAGGACCTGAAGATGGTAGATCATGCCAACCGCAGGCACGCTCACTGCAAAGACAGCCGCAGGCAAACCAGCACTGTGTATGAGTAAAAATGCCTATCGAAAATATTCAGAACACAAAAAATTAGGGCGCTACGGTCAAAGTGCCTGCCGCATCGAGGGTCATCGTCGTGCCACAGCTGCCGACAGGCGTTGCCGTGACCACAAAATTCGTCTGAGTCAGGGTGCTCAGGGTGAGATCAAACTTTTTGGTTCCCTGCGTGGGCGACACGGCGCTACAGACGCCACCAATAGTCGCGCCAACATAGGTAAAGTCGTTACTGTAGAACCGCTCCAGGCCCAACGCACAGACCTTCATATCAGCAACCCCCTGACCAATAAAAGTATCGCAGGTGTAGGTTTGATAGCTTGGATAGGCAATCGCGGAAATAATACCAATAATCGCGACCACCACCATCAATTCTATAAGCGTATAGCCTTTTGCCATCATTGTTGTTCTCCAGCTGATACCAATTAGGGTTACTCTGCTAGTCATGGAGAGCACTTGCGCTTATGGAGGCCCTTACCTGCGCAGGGCTTTAGGCAAGGAAAACTCAATGCTCTCTTCTCGAGTTACGATTGTCGTTACCTCAACCGGGCCTTCCAGCTGCAGTCGCGCGACGACTTCTTCCACCAAGCTTTCTGGTGCGCTCGCGCCGGATGTTACACCGACAACTTCAGCACCTTCAAGCCAGACCGGATCAATGAGCGTCGCATTATCGATAAGAAACGCCCGCACCCCAAGTCGTTCGGCGAGTTCCCGCAGTCGATTGGAGTTTGAACTATTCGACGAACCGACAACGAGAATCAAATCACACTCTTGGGCAAGATCTTTCACTGCATCCTGCCGATTCTGGGTGGCATAACAAATATCATCCTTGCGCGGCCCCTCAATCAAGGGGAAGCGGCTGCGCAATCGATCAATGACATTGGCGGTATCGTCCACAGACAAGGTGGTTTGGGTGACATAGGAAACCTGAGTCGCATCCTGGATCTGCAACATATCTACATCGTCGACACTTTCAATCAAATAAATGCGGCTTGGGTCTGCATACTGACCCATGGTCCCCTCGACTTCAGGATGACCGGCATGACCGATCAGCACCGCCTCGCGCTGATCTCGAGAGAAGCTGACAACCTCATTATGCACTTTGGTCACCAAGGGGCAGGTGGCATCGAAGACTCGAAGGCCTTTTTCCTCGGCGTCCGCGCGAACCTGTTTCGACACACCATGGGCACTGAAAATCACCAGGGACCCCGCAGGCACTTCCTCAACTTCCTCGACAAATATCGCACCCTTGGCATGCAAATTTGCGACAACTGTGCGGTTATGCACCACCTCGTGGCGCACATATACGGGAGCGCCATACAACTCCAATGCCCGGTTAACGATTTCGATTGCCCGGTCAACGCCAGCACAAAAGCCTCTGGGGCTCGCTAATTTAATTTCCCTGAGCATAGATTATTCACTCACCCGGATTATTTCATTTGTGATTTGCTCAACTTCGACAATATCGACTTCAAAAATCAGATCCTTGCCCGCCAGTGGGTGGTTGAAGTCCACCTCAATACTGTCGCCTTGAATTTTGTTGATGACACCGGGCAACTCCGAATCTGCTTTGTCAGCAAAGGACATCATCAAGCCTTCAGTTAACACCATATTGACCGGGAACTGACCCCGACGTAGACGCTGCATATTAGCCTCAAGATGCTCGCCAAAGGCTTGACTAGCTGGAATCAATAATCGCGCTGAGGCTTCGGCCAACATGCCGTACATCGCCTGCTCAAAACCAGGCAATAAATTGCCATCACCGACGACAAAGGTCGCCGCCGTGTCGCCGGTTGAATCGACGATGTCACCGCTCGTGAGCGCCAGAGTAAATCGCAGCGTCACCCTTGTACCGGGCCCTATTGGGGTATTCTTAGCCATTAACTTTGCTGGTCTCCTTGGGCTTAATCAGGGTATCAAGTATCAGCACCATAGCGCCGATCGTGATGGCTGAGTCGGCAATATTGAATGCCGGAAAGTAGTAGTGCTGGTAGTGGACGACAATAAAATCCACTACGTAACCCACCAGCGCCCGATCGATCAGGTTGCCAATGGCGCCGCCGAGAATCAGCGCTAAGGCCAGCGCCAGCAGCTTCTCGGAGGACTTGATTCGATACAGCCAGACCACAATGATGGCACTCACCAGGGTCGATACCGCGACTAACAACCAACGTTGCCAACCGCCTGCGTCGCTCAGAAAACTGAAGGCCGCACCGGCATTGTGCAGCAGTGTAAAGTTAAACACCGGCAGCAATACGATACTTTGGCAATCGCCGGGTCGACACAACGTTAGCAAATCACTCATAAAACCCTTCGACCATTGGTCAGCGATCACAATCACGAAGCTGAGCAAAAAATACCTCATGGGCGCTGATCCACGAAGTAAGCTTTTGCGGCCACCATATCAGCACTAATCGCCCGCTTCAGCGCTTCCAGGCCGTCGAACTTTTTCTCTTCACGGAGTTTGGCGCGGAATATCACCCTGACGGTCTTGCCATAAATTGTTCGCCCAAAATCAAATATGTGGACTTCAAGAATCGGCTTTACAGTCGCCTCGTTGAGGGTGGGTCGCACACCAACGTTCGCAACCCCTTGCAACACACCATTCAAACCTTCGACCTCAACCGCATAAACACCATCAATAGGCGCTCGGTACCGGTGCAATTGAATATTCGCGGTCGGCGCGTCCAGGGTGCGACCTAGCTGCCGACCGTAAACCACTTTGCCGGTGATGGAATAGGGTCGTCCTAATAGTTGCTCAGCCATGGCAAAGTCGCCTGCCGCGAGACAATCGCGTATTCGCGTACTGCTGACCCGAGCTTGGTCAACCGTCAGGGTGTAAAGGTTAGTCACCGCAAAGTCATATTTTTTACCAGCAGCCAGCAACAGATTGAAATCACCGCTACGGTCATTCCCGAAGCGAGCATCATCACCGGCAAATACCGCCCGCACCTGCAGGTCTTTAACCAGCAGGTCGATAAAGGCTGGCGCTGACATCGACCGCGTTTTTTCGTCAAACTTCAGGCATAACACCAAATCAATGCCTTGCTCCGCTAGTAATACGACCTTCTCTCGAAATCGGGTCAATCGCGCCGGCGCGCTGAAGGCGTCAAAGAACTCTTTTGGCTGTGGTTCGAAACAAATCAACATGGACGGCGCACCCAGTTCCAGAGATTTCTGCTTCACCTGCCGCAATATCGCCTGATGCCCGAGATGCACGCCATCGAAATTGCCGATGGTGACAATGCAGCCTCGGTGCCTGGGTTGGAGATTATGTATCCCTCTGATCACTTCCATACTCGGTCAACGCACCATTTGTTTGAATTTAAACCCAAGGAATTGCAATACCGCGGCATAAGTGGCGGCGCCACCCGCGCATATCAGCAACATGACACCCAGTCGCTCCCAGAATGGCATCACCAGCCAGACCACCTGGTCAGGTAAAATTAATACCAGCACTCCACACATAGCGCCATTCGCTACGAAAACCTGCAGGCCAAATCGCTGCCAGCCTCGACTGAACACCAATACGCCTGCACGGCGCAGTCCATAAAATAACAGACCGGCATTCAAGAATGCAGACAGGGAGGTGGCTAATGCCAGCCCAGCATGTCTGAACTCCCAGACCAACAGCAGATTCAGCACCATATTCGCCACCAGCGCAATCATACCGTATCGCACGGGGGTGGCGACGTCCTGTCGAGAAAAATACCCGGGCGCCAGTACCTTAACCAGCATATGACCGAGCAAACCCAGTCCATAGGCACTCAAACTGTATGACGCCATGGTCACATCCCGAGGGGTCATTTCACCCTGATAAAACAAGGTTGTGATCAAACTTTCCGAGAGCACCACCAGGGCCGCTGAGGCTGGAATGCCCACCAGACAGACCATTCGTATTGCCCAGTCTAGGGTGGCTGAAAAGGCGGTGGGCGAGTCTCCAGCATGCTCCCTCGACAGGCTCGGCAGAATCACTGTGGCGATCGTGATACCAAACAGCGCCAGCGGCAACTCCAGTAAACGGTCTGAATAGTACAGCCAAGAAAGGCTGCCGGTCTCGAGAAATGACGCCAGAACCGTATCCAGCAATAAATTGATCTGGCCTACCGAAACCCCAAAGATGCCTGGCACCATTAGCCACAGAATACGTTTGACACCAGAATCACGAAAATCTACTTTTGGCACGGGTAGCAACCCGGCTACTCGTAAAAACGGCAGCAGAAAAAGTAGCTGTAACAGGCCTGCTAGCAACACGCCCCAAGCCAGCGCCATGATGGGCACATCAAGATAGGGCCGCAGCCAGACCGCGCACCCGATCAGCGTCAGATTCAATAACACGGGGGTAAATGCCGGCGCACTAAATCGGCCAAAGCTATTCAGGATAGAGCCGGCAAAGGCTGTTAGTGAGATAAAAAACAAGTAAGGGAACGTCAACCGCAGCATATCCGTTGCCAGCGCCACCTTTTCCACCTCACCGTGATAAACGAAACCTGCAGCAAATACACTGATCACACCCCCCGCAAACAGGGCGCCCGCTGCGGTAATCAGCAATAACACCAGTCCCAGCGTGCCGCTAACCCGGTCTATCAGGTGCTGCACTGCTTGCGGGCCCCGTTGAGTGCGATATTCTGACAAAACCGGCACGAAGGCCTGGGAAAACGCGCCTTCAGCGAACAGCCGACGGAAGAAATTGGGGATTTTAAAGGCGAGGAAAAACACATCAGCTTCGGCGCCAGCACCGAAGAAAAACGCAACCACCATGTCTCGGACTAGCCCAAACACGCGAGAAATCAAGGTCATCACTGACACAACGCTGCTGGACTTCAGGAGTCCGCGGCCGATCTTCGCCTTGCTCGATTCAGGATCACTCATCAGGTTTCCCCGGGTTATACGCCCGGTTAGTCAAAAGCTGACTATATTACTTTGATTCGACAGCATTTATTATCTATTTTCACGGGCTAAGTCGCTTTGCTGTTTGACATTGGCGGCTTGAATCGGCATAGTGGCGCGTCTTATTTTCCGGGTTTTCATTCGAGGAAGCACTAACCGTGGCTAATACTCCCCAAGCTAAAAAACGCGCTCGTCAGGCTGAAGTCCGACGTGCACATAATGCCAGTCAACGTTCTGCAATGCGGACTGCGATCAAAAAGACCATCGCGGCACTGGATACCGGTGACTACGCCATTGCTCAGACAGCCTACCTGACCGCTGTGCCGATTCTGGATCGCGCCGTGACTCATGGCATCATTCATGCCAACAAAGCTGCACGTCATAAGGCTCGCCTGAATCAAAAGGTCCGGGCTCTGCAGGCGTAAATCCGGCGTTCAGGCTGGGCGTCATTTGACGGCTCAGCCGACGACCAGATTATTCCGGTGAATGAGCTCATCTTCACCGACATAACCCAACAGTGCTTCTATCCTAGAACTTGACTGTCCACAGATTGCGGCGGCCTCTTGAGCGCTGTAATTGACCAGCCCGCGGGCCACATCAATCCCCTGCTCATCAACACAAGCCACCATACTACCTCGAGTAAAGCTCCCCTGAACCGCTTTGACGCCAATCGGCAATAGGCTTCGGCCTGACTTTCGCAGAACATCAACCGCGCCCTGATCCAGCACCAGGCGGCCACTGGTGACCAATCCCGCTAACCACTGCTTGCGAGCAACGAGCACACCGCTTTGACTGCGCAACAGCGTGCCGCTGTAACGGCCCGCGGCGAGTTCGGTGATCACGCCCGAGCTTCTGCCTGGCGAGATGATCGTATTTGCACCACTGCGCGCCGCAGTACGCGCTGCTCGAAGCTTGGTCACCATACCGCCTCGGCCCAGCTTGCCGCCATCGCCCGCCATAGCATCAAGGGTCACATCCGTGGCATCAGCCTCAACAATTAATTTGGCTTTCGAATTTTGTCGCGGGTCTGACTCAAAAAAACCATTTTGATCGGTCAGCAATAATAGGGTGTCGGCCTCGATCAGGTTCGCCACCAGCGCCGCCAGCGTGTCGTTGTCACCGAAACGAATTTCATCGGTGACTACCGTGTCATTCTCATTAACCACCGGAATGACGCCGAGCGCCAGCAGGCTATTCAGGGTGCTGCGAGCATTAATATAGCGTTCTCGAGAGCGCAGGTCGTCGTGGGTCAGCAGGATCTGAGCGGTATGCAGGTTGTGGCGTTTGAACTCGGATTCATAGGCCTGTATCAGCCCCATTTGACCCACCGCAGCCGCCGCCTGCAATAGATGCAACGCTCGCGGGCGAGTCTGGATCCCAAGGCGCTTCATGCCTTCCGCGACAGCCCCTGATGAAACGAGCACCACCTTAATCCCAGCCTGATAGACAGCAACAATATCGTCTACCCAGGCACTCACTAACTTGAGATCCAGGCCTTCACCATTCGAAGTCAATAACGAGCTACCGACTTTGATAACCCAGGTTTGACCAGGCTGGTAAGCATGTGTCGTCATGACCTGTGTCTAACGCTCGTAATGCACGATAACGCCATGATCGTCATCGTCATCGTCATCGTCATCGTCATCGTCAAAATCATCATCCTGATTTTTCGCCGCCTCGCGATCAAAATCATAGTCGTCCTCGGATTGAGACTCTGCAGCGTCTTCGTCAAAATCCTCGTCTTGCTCGTCATCGTCATCGTCCAGAATACCCAGCTTTTCTTGCTGGCGCTGTGCACGGCGAGTTTCGCGCAGGGTGACCGAATAACTATGGGTCTCGTTGACAATCCGCGCCTCCTGCTCCGCATAGGCCTCTTCAATAGCGGCATCCGCTCGCTCCTGCTCTCGCAGATCAGCCAGGTACTCGTAAACCGCACCCATCAATTCACGAACGCCCTGATTCGACACTGCTGAGATCATAAACACCGGGATAGTCACGTTGAGCTGCGCCAGAATGCTATCGGCCTTGACCTTCGCCTCCTCCGGACTCAAGGTATCGAGCTTGGTCAGCACCAGCCAGCGATCCTTGTGGGCAATACCCGCGCTATAGTTGGCAAGCTCGCGCTCAATCACGTGAAAATTTTCCACCGGATCACTGTTGTCGATAGGCGAGATGTCCAGCAGGTGCAAAAGCACCCGGGTTCGCGCTAAATGCTTGAGAAACTGTACGCCCAGACCCGCGCCGTCTGCAGCGCCCTCGATGAGACCCGGGATATCCGCAATCACAAAACTTTCGTCCTCACCTAGACGAACAACTCCAAGATTTGGCACCAAGGTCGTAAATGGATAATCGGCGATCTTTGGCCGGGCCGCTGAGACGGCGCTAATTAACGTCGATTTACCCGCGTTCGGCAGACCCAACAAGCCCACATCGGCAATCAGCCTCAACTCCAGTCGCAGATTCCTTATTTCACCTGGCTGGCCCTTCGAGGTTTGCCTGGGAGCGCGATTAGTACTGGACTTGAAGCGGGCATTACCCAAACCATGAAAACCGGCCTGACCCACCAGCATCACCTCATCGGCGCGGCTGATATCGCCCAGGTATTCGTCCGTGTCGTCATCAAACACACTGGTGCCCAGAGGCACCCGCAGATAAACGTCGTCGCCCTTGGCGCCTTTTCTGTCTGAACCTTTGCCGTGCTCGCCTTTCGGGGCCTTGCAGCGGGGCTTGAATCGGTAATCAACCAAGGTATTCAGGGCCGCGTCGCCGCGCAGATAGACTGAACCGCCATCACCGCCGTCACCACCATCGGGACCGCCATGGGCGATATATTTTTCCCGACGAAAACTCAGGCAACCATCACCGCCCTTACCCGCTTCGACCTTGATACTCGCTTCATCTACAAATTTCATGTTGAGTCTCTAAATTCCAGTTGAGTCTCTTATTCCTAAGTGCACCAGCGCCTGTGCGGCCCTGCCTCATATCCAAGCTAATGTCACGACGACTACCATGATTAATAACATGACAGGGGCAAAAAAGGTAAGGGCAAAAAAAAGCCCCGTCACTGACAGGGCCTTTTTTTCAATCAATCAATGTTAAGCCTCTGCCACCACATTGACATACTTACGCTGCTTCGGACCTTTTACTGTAAAAGTGACAACCCCATCAGCCTTCGCGAACAGAGTATGGTCCTTTCCACACCCAACATTCAATCCCGGGTGGAATCGGGTTCCACGCTGACGAATGATGATACTGCCAGCACCGGCGACTTGACCACCGAATATTTTGACACCAAGGCGTTTGCTTTCCGAATCGCGGCCGTTACGTGTACTGCCGCCTGCTTTTTTGTGCGCCATTGTCTAGCCTCCAGTGATGTCGGTAATCTTGATCTCGGTGAAATGCTGTCTGTGGCCAGCCTGACGTCGATAATGCTTACGACGACGCATCTTGAGGATGGTGATTTTCTTGCCACGACCGTGAGAAATGACTTCTGCCGTCACCTTGCCACCGACCACAAAGGGCGCGCCGACAGTGACTTTCGAATCATTACCAATCAGCATGACCTCATCAAAATTAATCGTACCACCAGCTTCGACTTTTAGCTTTTCCAACTTAAGCACTTCACCGGGTTCGACACGATGCTGCTTACCGCCACTTTTAATTACAGCGTACATGATAATTCACTCTATCTATTTGAAGGTTGAAACCCAGTAACATTAACCTGGCAGCGCGCTATGCCTGATTGCCAATAGGTCTCGATTCAGGGTGCGCAATTCTACGGTAAGTTCCCACACCAATCAAGCGCGGAATCAGCTCTTTTTCTCATGACCGATCTCTTGACACGTGCGCCGACCATCCCTAGCATTCCCATTCTTCTGGCGCATGTGCGTCCCATCGAGCGTCACATGAATTATCCGTTCTATAATGTCGTGAATTCCGACTTTAGCGCTGTGGATCAATTGATCACGAGCAGCCTTGGGTCCAATGTTCCCCTGGTGGAAGAGATATCCACGTATCTGATCGAAGCCGGGGGCAAGCGCTTGCGGCCGCTGCTCGTCCTATTGGCCGCCAATGCCTGCGGCTACCAAGCGGGCAAACATATTCACCTGGCAACCGTTATCGAATTTCTGCACACCGCGATGTTACTACATGATGACGTTGTTGACGCCTCTGACTTGCGACGCGGCCGCAAGACCGTTAATGCCACTTGGGGGAACCCAGCCAGCGTCCTGGTCGGAGATTTCCTCCACTCCAGAGCTTTTGAGATGATGGTCGATATCGGCAACATGCGCGTCATGGAAATTCTGTCACGGGCGACCAACACCATCGCCGAAGGTGAAGTTCAACAACTCGGCAATATCCGCAACCCAGACACCACCGAAGCCAGCTACTTACAGGTGATTGCTCGCAAGACCGCCATGCTGTTTGAAGCCGCTTCACACGCAGGCGCAGTTATCGCCGGCGCAAATGAAGTTCAGGAGCAGGCCCTGCGAGGTTATGGCTTACATCTGGGCCTGGCATTCCAGCTGATTGACGACATTCTCGATTACGAAGGGACCACCGCAGACCTCGGCAAAAACGTCGGTGACGACTTCGCCGAAGGCAAAGTCACGCTACCGTTGATTATCGCCATGCGCAATGGCAATGATGGGCAACGCCAATTTATCCGCAATGCCATCCTCAATGGCGACGTCTCGGACCTGGATCAATTACTGGAAACGGTGAAAGTCACCGGGGGCTTAGAGTACACCAATGATATGGCCCACGCCGAAATTGCCAAGGCCGTTGACTGCCTGGCGCACCTACCGGTCTCAGATTATACCGCTGCGATGCAAAACCTAGCTCAGTTTTCAGTGGCACGCCGCTACTAGTCCAAAACTGACTCCAGATCATGAGTCTTCGTCAAAATAAGCGCCGACACGTTGACGCCAGCCTGTGACTTTTACGCCTAACTGGCTTACCATTTCCACTCAGTCGGGATGTGGCTCAGCCTGGTAGAGCACTGCCTTCGGGAGGCAGGGGTCGGAGGTTCAAATCCTCCCATCCCGACCAACGATCGCAGTAGATTTCGGGCATTTAGCCATCCACCGACAGCCTCGACACTGCACGCGCACAGCAATCTGAGCTATTCCTTCGACTTCGAACACGCCTATCATCATCAATCTTTAGCAGCTCACCCGATCTGAACCAGCAACCTGATCATAATTTCTTGACACCTCCACCATTTTTATTTTACTCACGTCGATACATTATCCCGCCTGAGATAGCGGTAAGTACCCGATCTGAAATAGCACATGTGCGTTTTATGGGGACATGACATTCGCCAAACCCGAGCCCATAGGTTGACGCACCACAGAACTTCCATAAAAACTGGTCTCTATCCTTTTCCTGCTTCGCGTTTCTCGTCATCGACTTTCTCAAACAAAAAATGACCTACCATCCATGTCTCGCCATCTTCATAAGCAAACATCTCCTCACAGGCCATCACGAACATACGCCACCGCTGCCATAGAATTTGAGCCGGATCTGGGTTTTCCGAGGCGTCTAGAATCTTGAATATTTCTGTTTTGTTGTTGTCCAAATTTCGCAACCAAGCGGCACAAGTCCGTGCATAGTGCCGACCATTAACCACCCAGCAACGTTGCTGTCGCAGCTCGCCCTCAAACTTTTGTGGCAAATCCAAAGAGGGCATCAAGCCACCCGTGAAAAAGTTTCGGGCCATCCAGTCTTCTTCAGAGTCGTCTTCAAAGAAATAAGGCTGGTCGCGATGGCAGAAAATATGAAAAAACAGCAACCCATCGGTACTCAGCCATTGAGATATCCTATTAAACAATAGTTTATAGTTTCGCATGTGCTCAAACATTTCGATCGACACGACGCGATCAAATTTTTCGACAGGCGCGAAATTATTCATGTCCATCGTAATCACTGTGATATTCGTCAATCCGCGCTGAGCGGCCTGCGCCTCAATATACAACCGCTGGGAGTGAGAATTACTGACGGCCGTAATATGGCTGCCGGGGTATTCTGCCGCCATATACAGCGTTAAAGAACCCCAGCCGCAACCCAACTCCAAGACACGTTGCGCAGACCGCAACTGAGCACGTTCAGCCGTCAGCTTCAACATCGCCAACTCCGCATCAGCGAGGCGATTATCACCATCCTCGTAAAATGCGCAACTGTATTTCAGATGCGGCCCCAACATGTTCTGAAACACCTCTGTAGGCACTTCATAATGCTGGTAATTCGCATCAGTCGTTGCCACCGCCAATGGTGATCCGGCCATCTGATTGACAAAATCTAATTTGCCCGACTCCGTTGCGTTCGACCGGTCCTGCTGTAATCTTTTGATTAGCAATCGGCGCATACCTATTCGCAGCAGGCTATCTGGAATCCAACCACGCTCCGCCAAATCGACCAACTTAATCATGAGCGGGGACCTCCAACTTAAAACCTGGTAAATGCAACTGCATGTGAACGCACCCAATGGCCCGCTGATTAAATCCTGCTTCGCAATAACAAAAGTAATATCGCCACATCCTGAGGAACGTTTCAGACAGACCTAACAACCGAATTTGGCTCAGATTATCTTCAAAGGCTTCGCGCCATTTTGCTAGCGTCAGCGCATAGTGGGGCGTCAAGTCTTCAAGCCCATATAATCTGAACCCCGCTTGCTTGGAAGCACTCACTTCAACTAATTCCTTGACACTCGCCAGCGCGCCCCCCGGAAAAATATAGCGCTGAATGAAATCCACTGATCGTTTCGCAGAATCAAATTGCTCCTCGGCAATCGTGATCGCTTGAATTAGCATGCTCCCACCAGGTTTAAGCAGTCCCGCACAGGTTTGAAAAAACTGAGGTAAATATGCCAAGCCGACAGCTTCAATCATCTCGATAGAAACAATTTTATCGAACTGGCCTTCAAGATCTCGATAGTCCGACTTTAGCAAAGTGACGCGATCCTGAAGGCTTTGGGCAGCTACACGCTCTTGAGCTTTCTCATACTGCGCCTCAGAGATGGTTGTGGTGGTCACTTGACAGCCATAGTTGCGAGCTGCAAAACAGGCGAAACCGCCCCAGCCAGTACCGATCTCTAAAATATGGTCCGACGGCCGAAGCTTCATTTTCTGACAAATCAAGTCCATCTTTTGCTCTGACGCCTTCTGCATGGATTGATGCGAGCCACGAAAATAACCAGAAGAGTACATCATTGTCTCATCTAGAAATTTTTCGAAGAACGAGTTTCCAAGATCATAATGGGCTGCAATATTGCGCTTACTCTGCGCTACCGTATCACGATTAAGCCAATGCTGAATTCGCGCTAACGGTTTTTTCATGATCGACCAACCTCCGTCCAAGGTACCGAGGACCTGCCTATTTTTCAAAAACAGTATCAGAACCGCTAGCAGGTCGTCACAATCCCAAAGGCCATCCATGTACGCCTCTGCCGCACCCAAGGATCCTCCTAGGGCCATCGATTGGTAGGCGCTGACCGCTTTAATCCTGACGATGACTGCCTCAGCACACGGCGCGCTCCCCACATCCAAAAGCAACTCATCAGCCTCATAAAGCTTTAACCGACCGACCTTGATTTTTGAAAAAGCCACCACTATGCGTTGCCGCCAAAAACTTGGTTGCACCGTACCTTTAGCCATCTCGCCGCTGCCATTCTCACTCTTTATTATCATTCGCTTGTATTTCTACCTCGATCGGGATGGGTATAAATCGGCATCCTCTTTAGATAGAGCATCAATGCCTGCCAGTAAATCCTATATAGGACTTGAGCTGCTTGAAACGGGTAGTTCAAACAATACTTCCTAATGTTTTTTGTTGTAAAAGATTGTGCTCGAAGATTAAAGCCGGCACCAAATAGCGCTTTTCCAGCTCGGCTAACGCCGATATTTACCGTGCAAAACTCCCCGGGTTTAGGCAAAAGCCAATGGTATTGCGTATCCATTGGCATAAATGGCGAAACATGGAATTGTTTTTGTGAAGTCATGCCACTATTAAGTGAGACGACATAAACGTGTCGATCATTCCACGGCGTGTTATGAACTTCCACGACAACATGGCACAGTTCTTCGTCTTCATAGCAATAAAAAATAGTAATTGGATTCATGAGCAGACCGAAGGACCGCCAATTGGCAAGCAAACAAATTTTCCCCGAAAACGCGACACCGGCACTCTGTTCTATTTGATGAACCACCTCTTCTCGAAGGGTTCGGTGAGAGGGCAGATAGTCTTGCCGATAAAAACTTACCCAATTGAAACCTTCATGTGATAACAATTTCGAGCGCTGACAAAGCTCGGGAATCAAATCTAAATCACAATAAAAATTCGCGATACGATATTCAAACTGATGTGCTTTCGGTGCATTACGGGCGTGATTTAATAGCCCTTCATAGATCGCCGCATCAATCATACTTGGCCGCCAGTTCGCTCACCACGCGCAGCGCACTGACCACGCCATCCTCGTGAAAACCATAACGCCAGTATGCGCCGCAATAATGCGTACGATTGACACCGGAAATTTCCGAGTGACGTTGCTGCGCAGCCAACATTGCGACATCAAAAACCGGGTGTTCATACTGCAGACGCTTGAGTACGAGATTTGCGTCAACGTTGCCCGTATCATTAAGTGTCACGAGAACCGGTTGAGAAGACTCAAAATTTTGCAGTCTGTTCATGTAGTAAGTCAGACTGGCCTTATTCGAATCGGCCTGGGCATGGTAGTTCCAGCTTGCCCAGGCAGCCAACCGGCGCGGCATGACAGTCGCATCCTGGTGCAGCAATACCTCATTTTTAGAATAGCGAATTGCGCCAAGCACCTCGCGCTCTGCAGTTGATGCATCAGCCAATATCGCTAATGCCTGAGGCGAGTGACAGGCTATGACAACCTCATCAAACATTTCAGCCTGCGGTCCCGCAGTTACCAAAACTCCATGAGAACTGCGTGCTATCGAAGTCACTGTACTTGCGAGATGAACATGGCCTAAACGATGGCCCATAGCGTTTACGTATTGATTTGACCCACCTTTGACCACATACCACTGCGGTCGATTTTTGACGTCCAACAATCCGTGATGGTTAAAGAACTGACACAACATTCCCATTGGGAACGCGAGTATTTCATCATCACCAGTGGACCAAATAGCCGCCGCCATCGGCACCAAGTAATCTGAAATGAAAGCCTCACCAAAGCGTTCCCGCCGACAAAATTGGATAAGGGTTTCTGTACTGTCGGCGTCTAACTGGCGGGCAGCTGCATTAAATTTCAAAATGTCCCGAAGCATCTGCCAAAATTTAGGTCGGAACAAATTAGACTTCTGCGCAAACAAGGTCTTAAGACTATGGCCATTATATTCCAAGTTTTTGCGCTTGAGGCTGAAGCTCATTTCAGTCGGCTCGCCATCACAGCCAAGCTCTTTGAGCAAAGCCATGAACTGTGGGTAAGTTCGGTCGTTATAAACAATAAACCCGCTATCTACCGCTCGTTTTTGACCATCTATTTCAAGCTGGTGAGTGTGCACGTGCCCACCCAAATAATCGCCTTTTTCATACAAGGTAACATCGAATTTATCCGCCAGACGATAGGCTGCTGTCAGACCTGACACACCTGCGCCTACAACAGCGATCCTCTTCATCTATAACAAACCTCGATCGACGCAATCTTGTTATTTGAGCTTCGTTCTGAGTTCATGACCGCTATTATTTTGGCCACTACCTTAGCTCAGGGTCTACTATTCTGAACCCCACCATAACCTTAACAACAAAGGAGATTCAACCTTACACGCGATTTTACACGCGATTTTTTGCCATCAACATCAAATCAAATAACGCAAAAATATCGTCGACAGCGACGCTCAGGAATCGAATCGAATAATGTCCCAATTTGGACTAAAAGATATGATTTTTTTGATAATTTGAGACGCTTCGATACTCTAAACGGGAACCCATTATCGACATCAATATCGCTTCGATAATCCATCTACAGCAGCGCTTAAAGCTTCGGCAGATTACCCAACCGACTATCGGCTTCCGATCATTACAACCCAGAGCGGGCATTATCAAAACTTAGGTCTGGATCGCTACTTCAGCCACCATGTTCGGCCTTCCACTGCATTGCCATTAACACCCGCCGCTCGACAGATGGGTGGGTATAAAACAAAAACTCCTGCAGGGGGTGAGGCCTTGGATCACGATACTCTGCTGTCTTCACCAG
>Ga0255779_1000632_pt1 | contig 42918 bp, 31 predicted proteins | sample 011ome_21_FD_179977 | JGI IMG/M metagenome (GOLD analysis project Ga0255779, IMG submission 179977) | Coastal salt marsh microbial communities from the Groves Creek Marsh, Skidaway Island, Georgia - 011508AT metaG (version 2) | ecosystem: Environmental > Aquatic > Marine > Intertidal zone > Salt... | reverse complement strand
GGCGAACCACATCCCGAAAGGCATCAATGTAGAATTTCAAAGTGAAAACGGCATCCTAGGCATGGGCCCCTTCCCATTCGAAGGTGAAGAAGATGCGGACCTTATCAATGCTGGAAAGCAAACCATCACAGCCATGCCTGGGGCGAGCTTCTTCTCGAGCGAACTGAGCTTCGCCATGATTCGTGGGCAGCACGTACAACTCACTGTACTAGGTGCCATGGAAGTCAGCGACAGTGGGGACATTGCCAACTGGAAGATTCCGGGTCGAATGGTCAAAGGAATGGGCGGCGCAATGGATCTCGTGGCATCTGCGGAGAACATCATTGTGGCCATGCAACATACCAACCGTTCCGGAGAAAGCAAGCTCTTACCAGAGTGTTCACTGCCGCTTACTGGCGTGCAATGCGTGAAAAAGATTGTCACGGATTTAGCAGTATTGGAAGTTGATCCGGAACGCGGGTTTGTGCTTCTGGAACGAGCGCCCGGGGTGACCGTAGACGAGGTTCGGAGCAAGACTGCCGGTAGGCTGGTGGTCGAGGGCGAAGTCCCTGAAATGATTTTCTAATTTTTTGTATATTCAAACCAAGTAAATCAATAACCGAATGAAGAATGTAAAATCTGCACCACTTGTTATGCTCGGCGTAACGACTGTTTCATTTGTAAGCTGTGGAAAATACGAAGAAGGTCCGAACGCGAGCCTTGTGTCCAAAGACAATAGATTATGTCGTGAATGGCAAGTGGATGAATACAATGGACAAGTCTATCCATATAATATGACTTGGGAATTCGAAAAAGACGGAGATCTTGATATTTCATACTCTTATTATGGATATACCTACGGTTATACCTATGACTGGGAGTGGAATAGCGACAAATCCAGTATTAAATTTAGAGAGCCAGGTGATCAATGGGAAGAACTCGATATTCTAAGACTAACATCTACTGAGCTGTGGTTTGAGTACTATGGCGATGAATGGCATCTGTCCGCTAATTAATTTTTTTAAACCCGCTCAGCGGGTTTTTTTATGAAATTCAATATCTCTAGTTCCATTTCTTTTGCTCAAGTCTTGAAGCAAAATGAAGCAACTATAATTGTTAGTACATATCAGGCTGGAAGACTAATTTTTATTAGTTCTTCAGACGGAACACATGTTGACATTCAAGCAGTTCGTGTACGGAAACCCATGGGAGTATCATTTGACTCTAAAAGAATGGCAGTGGCATGTTTGAACGCAATCGAAATCTATTCTGCGGATAATTCAATTGGTAACCAGAGCCCACATTCTTTTCAAAACTTTGACGATTTCTTTGTGCCACGCATTAATTATATTACCGGGGATTTAGATCTTCATGATATCCATCTACATCCAAAAGGAATATATGGGGTAAATACGCAATTCAATTGTATAAGTGCGTTTACAATAGATCACAATTTTATTCCTGTCTGGAAACCCTTTTTCATTGATAATATCGTCCCTGAGGATAGGTGTCACTTAAATGGTATGGCGGTAATTGACAACGTGCCTATATATGCCACGGCGCTTGGTGAAAACAATACTGAAGGATCTTGGCGAGAGAATATCACTAACGGAGGTGTTTTGATTGATATCAAAAAAAATGAAATTATTCATTACAACCTTGCAATGCCGCACTCGCCGCGAATTATTAATGGTTATCTATATTTCATAGAAAGTGCGACTGGCGTCATCAATAAAATGGACATTGAATCAAATGAGATAATCAAATTCTCAAATACCGGAGCTTTTTCTAGGGGCTTGGACAGTATAAATGACTTAATTATTGTTGGTAGATCAAAAGCTAGAGCAACTAGTAAAACATTTGAAAAATTAGATGCAGAGATTAAAAACAATAATGCAGGCATTGACATATTTTCTGAAGTATCAGGAGAGAAGATTGCAGGGCTTTCATTTGGTGCCATCGTTGATGAAATTTATGATGTTAGGGTCATCTCTGGTGGCAAATTCGGAATGTATGGTATGCAAGGAACGGATGTTTTTGAACCCATTGTTACACCGAGTTTAAGCTTTTGGAGAAAACTCAAGGGTGATATAAAACCTAAATAAAAAGGCGCCCCGGGAAGGACGCCTTTTCTTTTGTCGGATAAAACCGAACAAAACAAAACCATGCGGTTTAGGGTATGGTCTCTGAATCAGTTTAGGTTCCTCTAAAGTACAGTGTGCTGATTTTCAAAAGCGTGACATTTATCATCTTCCCAAAGATCCTACTAAGGCCAACACGGTAATCTTTGCATTGACCGCTTGGAATTGGGCACTGTGCATCCCATTGTTGGCGTTGAGCCAAGCGATTTGGGCCTCGCGTAATTCAAAACTGCTCGCTTTTCCCAAGGCATGCAACTCGCTCATACGCATGAGGCGTCGCTCCGCCACTTCCATGTTTTTGGTTTCTATGGCCGCAATCTTAATGGCATTGTTAAAGACATCCATAGCATTGGCCAAGGTGTTTTCGAGGGTTTCAGATACTTGGTCCAATTGTTCTTGTGCCTTCAACACCTCTAAGGCCGCGTTTTGACGTTGGGTTTTGCTTTGGAATCCTGAAAACAGATTGTACTGTAGACTCACACCGGCATTCAGACCTTGCTGCTGTGAAGCAGTCAAGAACCCAGCTTCCGCTTGACTCTGGTTCAGCCCGTAGGAGGCTTGTGCCGCGATAGTTGGGAACAACGTGCTCTGCTGCAGCTTCTCCTGAAGATTCGCTGCATTCACAGACGTTTGGGCCAACAGCAAGGCGCTGTTGTTCTCCCGCAAATTGGCCAGCAGATCATCCGGAAGGTCTTTGGCATTGATGGCATCTGTAATACCAGACTCATCCACAAGAAAATCAGAATTATCCCATCCAACGTAAGTAGCAAAGGAGTTTTTGGCCAATTCGAATTGGGCCTGCACCTCCAATAAATTGATGCTATCTCTATTCAGATCTACCTCAGCCGAAAGGCGCTCTGTGGTATTCGAACCGCCCAACGAATTCGTCAACAGCGCTCGCTCGTAGCGCTGTGAACTAAAAAGCAATACTTGCTGTGCCGTAATCGCGCTGCGTTGCAACAACGCAAGGCCCGTGTACTGTGACCAAACCATCGCTATCGTCGTCTCCATGGCCTGTTGCTCGGCTAGACTGGCGCTCTGTTCCGCCGTTTTCAATAGTGCATAAGAACGTTGAATACGGCCTCCCGCAAAGAGGGTTTGGCTAATGCCCAAGGACATATTTTGACTCAAACTTTGAGCACCTTCCACATCCTGGGTTTGCCCTGTGGCAAATTCAAGGTTGGAGTTCTGCTGGCTCACATTCGCCCCTGCCGTGGCAACGACATTCGGCAACATCCCGGCATTCCCCATAGTTGCAGCGTTGGTCGCTTGCTGGCTCGAGAGCTCCGCAATCTTGAGGTTGTGATTGTGTTCTAGCGCGGTAGCCATGGCTTGATCCAGGGTTAAAACCTCCTGTGCTTGGGTATTCCAAGCAAGGAGTAAGGTGGCGATGCCAATGAAAATTCTATTGCTCATCGTATTCGTGTTTATGGATTTCGTTGAAGTAGGCTTCCCCCTTCATTTCTTTTATGGCCGGCTCTACTTCTTCACGGGTAGGGCGCACACCTCTTCTCAAATGCGTGATGTTCACTCGCGCATCATTGACTAAGGCCATGAGTGATGGCAATACTACCAAGGTCAACATGGTTGCAAAAGCAATTCCATAAGCAATGGATACCGCCATAGGGATAAGGAACTGCGCCTGGAATGAGGTCTCAAAAATCAACGGCGCAAGGCCCGCCACCGTGGTAATAGTGGTCAAGAAAATGGCACGGAACCTACTCAAACCAGCATTGTAAATAGCCTCTAATACCGGCTGTCCTGATTTGACATTGATGTTGTACTTGCTTACCAAAACCAGCGAGTCGTTCACAATAATCCCGATCAAGGCCACAACCCCAAGGAAGCTGAGGATAGACATCGGCATACCGTGCAGCCAGTGTCCCCATGCGACCCCAGTCAAACTGAGCGGTATGAGTAGCATTATCATAATGGTCTGAATCAAAGAGCGGAAGGTGAACGTAATGGTCAAGATGATCAAGAACAGGATGATGGGCATCACTGTCTGTGAACTTTCCTGTGTTTTCATACTCTCCTTTTGCTGCCCTTCGTAGCGCGCAGATACTGATGGATATTGTGCGAAAATCCCCGGGAGAATATCCGATTGTATTTGAGCAAGCAAAGCCGGTGCCGAACCATTTGGACTCGAAAGGTCGCTTTCCACACGGAATTCACGCTGTCCATCCAGGTGATTGATGTTGACGGTTCCGCGTTCAATAGTATAAGTGGCCAATTCTCTTAGCGGCACCTCCCCCTGCGCGGTGGTAATGAGGAGCTCCTCCAAATCCCACAACTCGCGGCGGTCTTTTTCATCTAATCGTACCCAGACCTTCACCTCGTCCTCTCCACGCTGCAATCGTTGCACCTGCGCCCCAAAGAAGTTCTCACGGACCTGCGTCATGATGCTCCCAGGCGTCAAGCCTAAATAGCGTGCTTTATCGGTCAAGTGCAAGGTAATCTCGCGAATCCCTTTTTGATCGTTATCGACCACATCGGTCAAATCGTCCATGCCTTTAAGCTTGGACTTCAAGATTTCCTTCGCAGCACGAAGCGCTTCCAAATCGTAGCTCACCAAACTCACGGAAATAGGCTTCCCAAAGGCTTGGGCACCACCGAAACTGAGATTATCGGCGCCCGGAACCTCACCCGTTGCCTTACGAATGTCGTTTTGGATCAAGAATGACGGCGTCAAGCGCGTTTCAGAATCCAATAAGATCACATTTAATCGGGCCTTCGAAGTCGACGGACCAATATTCTTTTGAACCGCCGTAACGACATCTAAGCCATCGGCGCGTTCCGCCTTGTATTGGTTATTCACCTTCCAAACTGTCGCCTCTATGTGATCGATCCACTGCTGAGTAATGGCCTCGTTCGTGCCTGCAGGCATATCCAAACTGATGTCCAAATTATCACGTTCGATAAACGGGAAAAATTGGGTGCGGACGATACCTCCACCTATAGCCCCAAATGTGATGAACATGAGGGAAATGAATAGGCTGATGGTGACCAATTTATTGCGCAGCGACCAATGCAAGAATGGTGCATAGACCTTATCTCTAAACTTAAACAACACACCGGTAGCGGCGGATTGAACTGGGTTCATTTTCGCTTTGCGGTCTAACTTGCTGTGGCTCAAATGCGCCGGCAAGAATAGCAATCCTTCAATTAAGGAGACCGCGAGTGTGGCGATTACAATGAAGGACATTTCCGAAAAGAAGTCCCCGGCTCGACCGTCCAAGAAGAAGAAGCTAGAAAACGCAATGATGGTCGTCAATACCGCACTGACCACCGATGGAATTACCTCGACTGTCCCGTCCAAGGCGGCACGAAGCAGCGGCTTGCCTTCTTCATAATGTGCATAGATATTCTCCGCGATAACAATCCCATCATCCACGAGAATTCCAATGACTACAATCATTCCGAACAAGGAAATGACGTTGATGGTAATGCCGAAATAATTGGCCAGAATAAACATCCCTGCAAACGAAACCGGGATACCGATGGCCACCCAGAACGCCAAGCGCATATTCAAGAACAAGGTCAAAAGAATCAGAACCAATACGAATCCCAACAAACCATTCTCAAACAGCAGATCCTTACGTTGTTGAAGGGTTACAGAGAAATCGCGAATAACGTCCAGTTGCATATTGCCCGTGGACGCGTTGAAGGTATTGATATAATCGTTCAAATACTCACAGGTCGCGAGCAGGTCCTCCTGGTCCGTGTTGTTGACCGTAATCTCCACCGATGGAATGCCGTTAAACGAAGCGCGCGTTGGATTGTCCGACCAGCGATCGCGCACCGTACCCACATCCTTCAAACGAATGACCTGACCGTTAGGTCGAGTGTAGACGATGATGTTCTGGAGTTCCTGTGCTTCGTAATTCTTGTTGCGTGAGCGAATCAACATCTCCTCTTGGCTTCCCTTGATGGTTCCCCCAGTGATGTCCAAATTCGTCGTACGCAGGGCGTTCGCAATTTGCGTTACCGTCAAATCGTACTTGCGCAAGGTGTTTTTGTCCAAGGCAATCTCAATCTCCTCGTCCGGATACCCGCCCAAGGTCACTTTGGAAATACCGTCCTTCAAGCGCAACTCTCGTTCAATGCGTCGCGCCTCCTGCTTCAAGCTCACGAGATCCACACCCTCGCCTGAAAGTGCTATACTCATGGCCAAGGTCAGGTTTTCCTGCTTCGATACGCGCACAGGTTCTAATCCCGTCGGGAAGGAAGGCACGCGCTCCACCGCATTTTTAACATCCTCGAGTACCAAATCTGTATCATATCCCTTCAACACCTCAATACGGATGGTCGCCGCGTTCTCACTCGACACCGAAGTGTATTGCTCCACCCCCGTGAGGCCTTTGAGGTTCTGCTCAATTTTGTTGACTACCCCTTCTTCGATTTCCTCCGGCGAAGCGCCAGGATATACCGCGGTCACCGTAATTAATCGGCTCTCCACCAAAGGGAAGAACGTTGTATTTAGGCTATTGTAGCTGATCCAACCAAAGAAGAAAAACCCGATGAGAAGGGTATCGACTCCGACAGGATACTTAATAAAGAATTCTATCAGTCGTTTCATCGTTTGATTTCCGTTGCGTTCACAATAGTACCGGCTGCCGCTTTCAAGGTCGGAGCATCTACCATGGTTGTTCCGGGCCCAATTCCGGTAATGATGATCTGATCATCCAACCATTCTACCACTTGGATCTTTGTTTTTTGAAGAATGCTATCATTTTCCACCGTGTATACATATTCATTGTCGAATACCATGTAGGCGGGAAGGGAAAGTGCATCAAATACTTGGACCCCTTCAATGGCGCCGGTGAGGTACATCCCTTCGCGTAAATCTTTGCCGCGCACATTGGCGATGACATTTATACTTTGGCTCGCAGCGTCCACCACTGGACTAATGCGGTCTATGCTTCCCGTCCAATTTCCCGCTACATCCGGACTGGTGAACTGCACCTTTTGTCCTACGCTCAATTCATCCGCATAAGCCAAGGTCACTGCACTCTTAATCTCAAAAGTGCCCGTCCCCACAAACGTTCCAAGCGCGCGCCCTGGGCTTACCAAATTTCCGCGCTTGACATTCGCTACCGCAACAACCCCATCAAATGGCGCGCGAATGCTAAACTTCGCCAAACGCTCCTCAGCGCTCTTGACTTGGTAATAGGCGCTCTGAATACCGCGAGCAATCAAGAACTTCTCCAACGTTCCGACAGCTTCTGGCAACGCCGGTAAGGTCGAGCTAAGACTTAAGCCGTTGTAGTATGCCTCAAATCTAGCATAATCTTCGGCGTAATCCATTTTAATGTCCGGCAAGATGCCCAAAATGCTATTGATAAAATTGCCTTTGAGACTCATTGCATTGGCCTTGGCTTCTGCATTATCTAATTGGATCATTACCTCGCCTTTCTTGAAGGCCGTACCCTCGAGAAAATCACGATCGCCACCCACAAAGCTTCCACTGACCTCCGCTAATAAATCGACTCTGTTCACAGCATTCAGTTTCCCGTACAATTCCAATGAAAGGCCCACTGTATCCGGGCTTGCCGAGAAAACATTCACTATAGGCGCGGTCTTATCTTCCTTGATCTCGACCTTCGTCGCCATGCCCGACAACTTGTTTTTCACGGTTAGGCCAACGGTCAGAATGACCACTGCCAGGGCGATGTTTCTAATTAACTTCTTGTTCATGATTCACTCAGGTTATAAATGACTTTTTGTAATACGTTTTCAGTGATTTCTCTTTCCTCAGGGGTACACCCTTCAAAGGCGCGTTCCAATACACTCCCCGCACACTTAGCGATGATATCAAACAGCTCTTTCCCTTCGGCAGTAATGCTCAAGAGGTTTTCGCGTTTGCTCTCAGGATTTGGTTTCATCTCCAACCAGCCCAAGGCAACCATGTCTTTAACGACACGGCTAATTCGGTGACGGTCAATGTCCATCATATCCACCAACTCTCGTTGTACGATTGCACGAGGGTGATGGAGCATAGTAAATCCTAGAATAGGCAACTGCACCGGGGGAATGGCATATCCTTGCTTCAGCAATTCTGCAGAAACGGCATCACGCACTAATCTATGGGAACGACCTGTGAGGTAGCCCAAACTGCGCGTAATATGTGAAGGATCTAATGCCAAGGTTTTTTGGGATTTGTTGCATAGTTACAACAATTGTACCAATAGTTGCTCAGCCTTGCGCAAATTTCTATATCTGCTTTAATATGATTCGCGGGATTATTTTCCTATAATAAGTAAGTACTCACTCATTTATAAGCAACTCACGCAATCCTAAACACAGGTTATTGGAAGCAGCGTCATAACCGACAAAGCTTAATTCTACTGCTTGATCTAAGACCCGCTCAATAGTATAGGCAACAGCCTCTGGACGACCATGACCTATCTCCGATACTGCCCAAACTAATCGCTCACGTACAAAACTGTCCGTAGGAATTTCTACACCCCATTCCCGTACTGCACGTAAGTGCGCTACCCACGGCAAAATCTGATCTCGACTATCCCAAATATCAATAGTAATAGATAGTACGGCGCGAACGATAGAAACTGGATCCGGACTGTGTAAAGCACCGTTTATAATGGAAGATTTGGCGGCGAGACCCGCTTTAACAACAGCCTCGACAAGCTGCTGCTTATTGCCAAAATGACGAAAAATCAACGCCTCGCTCACACCCGCTTCTTTAGCGATGCGCGCGGTAGACACGGCAGCAACCCCCTCCAAAGCAAAGAGCTTTTGAGCCGAAGATAGGATTTGTAGTTGTTTTTCTGTCATTGTAAGTGTTCACTCACAATAATACGAATAATATTTTAGTGTGCCTCGAGCCAATTGGACCCAGTACCCACCTCAGCAACCATAGGAACCTCCAACGACACGGCGGCTTCCATCTTTTCCACCACCAGCGCCTTCAGTACCTCGAGCTCGTCCTTATACACATCAAAGACCAATTCATCGTGCACCTGCAACAACATCTTAGATTTCATATTGGCCGCACGCATCGCCCGATCTACCTCAATCATCGCCAGCTTGATAATATCCGCCGCCGACCCCTGAATAGGTGCATTGACCGCATTGCGCTCACTATGACCACGCACCACAGCATTGCGGCTTTCGATATCTTTCAAGTAGCGGCGGCGACCCGTGATGGTCTCCACATACCCATGATCGCGGGCAAAGGCCACCTGATTGTCCATGTATTTCTTGATACCTGGATAGGTACGGAAGTACCCGTCAATAGCGGCTTTTGCTTCTTTACGACTCATATCCGTCTGCTGGCTTAAGCCGAATGCACTAACCCCATAGACGATTCCAAAATTCACGGTCTTGGCATTCGAGCGCTGCTCGCGTGTCACCTCCTCCTGAGCCACCTCAAAGACTTTAGCTGCAGTGGCACGGTGAATATCTTCTCCCGCTTGGAACGCCCCAATCATCGCCTCGTCCTTGGCCAACGCCGCAATGACGCGCAATTCGATTTGGCTATAATCCGCCGCAAGTAAAATACGCTCCTCATCTCCTGGAATAAACATCGCACGCACCTTACGGCCATTCTCTGTGCGAATTGGAATATTCTGTAGGTTAGGATTTGTAGAGCTCAATCGACCCGTAGCTGCGACCGTCTGGTTAAAGCTCGTGTGAATACGCCCGGTCGTCCCGTGAACCAATTCCGGCAAGGCATCCACATAGGTACTCTTGAGTTTCTTGAGCTCACGGAAATCTAAAATCTTATTGATGATCGGATGGCTTTTCTTCAAGCCTTCCAAAATGGCTTCGGACGTCGCATACTGCCCCGTCTTGGTCTTCTTTGGTTTATCAGAAAGTTTGAGGTCCTCAAAGAGCACTTCGCCCAACTGGCGCGGTGAACCCACATTAAACGGACGTCCGGCCAACTCGACGATCTCTTCTTCCAATCGCACGATAACCTCCTCCAGCTCGCCACTGTAGGACTGCAACGCCCCAACATCTACGCGAATCCCTTCGCGCTCCATCCGCGCCAAAACCGGTACCAATGGCATCTCGATGTTGCGGAATACCTTATCCACCCCTGTCTCTGCGAGCTTGGGTTCGAAAATCTCTTTGAGCTGGAACGTAATGTCCGCATCCTCGGCCGCATAATCCAAAATCTCATCCGGCGACAAATCGCGCATGTTCTTCTGATTCTTGCCTTTGCCGATCAACGATTCGATAGAGATGCACTGGTAGTTCAAATAAGTTTCCGCCAGGATGTCCATGTTGTGACGCATATCCGGCTGGATCAAATAATGCGCAATCATCGTATCGAACAGCGGGCCTTTGACCTCCACACCATAGTTCATCAAGACGCTGATATCGTATTTGATATTTTGTCCAATTTTTTCCGCCGAACTCGCCCAAAATGGCGCAAACGCATCGACCATTTCCTGTGCCGCAGCGCGATCCGCAGGCACGGGCACATAATAGGCTTTGCCTTTCGCTGGTGAAAAGCTCATCCCCACTAACTCTGCATCAAGCGTATCTAAGGAGGTGGTCTCCGTATCGAAGGCCACACTAGGTTGTTCAGCTAGAATTTGGGCTAATTGGCGTGCTTCCACTACAGTCTCTACCATCTGATACAAATGCGTGGTAGTCGCCACACTTTCTCTCGAAGAAATCCCTGCAGTAGCCGCCTCAGTCGGAGTATCATCACCACCAAATAAACTCATTTGATCGTTGGAGCTCAAACTAACTTTCGCGCTCGCCGGCTTCGCCTCTGCCGGTGCACTGGCCTCCGTTTGAGTTAATCCTAAACGACGCCCCAATGTGCGGAATTCAAGTTCCTCAAAAATGCCCATCAAGGCCTCTTGGTCCCAAGGATCACGCACCAAGGTATCCGCAGCTAAATCTACAGGCACATCTATAATGATACGGGCCAACTTCTTCGACAACACTCCAAGATCCGCATTATCTCGAATCTTCTCACCCAACTTTCCTTTGATCTCATCCGCATGAGCCAGTGTCTCCTCCAGCGACCCATACTGTGCCAGCAATTTCTGGGCAGTCTTGGCACCCACACCAGGTAATCCAGGGATATTATCGACGCTATCGCCCATCATCCCGAGGTAGTCAATCACTTGTTCTACTCGGTCTAATCCGAATTTCTCGCAAACCTCAGCCTCGCCCCAAACCTCTGGAGGATTACCCCCTCGACCCGGGCGATACATGAAAATATTTGGGCTCACGAGCTGACCGAAATCCTTATCGGGAGTCATCATGTAGGTCGTAAAACCTTCTTGTTCGGCTTTTTTCGCCAAGGTTCCTATGACGTCGTCCGCCTCAAAACCGGGCACACCAAGGGCGGGAATATTGAAAGCTTCAAGAATTTTATGAATGTAGGGTACTGCAAGTTTGATCGCCTCAGGCGTGGCATCACGGTTCGCTTTGTACTCTGGGAATATTTCGTGACGCTCCGTAGGCTGGGGCAAATCGAAACACACGGCAATGTGCGTGGGATTTTCCTTGGATAATAAATCCAGCAAGGCCGTGGTAAACCCGTAGATGGCGCTCGTATCCATGCCCCCAGAAGTGATGCGTGGGTTTTTCGCGAAAGCGAAGTAGGCACGGAAGATCAATGCATAGGCATCGAGCAAAAAGAGTTTTTTATCGTGATCCGGGGTTTCTTGGCCCATATATTGCTAGTTCGAATTGTCAGAAATTTAAAACAGGTAAGTTAGGGACTTCGTCTCAATTACCCATTTTTGTAGCTTAAAACAATCGGGCCAAAATGGCGTTGTTCCTAAGCATACATACAGATATAATGATCTTTCGCATACTCTTTACTTTGGGTATGGTTCTCGCCATAGACCTTTACGCCTACCAAGCCTTCCGAACCGTTTTTAAAAGCTCTGCCACCCCTTGGATTTACTGGGGCATCACAGCGGCGTACGTGGTACTAAGCCTCGTGGTCACTGCATTGATGATGAACGGCAAGGTAGATTACAAAATAGGTAGCATTCTTTTCGGGGCCTCCATCCTACTCGCGGTACCAAAACTCGTGGCCATTGTACCACTTTTCATCGAGGACATCTCTAGAATGATTCGTTTTGCGGTCCGATTATTTACTACCCAACCCGCCCTACTGCCAGAACGCCGCGCCTTTATCTCAAAAATTGCGCTCGGTCTCGCCGCAGTGCCTTTCTTGGGAATTTTAGACGGTATTTGGAAAGGGCGATACCGCTACCGAGTAATCAGCCACACCTTGGAGTATGAAGATTTGCCGGAAGCCTTTGACGGATTCACCATCGTTCAGATTTCAGATATCCACAGCGGCTCGTTCGACAATCAAGAAAAGGTACAATACGGAGTGGACATGGTTACCGATCTCGGCGCAGATGCCGTGGTATTTACCGGAGATATGGTGAACAACATCGCCGATGAAGCAGAGCCCTGGATCGCGACCTTCCAACGATTGAAGGGAAAATTGGGCATCTTCTCCATTCTTGGCAACCACGACTATGGCGATTATTGGAAGTTCCCTACCCCAGAAGCAAAGGTGGCGAATCTTGATCGACTCAAGGAAATCCACAAGGAAATGGGTATGGATTTACTGATGAATGAAAGCCGCTACTTCGAACGCAATGGGCAGCGCATTTACCTCGCGGGTGTCGAGAACTGGGGGCTACCACCTTTCCCTCCTTATGGGGATTTAGATAAGGCACTCGAACAGATTCCGGAAGATGCGTTCACTGTGTTGTTGAGCCACGACCCGAGTCATTTTGATGCGAAAGTGAAGCAACATCCGAACAAGGTGCACCTTACCCTAAGTGGGCATACGCATGGCATGCAGTTTGGCATTGAAATTCCGGGATGGATCAAATGGTCTCCTGTGAAATTCAAATATCCAAAATGGGCCGGTGTATACCGCGAAGAGGATGGCAAGATCTTACACGTGAACCGCGGCTTTGGCTATTTGGCCTTCCCGGGACGTGTTGGGATTTGGCCGGAAATCACCCACATTACCCTCAAAAAGAAATTGGCTTAATCCTGCTTTTGATAGAGCCGTGACATGAAATAAATGTGCGGTAGGCTCAAGGCGCTAAGGAAAACCAAAAAGTAACTGCTCCATTGGGAGAGAGAGTTACGGTCAAATTGGAAAATCACCAAAAACAAGACTATGGCACCAATGGTGAAAGGCAAGGCGCGCATGAACATTTGTAAATGCGACCATTGATGCGCCTTTTTAAGATGATCCCAGCCAGATGCGCTGTGCTGAAGAATGAAGTACGTTCCAAAGGCAATGGCCAAAGACTGCTCACCCAACAACAGCAGGGTTGCTATTGATATCAACCAAGGCACTGAAGCAAACCATAAGCCTCCCATAATGGCTACAGCTGCAGCCGCGCGATAAGTAGTTAACAACGCGCCCTCTGGAATACTGACTTCAGAAATCCCCATCGTACTGAGTACGGAGTTGACCTCGGACATGTGGGGCAAAAGAAGCAATACGAATAAGATAGTTCCCCAAACCATCGATAATACGGCGCTCGGCAATCCCCACTCTCGCATGTCGGTTTCTCCAAAATGCCAGGCACTGTAAAATATGAAAGCCAGCAACCCAACTATCGGACTTGCAGCCCAGAACAATAAGACAATGGCCATAATGCCGCTGTACTTCAGAATAAATTTGGGCAAACGCATACCATTGGCATGGCCGTAACCGTCTAGCGCGCCGTGTGGTATACCTATTAAGAACAGCATAAAAACCAAAATACCGAGGGAAATAGGCTGCGCATATTGTGGCAGGGTCGCCTGCAAAGTCATCGCGGTGAGTACCATGGCCATGGGTGCCCAGCGCGCCGGTCGAGTGCGTAAGAAGGCGAAAAACGATGCCACTACAGCCCACAAAAACTTCATGATAGGAAGGCCGGCAAACATGCCTAGTTCCCAACGAAGCGTGCTCTTCTCATCTAAGAATCCAAAAATTCCCTCGTGTGTTCTATTGGTAAATAGATTCGTAAAAATCTCTTTGCCCCATTGCGGCTTGTACTTCAAGATGTGTAAGAGTAAATGGTCGTAGAAGTAGTGTCGCCCTATGCCTGTACGAGGCCAATTCCAAAATTGATGCTTACGCACTACCGATTGTTGCTCAAGCTCTCCAACCAATTCCTTGGCGCGATCATACATATACTTAAAGCCATAGCCTGTGGTCGGCTTGATAACCGCTCCCCTTGCGCCCATCGAAATAATACGAGCGTCGGGATGCTGCTGCAAGGCATGTTGCGTCATTGGAATAACCCCTTGTTCTTCATGAACTACATCATAGGGCCCTTCCAAACCTAGGAGGTAACTTCTTAAATGAGTTGTGGCCAATTCCTCCGGCAAAACCTCACTCCCAAATCGCGTCACCTCCACCAAGGCCTCATGTTCGTCTATTGGGAGGATGTACATAAATTGGGTAAAACCGTTTTGCGGAATATTGAAATCCATCAATACCAACTGCGACGGATCCCAGTTAGGCCAATCCGTCTTTACACGCCACCCCGTAAAACTCTGAAGGACAAGTGGGCCCGTTGGTTCTTTAATCTCTGGGGGACGACTGTCGTAGACGCGTTGGGCCATCCATTTTGTATTATCGGAAAATACGGCAACGCCTTCCGCTTCACTCTTAAAACTAGTTAATGAAGCACGCACCAAATTAATACTTGGGTATTGCAGGACTAATTTTTTCGTGTGCTCGTATAAAGTTATGCTCTCCAACATACCGTAACGCATGCTTTTCAGATGCTCCACCTCACCGTTAAAATCAAGTTTATTCCACTCTTTTAATAATAGGGGGCGCAAGGTGGCGAAAATGGGATCTTCACGATGACCCCAAAAGCAATACGTCTTATCATTTTTCCACTTTGATTCCGATTCTAAGATTAATACCTCCAAATCTTGGAGCAATCCACGCTCATGCAACTCCAAAAGCAATAAACTGTTGGAAGCTCCCAATCCTATTAGCGCAACATCGTAATTCATGATTAAGTGTACTTGTGACCTTTTATAAAATGAATAACATTTTTTACTCGATTTTGTTCTAAAAAAGTGTTTATTGCAGGACAAAAGCACCACATAACGGCACAATTAGGGTAATTTATGAGTATTAATACTTATTTTTAACTACCTCGTGAACAATCCCCAATAAGTGTCGTTAATTGGTAGTTATAACCTTTAATATTTTAACACCATGTCACTATTTCTAGAAATAGCGAAGTTCCCGGTCGATGATCCGGTAACGTTCACATTCTTCGCTGGCTATATGGCAATGTTTGCCGCGTCAGTATTCTTCTTCATGGAGCGCAGCCGCGTTTCTGATGAATGGAAAACATCTCTACTAGTAAGTGGATTGATCACAGGTATTGCTGCTGTTCACTACTACTACATGAGAAATTACTACCCAGTTCACGGTAGTCCAGTAGTATTGCGCTACGTCGATTGGACTTTAACAGTTCCATTGATGTGTGTTGAATTCTACTTGATCACTAAGAAAGCGGGTGGAACAACAGCAATCCTTTGGAAGCTTATCCTTGCTTCTGTAGCGATGCTAGTATTAGGTTACATTGGAGAAGCGTTCTACGCTGACCAATCACAATCATGGGTTTGGGGTGCACTTTCTGGCGCTGCTTACTTCTACATTGTATGGTTGGTTATGGCTGGCGACGTTGCAAAACTTGCGAATGCAGCAGGTGGCAAAGTAGCTAAGGCAAACTCAATGTTGGCTAAGTTCGTGGTAATTGGTTGGGCTATTTACCCTATCGGTTACATTTTAGGTACTGAAGGGGGTCTATTCGGAATGTCTATCGGCTCTGCTGATGACGGCCTGTTGAACCTTTGCTACAACATCGCAGATGCGGTGAACAAAATTGGATTCGGTCTCGTAGTTTACTCTTTGGCAATCAGCAAAGACGAAGCTGCGGCTTAATCATAGTTTCAGAGTGTTGGTTAGCCCCGCGACACTGTCGCGGGGCTTTCTATTTTATGCCCTATCTACTCTGGCCCGGTTTTCGCGTATTTTTGAGCAAAGGCAAATTCTATGAGCACGCGCAAAACCCTACTCCTATTCTTACTTCCACTGTTGAGCTTTGGCCAGAAAACAGGCTACCACAGCTACACCCTAGATCTTATTAATGTCGAGGACGATAGAGTTAAGGTTACAGTGGATGCCACAAAGATGAACTTTGGCGATTATGTCGCCGGGGTAGAATTTAACTTCCCTGCCACCATCCCTGGCACCTACGCCACCTTAGACTACGGTCGATTCATCAAGGACTTCAAAGCCTATGGCGCTGAAGGCAAATCCTTAAAAGTGAAAAAGAATGGCAATACTTATGTGATCAAGGGTAAACCCAAAAAGATCGAATATTGGGTGGACGATTCCTTTGACGCCAAGGTGCGCAAAAACAAGATTTTCGAACCGGCCGGAACGAACAATCAAGAAGGACGCAATTTCTTGATCAATGCTGCTGGATACTTCGGTTTCTTTACCGGCGCCGAGGAAATGCCCATTACCCTGGAGGTCAAAAAGAGTCCGACGCTTTATGGGCTGAGTGCTATGAACGGCTATTCCTATGGCAATACTCAAAACTTCCATGCCAAGGATTACCACCAGCTCTTGGATTGCCCCATCATGTTTGCAAAGCCGGACACGACCTCATTCAAATTAGGCCCAACAAAAGTGACCATCGGGGTATTTAGCGAAAGTGGTCGAGAATTGTCAGAGGACATCTACGAACAAGTTCGCCTGAGCATGGGAGCTATCGAATCCTTTCTGCACGGCGAACTTCCCGTGGATCGCTACGCGTTCATCTTCTATATCAAGGACTACAGTGAATTCCAAGGTTTAGTGGAAGGCACTGAAATTAAGCTAGGCACCATCGTAAAAGCACTTAGAGAATTGATGGGCCAAGGTTTTGGCGCACTAGAACACGGCAACAGCTCCGTGTATTATTTGCCCGATTTCGGCAATGATATGGTCCTCGATCAAATGTCCGACGTGTGTATCCATGAGTTCTTTCACATCCTTACTCCGCTGGGTTTGCACAGTGAGGAAATAGGCAACTTCAACTATATCGACCCACAGATGAGCAAACACCTGTGGCTCTATGAAGGCATCACAGAATATTTTGCAGGCATCAGCCAAGTCAAGGGCGGTGTGATTACACGAGATGAATACATCAGATCTGTCTTGCGCCAAAAAATCGTGACCGCCGATCGCTACCCGACCGAAAAGATGCCGTTCACAGAGATGAGCGAAAACGTCTTGCATAAGCCTTACAAAAAACAGTATATGCAGGTTTACCAGCGCGGTGCCTTGATGGGAGCCTTACTGGATATTCGCATTATGGAACTTACGCAAGGAGAAAAAGACTTGCTCGATGTAGTCCTGGAACTGCGCGATACTTACGGTCCAGATAAAAGCTTCAAGGACGACGACTTTATTGAGGAATTCGTGGCGCTTGTACATCCTGATCTGCAACAATTCTTTGACGACTATGTGAGTGGTACTACACCCCTGCCCGTACAAGAGTATTTAGCAAAAGTTGGTGTGTTGTACGACCGCAGTTATGTAGGTCCATTGGTAGCAGATCCCTTGAGAGATTATGGAATCAAGTACCGTCGTATTCGAGGAACAAACACCTTGGTCGTTAAAAAAATTGGCAACGAAAACCCATTGCAATTCGAAGAAGGGGACATCATAGAGCTCTATAGCGATCAGCTACAAAATGAATATGGCGGACCAGAAGCAGGCACCGTTATAGAACTGAATATTACTCGTGGTACAGAGAAACTGGTTGTGCCTTATGAGGTAACCTATAAAGAGGGAAGCAAAGGACATTTCATGCGCATGAGTCGTAAATCCAGCGCTTCACAGGAGCAGTTATTAGAATTATGGCTGACCAATTAATTTATTGGCGCCTCCAAATCTCTTCGAAATAGGTGCTGCCCACATGGTGCTCTAAATAAATAACGTCGTAGCTGACCACCACGTAGTTGCGGGTGAAGGAGCTGTTTTGGTGGTAGAATTGGATATCACCCTCGAGCGTATCTACTGTAAATGTACCCCCGGTTTGAACCGTATCCCCATCGTCATAAAACCATAAACCAGAGAGGTCTTCTATAACACTATCCCCACGCAGCTCAAGGTATTCACAACAATCTACCGTTGGGTCTGGCGTACCATTGACCGTGCGCGAACTGATTTCCCATTCCCCCATTAATCCTACATCAAAGAGCAGGTCATCACTATGTGGGCTGGCCTTATTACAAGCGGACAGCGTCCATAGAATAAAACAAGAAAAGAGGAGTGGTTTTCGCATGCCCTAATCTAGGGAAAAGACAAAACAAAACCGGCGCCTCTCCAGGCGCCGGTTGTATAAGAAACCTACAAGACGTGATTTCCGTCGTTAACTCATTACAAATGTGAAAATTCTTTCCATTGTAGCCCAAGGTCCAGCATGGACAAAGACCGGACAAAAACTATAAATCTTGCAAATATTGGTCGAGAGACTCCTCTTTTTCTAGATATATCTTCTTCTTAAGACGGTATTTGGCCTTTTCGACCGCTGCTGGACTTACATTCAATACCGTCGCAATTTCCTTGTTGTTCATCTTCTGACGTATGAGGTAACTCAATCGAATTTCCCCTTTGGTCAAGTTTGGATGCTTCTCCACCAAAGATTCAGAGAACTGATCGTGTAGGTCACGGTAGTTTCGCTCGAAGTGATCCCAATAATTTTCACTCTGTAGTTCTCTGTTCAAATCGCGGATAAGACTTTGCAAGAAGGTACCCACCTCGTTGCCTTTACCGGCCTTAGCACGCTCCTCTTTTAATCTGTCTCGAAAAGCTTGCAGGAGCTCGATACGACTCGAGGTTTTCAATAATTGGAAACTAAGCTCATCGCTCTTTTGCTTGGCCTTCGCCTCCATCTCCCCCGCTTTGGCGGATAGAAGTTCTCTTTCCGTCTCTAGCAGTTTCACACGTGTGGCGCGCAATTTTCGGTCTTGATATAATGCTAGTGATCCGCCGACAAGGAGTAGGAACAATACCAAAACTAATGCGCGGAACCACGTACGTTGCCAGAAATAGGCTTCTACCGTCCAAGGCATACTGACAGAACTTTCCACTTCACCTGAGGCGTTGCGCAATTGCAATTCAAGCTTATATTTCCCAGGCTCAAGATTGTTAAAGGTCAAACTCCGAAGATTGGACGGTACTGGAGTCCAATTCTCTACCAAGCCTTCCACTCTGTATTCCGCAGTTTTCTCACTGCGCTCTTGCAGGGACATGATTTCAAAGAAAAATTGAGCCGAGCGTGCTCCTGGCTCGAGAGTAAAGGCGTTGCCTGCACGACCGCTTACGACGTAGAACCCTTGGTCCGTGTTGTCCACGCGCACCCCGGTGAGCAGAAGGTTCGAAACCGGAGATTCTACCGCAGGCTTGGTCTTAACAATACCACCGGCACCTCCTATCCATAAGTCAGCGCCCACTGCGAGCATGGCTTTGCGGTTAAAAAGAGAAAGCTGTGTTTCTTCTTGGGGAAGCACTGTAGAGAACTCCCATTGTCCAGCCTGTTGCGTGGCCAATAACAGTCCAGCATTGGTGGTCAAGTATAATTGGCCCTCCATCATCTCCATGCCGTAACAAGTAAGCGAAGGCTCGTTTGATATTTCGTATAGTTCACCATTCGATAAGAGCCATAAGCCACCGCCCTCCGTGCCTAAGGCAAGAGTACCGTCCGGCAATGATTGTAGATCCAGGATAGGATAATCCAACGGGAAATGAGTGATGTTTTGACCTTCTATGCGATATAGACCCATGAACTCTGAGGCTACCCAGAGTACCGTTCCCTGGCGCTCGAGGTCCATAATATTTCGACCTACCGCCCAAGGCTCCTGCCATGGCGTGAGAAATTCCTTCCCATCCCAAAGCTGCAGACCGCCGAGCGTTCCGACCCATAAACTGTCGCCACCGGCAGGCGCTAGCGACCAAACATTATTGTTGTTCAACCCGAAACTAAAATCAGTGAAGGCCATAAATCTCTTCAAGATCTGACCATTGCGATCTAGATGCAGTAAACCATCATTGAAGGTTCCCAGCCAAATCGATCCGTCATTATTGGACTGCATACTGGTAACTACCTGAGGATAGTCATTGCGTTCATTATCTAAAAATGCAGTAGGCTTCCAGGCGCCTCCGGAAAAATCGTAACGCACCAGGCCGTCGCCATCGTAACCTACCCAGATTGAACTTCCCGATGCTTCTATAGATAGGGCGCTCTGAATGGAAGTATAGGTAAAGGACTCCGGATTGCGTAGTTTTTCTATGGGACGGCTGCCTCTCGGAAAAAGCGTGATTCCATCATTGAATGTACCTACCCAAAAATCGCTGCCTACCGCAGTGATGGAGTAGAATTGGTCCGTAGCGATGCCTAGCTGCGGATCTTGTTTGCTCCACTGGGTCCAATTTCCTTCTGCACCACGCACAAACATCCCGTTACCGTCCGTACTCACCCAAATTTGCTTGCCTTCATAGGCCACATCCCTTGGGTTGGTGGAGGGTGAAGGGATTTGAGATAATTGGCCACCGCTAATTTCCCATAACCCGTGCTCCGCGATTCCGAATAACACATGATCGCCCTGAACATCCACGCTCTTGCTGTAAGATTGGAATTCCTCACTCTCCGCAAAGGAATGCACACGGTCGTCGCTGTAGAGATAATAGAGCAAATGCTCGCCCGAATTTCCGATCCAAATGGTATCGCCTTGATCGGCGAAATCAAAGACAAACATCAGCTCTTCAGGGGCATAGGCAAAGGATACCGTGCGCCACTCCGCTGCCTCATCGTCCAAATAATACAATCCCTGTCCGGAGGTACCGGCCCACAACCTGCCGTTGTCGTCCTCGTGTAAGGCTTGCACGCTAATGCCCTCATCCAGTCGAGGGTAGCCCAAAGGCTTAGGTTGCATACGTTGAATATCATAAGCCAACACCCCTAGCTGTGCCAATCCCATCCACAAGGTAGAATCTTGACGTACGCAAAGGCTTTGAATGTTGCGCGCTGGCGCGAGTCCATCAGGTAGAAATTCCATGCCCACCGCGCGGCCCTCATTGTAGCGGAATAATCCGTCTCGGGTACCGATCCATACGAAGCCGAATGGATCTTGGGCAACGTCGTATACAGTGGGGTGTAATAGTCCTTGTGCAGGGCCAATTCTGCGCGCAGTTTGCGCATTCATCGCAGCACCGGACACATACAAGACAAAAAGCAGGAATCTCAATCTCATAGCGGGAAAATACAATAAAAAAAGGGACCCCTAATGGGGTCCCTAATCTTACTAACCAATTGTAAGAATTATTTCAAAGCAACGCGTACTACTGATTCAGCAGAACCGTTTTGTACACGTACGATGTACATACCGCGTGGTATTGCTGCAACGTCAAGACGAGCTTCAGCATCGAAGCTTTGCTCTAATACTTTCGCGCCTGTGATGTTGTACATAACTACTGTAGAACGTGCGCCAGTAGTGTTTTCGATGATCAAAAGATCTGAAGCTGGGTTTGGCTTCACAGAGAAGTCCGCTTCAAACTCTTCTAAACCGATACCAGAACATGGTCCACACTGCTCCCAACAAGCAACTTCTAAAATTGTATCAGTCGCTCCAACTGTTACGACACGATCAGTAAATCCTGCTGAGTTCGTATTAATACATGAAACATCAGACATGTTTGCTGGATCAAAATTTTCTTGAACCGCCCAATCATCAGCTGTAAACTTATAACGGTAATCACCCGGAGTTAATGACATAACGACCTCATATACGCCATCGCCATCATCATCAGTCATAGGATATGCTGTGCCGTTCCAGGCAATTGGGAACGTACCTGATAAGTAGGCATTAGTAAATGCTGGACTATTAGATCTATCTGATCTAAAGGTAACATTAACAGGAGTAAGAGGAGTAGGACATACTGTATCAGAAGAACAGGTACCAAAACAGAACATCAATGTCGTATCCTGGTTAAATGATGGCATTATTCTATCATCATAATTATTTGGATCAGAACATGGTAATCCACCTAGACTTTCTTTAGTCCCCCAGTCATTTGCATTTGCTGGACTATTTAAGAAAATAAAGTTTCCTCCACCTTGACCAGTGATTAGAGTATCGCCAACGTAAATTCCATCACCATCAGGATCTTGCAATTGTAAAGCTTGCGCTCCACCTAAAATCCCTCCACCTGCGTAAATCCCATTGGGACCAACCGTGATATTTGCAGTATTCACCATAAAGGTCACGACATAATCTGCTTGTGCCGCAGGACAAATAGTATCAGTAGCACAAGTGCCGAAACAAAACAACATAGTTGTGTCTTGAGTAAAGGACGGCATTATTCTATCGTTGTAATTTGTTGGATCTGCACAAGGTAATCCAGCTAAATTCTCTTTCGTATTCCAGTCTTGATCATTAGCTGGACTATTAAAAAAGGCGAAATAGCCTCCTGTAGCAGGGAGGGAAGCACTTCCTTCCCAAACTCCGTTACTATCGGCATCCGTAAGCTGTACAGCGTTTGCTAGACCAGCTATACCTCCACCCACATAAAGTCCATTTGGACCAACAGTAATATTTCCTGCACTGACTTTAAAAGTAACAGTGTGGTTTTGTGCAAAACCTAGCATAGGCAAGCACAACATCAATAAAGCGTAAATTTTTTTCATGTTAAGCATTTATTTATGGTTAGTAATTATTGAAATACACGTACATAATCCACCGCCATGAATTGCGGGAAGATGGTGGATGAATTAATTGGTCCCGGCCAATCTCCTTCTACAGCTATGTTAAAGATGAAGAAGTGTTTTTCGTGGAACGCCGATAACGACGTTGTGTTCAAGCTGTGGTACAAGACATCGTCCACGTACCATTTGATCGATCCTTGATCCCAAACGATAGAGAATACATGGAATTGGTCGGCGAATTTGCCATCCGGCAAGGACTTGCTCCCTGTATGGCTGGCTTGGCCGCCTGCATTCCAATGTGCCGTTCCATGAACGGTACGGTCGTTCAAGCCGTCGCCACCGATCAACTCCATAATGTCGAGCTCACCACATGATGGCCATCCCACCGTCGTGATGTTATCGCCCAACATCCATAGCGCCGGCCAGAGACCTTGTCCGAAAGGAAGGCGCGCACGGATATCGATGCGACCGTATTTGAACGATTGCTTGTTTTGTGTTGTGATTCGAGCCGAGGTGAAGGGCGCGCCTGAATAGTTCTCTTGTTTCGCAGTGATGATCAAATAACCGTCCTTGACTTCACAGTTGGAGGTACCAGAACGGTAATACTGACTTTCCTGATTTCCCCATCCGCTCGCACCAGTCTCGTAATTCCAATCTGATGTGTTGAGTTGTGCGCCATCGAACTCATCCGCCCAAACCATTGTGAAGCCTGGGTACGAGAGCGGAGTGGTATAACCTGAGTCCGATTGATTGTAGAAATTATCATCGTTTTCCAGCGTGATAGCGTTGAATGGGTTCGGAATGTTGACATTCTCACCATTCTGGTATGCGATCCAAAAATTCTCACTTTGTTCCGCTTCCGCATCTCCAAGGATTTCTATGGGGATGATAGCTGATGACTCACCTTTCTCGATCGTCACGGTCCCTGAAGAAGCTGTGAAGTCCTCTCCTTCTAGTGCAGTGAGTTCGGTAGCGGTGTAGTCGAAACTTAGGGTTTTTGGGGCTGGTTGATCCAAGGCTATTTCATACTCATAAGTGTAGGTAGTATTGCCCTCGGCGATCACTACATCACTGCCCATGAGGCGTGGAACTTCGGCGGTTTCACATGAAGTGAACACCCCCAAAGCCAACATAAAAACGATATAACCTATTTTTTTCTGCATTATAGTTCTGAATACAAGGTGAAGCGCCACAATAGCGACGTACAATCACATTGAATTTCCATGTAACGAGCCGTACCATCGTCGGTCATGCTCAAGATATCGTAGGTAATAGAGGCTACAGGAGAGCTTACCTCACCACCATTCGCAGCCTTAGGAAGACCAATGAAGCCACCCATGCCGTTTACTTTGATTTGGTCTTCGCCATTTGGTCCACCGCCAGGAATGATTTCGAAGCCGTGTGTACCGCTTGCCCATGCCGCTTTTGGCCCTGTTAGTACAGATTCTGGCTGACAGCCGTCTGTCGCTACACCCATGTAGGTTTCTGCCCAGATATCGCCTTGCGTATCGTAGATCATATCACCGTCTGAGTTAAAGGTCCACTCGTCGTCGTAAGCACAAGGACGGTCTGTGGCTGCAGTTCCGCCGATCGCCCACCAAGTCGTAGACGCGTCCGATGGTCCTACCCAAAGAGAACCTGCTTGAGGAGCGAGTTTCCAAGTGCGGTCGGTACAATCGGTCAAAAATTCCGCTGCGCCTGCACAAATGAAATCAGCATCCTTGAAGATTTCTACTTGACCTTCAGCTGTGGCGTGACCGCCTTGATTAAAGACAGAGTGCTTGATGTCGTACACCCCAATTTTTGGAATGAACACATCCGCTTGCTCTCCTTCAAAAGTCCCAACCCCGTCGATTTCCCATTGGAATAGGAATGGATCGCCAGTGTTTACGCTGGTCAACTGAATGTTGTTGGAATCGATATACGTCATCGTGTAGTCCGCCGTTGGAAGCGGTCCTAGTTCCGTTTTTCCAGGTACTGAAGGCTCACATGCTACCAACGCGGCAGTAGCGGCCAATACTGAGAATAGTTTAAACGCTTTCATTAGTATCCAGTGTTTTGGGTTAATGCGCCTTGTGAGGCATCTATTTCATTTTGAGGAATAGGTAGGTATTGGTTATGGGCTTGCCATCCAGTCAACACATTAGCTGCCTTTCCTGTTCTGATCAAATCAAAGTAACGGTGCCCTTCTGTGGCCAATTCCATTCTACGCTCGTTGTAGATATCCTCTAATAATTGGTTTCCAGAAGAACCCAAACCTTGGATACCCACGCGTGCACGTACTTGGTTCAAGTAGCTGCGTGCCTGAGCTTCAGAACCACCGCTGCGTACCAAACCTTCTGCTGCCATCAAGAGGACATCGGCGTAACGAATTTCACGGATGTTGTTCCCCCAGTTCAACGCCGGCTCACCATCTGGTGGGAATTGGCTCGCCAACGGTGCGTATTTCTTCATGAAGAAGCCAGTGTTTTGATAGCCTGGAGTGTATTCCGCACCTGAAATATTATCCGCATCGATGATGGTGTATTGGTAGCGCGGATCACCGTCCATGAATGACTCAAGGTCTTCGGTAATTGGGCAGAAGCCCCAACCTGGAGAATAGTCTGGACCGTTGTAGTCGCGCATTCCACAGAATTGGACCCCAACATTTCCTTCGCTATGACCTGAACCGAAACGTCCCCAATCGCTGGTTGAGTTCTCAGAATAGGTGATTTCGAAAACACTTTCTGAACTCCACTCACCGGCTTTGGTGAAGATGTCACCGTAGTTCGGCAACAATGAGTACACGCCAGAGTTGATGATTTCCTCACATAGTGCAGCAACGTCCGCCATATTATCCTCGTCGTCCATGTACAAGTACACGCGTGCCAACATGGCTTGAGCGGCACCCTTAGTCACGCGACCTAGTTCTGTGCTCGGTACAGAAGTTGGCAAATCTGGAATCGCTGCTTCGAGTTCCGCTACGATGAACGGGAAGATCACTTCCGGACCGACCTGGTTGATGGTATAGTATTCTGAAGGATCCAAGGTGTTCGTGATGAACGGGATGTTTCCGAAAGAACGGATCAAATCAAAGTAGAATTTCGCGCGCAGGAAGTGTACCTCTGCTTTCGTTCTTGTTTTGAAGGCTACCGAAGCATCTTCAATGCCGTCAATTTTTTCTAAGAACAAGTTTGCACGGTAGATTCCCTTGTAGTTCTTGCGCCAAAAACCTGCTTGTGGGCCCAAGTTTGGCGTCCACGAGAAGTTATCTGTCGCCACCCAAGAAGGCTGATCTGAAGCATCTGAGCCACCTGCATAGGTATCGTCAGAGGCAACATTCATCAGGAAGCGGTACATGGTAAAGCCGTATTGATCGTTCCACTGGAGAACATCATATACGCTGACCAACGCTTCGAAAGCTTGCGCTTGTGTTTGGTAGTAGTTGATTTCTAGATCACGTCCTACGGGCTTGGTGTTCAAGAAGTCTTTTGAACATCCTACGGTAAGGAGAGCTGCCGCTGCAATCGCAACCATTGATCTCATGGTAGTTTTAACTGTATTCTTCATCCTTCCTTATTATTTGAAAGTGATATTTAAACCAATGCTGTGTACACGAGCTTGTGGGTAGATTCCGCGATCCACACCGAAACCAGCTCCGATCTCTGGATCAAAACCAGAGTATTTGGTGAAGGTCAACAAGTTCGTCCCTGCATAGTAGATGCGCATTTTGCGCAACATCAATCGGTCCGCTGCATCCCCTCCAATATTGTAACCAATCTGAAGGCTCTTGATGCGGAAGAAGCTTCCATCTTCCACGTAGAAATCAGAGCTACGTGCAAAGTTCATGTTGTCGTCTTGAGAAGTCAAACGAGGATATGTGTTGCTCGTTCCCGGGCCTGTCCAGCGATCTAAAGCCGCACCTGTCATGTTTGCAGTAGGTAAATCGTAACGGCGGGTTGCATTGTAAATCTGATTTCCCCATACCCCTTGTCCGAAGAGGTTGATATCCCAATTCTTGTATTGCATATCAAGGGTAATACCGGCAGTCATATCTGGCGTTGGATTACCAATGAAAGTTCTATCGTCAGCGGTAATTTCACCGTCGCCATTCACGTCAACAAATTTGAAATCGCCAGGTACGGCACCCGGTTGCAAGGTATCCCCTGCTTCTCCGCCTGTGTGTGCATAGACATCATCCATAGATTGGAAAATACCGTCGGTCTGGTAGCCGTAGAAATAGCCGATAGGCAATCCCTCTGTAATACGAGTAATCTCCAATCCTTGTGGACCCCACTGCTGACCTGGCAAGTAACCACTTTCATTACCCAACAAGACCACTTCGTTCTTCAAGAAGCTCACATTTGCACTCGCTGAGAAACGGAAATCTGGAGTATAGGTTTTATCATAGCCTAATTCGATATCTACCCCGCGGTTCAACATTGAACCAATGTTCGCCGTAGGCGCATCATTACCAATATAATCCGGTAGCGGTGGACGCGTTTTCATATCGTTGGTTACACGGTTAAAGAAATCTACGTTGGCCGTCAACCAATCGAAGGCACGAATTTCAGTACCGATGTTGAACTGGCTTACGCTCTCCCAGCGCAAATCTGGGTTGGCCACCTGTGCAGGAGCAGTACCGTTCACCAACACCTCATTGGCACCGAACGTATACGAACGTCCACCAACAATCGTAGAAGCATATTCCAATGAACCTGCGGCATCGTTACCGTTCAAACCGTAACCGGCCTTCAACTTCAAGGTGTTCACGTTATCATAAATCCAAAAATCTTCTTTATGAATATTCCAACCGGCACTCACCGATGGGAAGTATCCCCAACGGTAGTTAGAACCGAAGTTTGAGGAGGCATCTGCACGCATGATCGCCGTGGCTACATATTTACCTTGGTAATCGTAGTTCACACGACCGAAGTAAGATTCGATAGCGTAACGCTCCCAATATCCGCCATATACTTGTTGTGATTCCACGTTACGAGCATAGTCTATGGTGGCACCGTCGTAGGTATTTACTGGAACGTCGCGCTTACTTCCGCCTATGTAACGTCCGTTGACTTCCTGTGCACTGTGGCCCAAAAGACCGTCGAAGTGGTGATCACCCACATCCTTAGTATAAGTAATGGTTTGATCCCAAATCCAAGTAAAGGCACGGTTGAAGTTGCTGTATACAAGGTTTGTGTCCAATTGGTTCGTGGCGTTCAAATAGTGCGAAGGACGGAATCCGTTGCCGCCGTAAAAGGCAAGGTCAATTCCCATGCTCGTGCGCGCCTTCAATCCTTCCGCAATTTCAAATTCCGCAAAAGTGTTGTTGACAATTTTATCAGACCAACCGTAGTTATTTTCAATTAAGTACGCTGCTACTGGGTTTACAATCTCAGAAGTTACGCGGCTAGAGATACCATAAATACCCCCTGCGTCGCGGACCAAATTGTTACGCAATACGCCGCCTGAAGTGTATGGAGTTTGCGATAATGCTGTTGGATCGGTCTCGTACAATGGAGTGATAGGATCCATGTTCAATGCACGTCCAAGCGGGGAACCAAATTCTGTGTTTTCTGCTACGCTTTGGCTCTCGTTGTGTGTGTAGGCAACATTCCAACCCACTGTAAAGCGATCATTTGCCTTCGTGATCGTATTCAAACGAGCGGACAAACGTTGGAAGTTAGATTTACCTTCAGCTACAATCCCGTCTTGGTCGAAGTATGATACTGAAGAGAAGTACGATCCTTTATCAGTCGCGCCTGAAATGCTAAAATCTGTATTGCGCATGACCGCGTTGGGGTTGAACACGTGGCTCTGCCAATTTGTGCCTTCGCCATAGCTCGCAGCATTGGGATATGGAATGGATTGTCCTGCAGCTGCAGCCATCTCATTTTGAATGGTCGCGTATTCACGCGCGTTCAATACTGGTAATTGCTTCCAAGCGTTTTGCACACCGGTGTAGCTGCTTACGCTCACCTCCATGCCTTTAGCGCGAGCACCGTTCTTTGTGGTTACAATGATTACCCCGTTGGCACCGCGAGCACCATAGATAGCTGCCGAAGCCGCATCTTTCAATACCTCGATGGTTTCAATATCACCTGGGTTCAAGAAGTCGATACCTCCGCCGATTACTACTCCATCTACTACATACAAAGGGTTCGAACCGTTGATTGAAGCCGTACCACGAATACGAACGACTGAGGCCGCTCCAGGCTGACCTGAGTTTTGAAGTACCTGTACACCTGAAGTACGTCCCTGAAGCGCTGTTTCAAGACGTGGCAACTGAAGGTCCTCAAGATCCTCAGCCTTGACGCTAGATATAGCACCGGTTACGTTAGATTTTTTCTGCGTACCGTAACCCACAACCACTACTTCATCGAGGGTAGAGGCCGCTTTGTCGTAACGCAAGGCAATGGTTAGGTTTTTCTGCTCCCCTAATAGAAGCGATTTGTCGACGTAGCCAACAAAGGATGCGGTTAGTTCTGTGCCAGCCGATACGTCCAACGACCAACGGCCGTCCATATCAGTCATTGCTGTTACAGAACCTGCTTTAACAACAGCACCAGGAAGTGGTGAATTATCAGCAGCATCCACAACGACGCCCGAATATTGTGCCTGTGCAAGGGTAGCAAGGCCGAGGGCGATGGCTAAGAATAATCCTTTTGAAGCGATTTTTCTCATGATTTGTGTTAGTGTGTTTTAATAAAGTGTACTTGGTACATTCAAAAGTGCATACAACTAATGCAACAGCCAACTTTCCTTTCCGGACAAATGCCGGACAGAAAGTCGTAATTATAGAACTTTAGTACGTTTGAGGAAGGTTTTTGTTCGCGAAAGGAGGGAATTAATCCAAGAACTCGTCCATGTCCCGACGGTCCTTTTTAGTGGGTCTTCCCAACCCTTTTTGACGGGTCAAATTGCGTGCTAGTTTCAAGAATTCCTCCTTATCTATCTCTTCCTGAGGGGTTATGTCCTTGATATATTCTTGGACCAATTTTGGTCCGATACGAGATTTCGGCAATGCAAGGATCTCAAATTCTTGATCAAAGCCATGTCTCTTAATGCGTACAACGTCCCCGGGCTTCACCTCGCGAGAAGGCTTCACAGGAATGTCGTCCATCACCACCCTGTTCGAACGCACCTGCTCGCCGGAAAGGCTTCGGGTTTTGAATAATCGGACACACCACAAGAATTTGTCAATACGCATGGGCACAAATTTGGCGGTTTTCCCCTAATTTCAACCACTCAAGAAAAAATTTTCGTCGTTAATGAAATACTCACTCTGGCTAGGCGCCTTGGCGCTAAGCACCCTAATGGCCTGTCAAGGCCCTGCCGAAGAAACCACAACCACTGAAGAAACATCTGAAGCCATGGCCGAAAAAGCATACCAATTATATACTGTGCGCGAGGCCCTGACAGGCCCTGAAGCCATCGCTTCAACGCTCAAAGAAACCAAAGCACTAGGTTACGACCTTGTGGAGAGCTTTGGCTACATGGAGGGCTCCTTCTTGGGAATGCCTGTAGTAGATTTCATTGCGACCTTGAGTGATGCTCAGCTAAGTAGTCCATCAGGGCATTATACTCCAATACAGCTTGAGGGCACTGAAGTAGGGCCTATCGATACTGCTACTATCCCACAATTTATTGAAGCGGCTACCGCTTTGAACCAGCATTGGATCATTATCCCTTGGATGAGCGAAGCCTGGAGAAACGTTGAGGGCTACACGCACTTGGTGGAGTACCTCAAACTATTGGGTGCAGAGGCTGCGAAACACGGTAAGGTTGCCGCTTGGCACAACCACGACTTTGAATTCCTTCCCCTCGACCCTACGAATCCAGAATCTCATTCCGCGTACCAATTCCTCCTCGAGTCGCTCGAAGGTCACAATGTCGTCTTTGAAATGGATGTACACTGGGTTGCCTTCGCGGGAGAAAATCCAGTGACTTGGATGGAGAACTATCCGGGCCGTTTCCCGTTATGGCACGTGAAGGACTTCGCCGCAGATACGGCTACACAGGTGCCGGTAGGTCAAGGCGTTGTGCCTTGGGAAGAGATTTTCGCCATGGCAGAAACTGCCGGCTTGCAGCACTACTTTATCGAGCAAGATGTATGTAGCGCAGACCACGCAATCACCTGTCTAAAAGAAAGTATTGAATGGGCGAACGCGCAATCATTCATGAATAAATAAGATATTATGTACGGAGCATTAAAGGACCACCTCAGCACACAACTACAAGAAATCGACGATGCCGGACTCTTTAAAAGAGAGCGCATCATCACTACCCCTCAAGATGCGGTCATTCAAACCACCGAAGGAAAGGAAGTATTGAACTTCTGTGCCAATAATTACCTGGGCTTGAGCTCACATCCTCGCGTACTCGAGGCTGCGCACAAGGCACTGGACAGCCACGGTTTTGGAATGAGTTCTGTGAGATTCATCTGTGGTACTCAGGACATCCACAAAACATTGGAAGCCAAAATCGCCGAGTTCTTGCATACGGAGGACACCATTCTGTATGCAGCAGCCTTTGATGCGAATGGCGGAGTGTTCGAGCCGCTACTCACGGCAGAAGATGCCATCATTTCGGACAGCTTGAACCACGCCTCGATCATCGATGGGGTGCGCTTGTGTAAGGCGCAACGCTACCGCTATGCCAACAACGACATGACGGACCTCGAAGCCCAATTACAAGCTGCCGAAGGCGCACGTTTTAAAATCATCGTCACCGACGGGGTATTCTCGATGGACGGATACGTCGCGCAATTGGACAAAATTTGTGATTTGGCCGATCAATACAATGCCTTGGTCATGGTCGACGAGTGTCATGCCACCGGCTTCATCGGCAAAACCGGCCGCGGTACCATAGAACTAAAAAACGTCCTAGGCCGTGTAGATATCATCACCGGAACCCTAGGCAAGGCACTCGGCGGCGCCATGGGTGGTTTCACTACTGGTCGCAAGGAAATTATTGAAATGTTGCGCCAGAAATCTCGCCCATATTTGTTCTCAAACTCGCTAGCGCCCGCCATTGTTGGGGCCTCTATCGAAGTGTTCAACTTGCTGAGCGAGACGACAGAGCTCCGGGACCAATTAGAATGGAACATCAACTACTTCAAAAAAGGAGTGGCAGCAGCCGGTTTTGATTTCAAGGACGGTGATAGCGCCATCGTTCCTATTATGTTGTACGATGCAGCCCTGAGCCAGGAGTTCGCAGACAAACTGCTCGAGGAAGGCATCTATGTCATCGGATTCTTCTACCCTGTAGTACCTCAAGGCCAAGCGCGCATTCGTGTTCAGCTCAGCGCCGCCCATACCCAAGCGCATTTGGATCACGCCATCGCGGCGTTCACCAAGGTCGGGAAAGAATTGGGCGTCCTAAAAGATTAACAACCTTTTGACCATATAGCGGTTAGATTAAGACACTCCTTCTGCGGAAGGAGTGTTACTTTTGGCCTATAATTTTTGCACCTATGCTCATTCAAATCGCCCAGTTCGTTCTTGGACTCTCTATTCTTATTGTACTCCACGAGTTTGGTCACTATTTGCCAGCCCGTTGGTTTGATGTACGTGTGTCCAAGTTTTACCTGTTCTTCGACTACAAATTCTCGTTGTTGAAGAAGCAAATAGGCGAGACCGAATGGGGTATTGGCTGGATTCCATTAGGCGGATATGTAAAAATTGAGGGCATGGTGGACGAAAGCATGGACACCGAAAACCTCAGCGACGAACCGGAAGAATGGGAGTTTCGTGCGAAACCGGCTTGGCAGCGCCTAATCATCCTCACCGGCGGGGTCATCATGAACTTTATCACTGCCTACTTCATCTACGTCTTCTTATTGATGAGCTATGGCAAGGACTACCTCCCGAACGATAGCTTGATCTATGGGATTTGGACCAACGAGATCGGCCACGAAATGGGCCTCGAGAATGGTGATAAGATCCTGAGCATCGGCGACTACATTCCGGACAGCTACACAGAGACGGCCATGGAGATTTTCTTAAGCGAAGGAGAGGATATCGTTGTGGACCGCAATGGTGAAGAGGTACGCGTGCCTATTACCACAGAGGCGCTTGCTAGTATCATCGCAGATAAATCCTTGTACAACGTCATCCGACCTCGTATGCCTTATGTCGTAGGCGGCTTCTCTGAAGGCTCCATCGCTGAGGCGACAGGCATGCAAGTGGGCGATAGCTTGGTCGGCCTCAACGGTCAACAATTGCTCTTCTTCGACGAATTCTTCGATGCCATTCCAGATTTCGGCGGCGAAGAAATCGCCTTAACGTATTACCGCGATGGCGTAGCAGATACCTTGAATTTAAATGTTCCAGAGGATGGCAAAATTGGCGTCTATAATACTGGAGAAGTCTACAAATACTACAAAATCAAGAACAAAGAATACAGCTTCGCTCAAGCCTTGGGCGGCGGCTGGGATGAGGTAGGCAACAAGCTTAGCGGCTATGTGCGCCAATTCAAACTCATCTTCAACTTTGAGACCAAAGCCTACAAGGAAGTGGGCGGGTTCTTGATGATTCTACAGCAGTACGACAGCTCATGGAATTGGCGCGGATTCTGGGAATTCACTGCGTTCTTGAGCATCATGTTGGGCTTCTTAAACATCCTTCCTATCCCTGCACTCGACGGCGGGCACGTAGTCTTCACCTTGGTGGAAATGATTACCGGTAAAAAGCCCTCAATCAAAGTATTGGAAGTAGCTCAAATGATAGGATTCTTCCTATTGCTTGCCTTGCTGATTTTCGCCAACGGTCAGGACATCATTCGAGCATTCTTCGGCGGATAAGATGAATCAGAGCAAGGCCATATTCGAGTATCTAGGCCGGGTCAAGGATCCCGAAATACCCGTGTTGAGCCTCCACGACATGGGTATCCTGCGAGGTGTAAGCATCGCCCCTTCGGATCACCCAAAAAGTGAAGGCGCCTTGCAATCCTTCCGCGAGCTGCACCCCGGTGCGCCGGAGGAAAATGCCCAGCACATCTACCAGATCACCATCAGCCCCACCTATGTGGGTTGTCCAGCCATGGACCGCATGGCCCAAGACATCAGCGAATCCATGTATGCCCGCCAGCTTCCTTTCTTTATCGAAGAGCAAATCAAGCCGGCGTGGACCACGGATTGGATCACCCCGGAAGGACTGGAAAAAATGGAAGCCTACGGCATCGCCCCGCCCGTGAAAGGGTCCTCAGATAAACGCACCCTTTTTGCCGCCGCACCCACTATTAAGTGCCCGCGATGCAAGAGCTCAAAAACAGAACTGGTCAGTGCACACGGATCCACCGCCTGCAAGAGCTTGTATAAATGCCAGAGCTGCTTGGAGCCTTTTGAGTACTTTAAGTGTCTGTAAAGTGAGGCTCATGGCCTAACTTTGAGGAGCCCAAAAACAGAAACATGCCCAAGAAGACCACCGTTCCTTTTGAAAAAGCGTTCAAGCTTATGGCCACGGCCAAGCACATGGCAGAGCTCTACGAACGCGAGAAAGAGACGACTTCAAAATACGTTCACGCCACGAGCCGTGGCCATGAAGCCGCCCAGCTCGCCCTCGCCCTCCAGCTCGAACCCAAAGACTTTGTAGCGCCCTATTACCGGGACGATAGCCTTCTGTTGGGCATCGGCATGACCCCAAAGGACCTCATGCTGCAGCTTTTGGCCAAGGTGGACGATCCCTTCTCAGGCGGGCGAACCTACTACAGCCACCCTAGTCTCAAAGACAACGATAAACCTAAAATCCCCCACCAAAGCTCCGCCACGGGTATGCAAGCCATCCCCACCGCCGGAGTCGCGATGGGGATTCAGTACCGCGAACAACAAGAATTGGCCACTGAAGAAGAGTTGGGCGCCATCGCCGTCTGTAGCATTGGCGACAGTGCCATGACCGAAGGAGAGATTTCAGAAGCCTTGCACATGGCTGCCCTGAAGCAGTTCCCACTGCTCATGTTTGTGCAGGATAACGGCTGGGACATCAGTGCCAACCGCGAAGAAGTACACCACAGCAATGCCGTGGTATACGCCAAAGGATTCACCGGCATCGAAACCCGCGATCTCGACGGGACAGATTTCGAAACTTGTTACAAAGAGCTGCAAAAGGTCATCAAAATCATGCGTAAAGAGCGTCGCCCGTTCTTGGTGCGCATGGATGTGCCCCTGCTCAACCACCACACCTCCGGGGTGCGTAAAGAATGGTACCGCGACGACTTAGAAGAAGCCGCCAAACGCGATCCCTACCCCGTTTTAATGAAACAATGCCTCGCCGCAGGCATCTCCCAAGCACAACTCGATCAGTGGGCCGCAGAGGGCGCTGCCTTTGTGGAGGCACAGTACGACAGTGCCCTGCAAATGCCGGATCCTACGCCAGAGGATCTCTATACCTACGACTATGCGCCTACGCCCATCACGAGTGAGCGCGGCGAGCGCGCGCCGAAGGGCGCGGAGCCGACGGTGATGGTTGATGCCGCCTTGTTTGCGATCAAGGAGTTGATGGCAGAGCATCCGGAGGCCTTGTTGTACGGGCAGGATGTGGGCGGTAGATTGGGCGGCGTGTTCCGCGAAGCCGCGACATTGGCACAGAAATTTGGCGACGGACGGGTGTTTAATACGCCTATTCAAGAAGCGTTTATCATCGGGTCTACGGTGGGTATGAGCGCCACGGGCTTGAAGCCCATTGTGGAGGTTCAGTTTGCGGATTATCTGTGGCCTGGAATGAACCAATTATTTACTGAAGTCTCTCGCAGCTACTACCTCAGCAATGGGAAGTGGCCGGTGAGCACCATCATCAGAGTGCCGATCGGAGCCTATGGTTCGGGCGGACCGTTCCATAGCTCGAGTGTCGAAAGTGTGGTCACGGCCATCCGTGGCGTGAAGGTCGCCTATCCTAGTACGGGGGCAGACTTGAAGGGCTTGATGAAGGCCGCTTTCTATGATCCAAATCCAGTGGTGATCTTAGAGCATAAGGGACTGTATTGGAGTAAGATTAAGGGTACTGAAGGCGCCAAAACGCCCGAGCCGAGCGCGGACTATGTAGTGCCGTTTGGGAAAGCGAGGATGGTGTTGGAGGCCGCGGACGGTGCGCGTGAGCGTGGTGAGGCCGCGCTCGTAATTACCTATGGCATGGGCGTGTATTGGGCGTTGGAGGCGGCCAAGAGCTTGGAAGGGCGTGTGAGCGTGCTGGATTTACGAACGTTGAGTCCTTGGGACAAGGCGGAGGTGATGAAGCAGGCGAGGATGCACGGAAGGGTGTTGGTGCTGACCGAGGAGCCGAGCAGTCCAAGCTTTGCTCAGAGCGTGCAAGGGGCCATTCAGGAAGAGTGTTTCGAGGCATTGGATGCCCCAGTGAAGTTGCTGGGCGCGGAGAATATGCCGGCTATTCCGCTGAACGCGACATTGGAGAAGGCGATGCTGCCGAACGCCGAAAAGGTCGGGGGAGCATTGGAGGCATTGTTGGCGTATTAGACCATTGATTTGGACGCGATATTTCCTCGGGGGATTCGCCAAAAAATCGGTACTTTAGTCGCTCAAAATCAGTAGTGATGAATACAGTATTTCTAGGGATGATGGGTCCCAATCAAATGATTCTAATCCTTGTGGTGGTTTTGTTGCTTTTCGGAGGCCGCAAAATTCCTGAGTTGATGCGTGGTCTAGGCCGTGGCGTGAAGGAATTCAAGGACGGCGTTGCTAATGACGAGAAAGAATCAGACGATAACAAAGAGTAACATCTTCCCCAACCCCAACGAACGATGAGTACGACAGCCCAAGCGGTTGAACAATTCCTTAGCAAGATTGAGGCCACCCAAGATTTGAATATTTTCTTGGAAGTGTGGGCCGATGAAGCGCGTGAGCATGCCAAAGCGGTGGATGCAAAAATTGCAGCTGGAACTGCGGGCAAGCTGGCCGGTATGGTGATTGCGCTGAAGGACAATATTTGTTACCGAGGACATAAGGTGAGCGCTGCCTCCAAGATTTTGGACGGTTTTGAAAGCCAATTTTCTGCAACGGTCGTGGACCGATTGTTGGCAGAGGACGCCGTGTTTATCGGACGTACGAACTGTGATGAGTTCGCCATGGGTTCGGGCAATGAAAATAGCGCCTTTGGGCCGGTGAAGAATCCTCTGGATCCTTCGAAGGTACCGGGTGGATCGTCGGGCGGTTCTGCGGCGGCGGTGGCTGCGGGCTTGTGTCACGTGGCCTTGGGCTCCGATACGGGCGGTTCCATTCGCCAGCCGGCGAGCTTCACGGGAACCGTTGGGTTCAAGCCTTCGTACGGAAGGGTGAGCCGCCACGGATTGATTGCTTATGCCAGCAGTTTTGACCAGATCGGCCCATTTGCCGCGAATGTAGAGGATGCGGCCAAGGTGATGGAGGTCATTGCGGGACCGGACGATTTTGATGCGACTGCGATGCAGGAGGCGATGGCGCCCGCAACGAAATTGGCCCCGAAAAAAGTAGCGTATTTGAAGACTGCGGTGGATAATCCTGCCGTGGATGAGCATGTGAAGAAGGCGTTTTTAGCCCAATTAGAATTGCTCGAAAACGCAGGCGTCGTAGTGGAGCCTGTAGAATTTGATTTGTTGGACACCTTGGTGCCCATCTACTATATTTTGACAACGGCGGAAGCGAGCTCGAATTTGGCGCGCTTCGACGGGGTTCATGCCGGGTTTAGACATCCGGACAGCACGGATTTGGAGAGCGTATACAAGAAGAGCCGTAGCGAAGGTTTTGGGGTTGAGGTGCAGCGCCGAATCATGTTGGGGACCTTCGTATTGAGCTCTGGGTACTACGACGCCTACTTTGGGAAGGCTCAGGCGGCGCGGCGTTTGGTACAAGAGTGGACCGACAAGATGTTGGAGGAATACGACTTGATTTTGTGTCCTACAGCGCCTACAACAGCCTTTGAAATTGGGCGTGAGGTGAGCGATCCTACCGTGAATTATTTGGAAGATATTTTTACCGTTCAAGCCAATATTGCCGGCATTCCTGCCGTTAGTATTCCTATGGGCGTACATCCAAACGGCCTGCCAATGGGGCTCCAGTTGATGGGAGCTGAGGGCGCCGATATGGACGTACTGGCCATGGCTCAGTGGATTCAAAAGCATTAAGCATGCGTATTATTTCTGTCGTTTTGGCCAGTGTGTTGGCCCTACCCGCTATGGCCCAAGAGGTCGTGGAAACTGCCTTAGATGAGGGGGTTTTAGTGGCCGATTCCGTGTCGGAGCAACCAACTTTGGGAGCGATGGATGAGGCGGCGCTGGAGGCCTTGGAGGCAAGGTTGGCGGCGCTGGATTCACAGCATTTAATGTACACCCTGGCCCAAGTGCCGGTGGCGGATACGGTTACCCCGTTGGCGTTGGAAGATTCGGTCTTTGCTTTTTATATGGCGAAATTGGACGCGCGAACTCCATTTGAAATGGCGTACAATCCAGTAGTGAAGCGCTACATGGAACGCTACCTGAAGCACGGTTCGTCGAGACTGAGCCGCATGATGGCCCACGGGCAGTACTACTTCCCCATGTTCGAGGAGCATTTGGCCAAGTATGATATGCCGTTGGAGCTGAAATATTTGGCGGTGGTCGAAAGCGCCCTGAACCCAAAGGCGAAAAGCCATGTGGGCGCGACGGGATTGTGGCAGTTTATGTACGGTACTGGGAAGATTTATGGGCTTAAGGTGAACAGCTATGTGGACGACCGCAATGATCCGCTCAAGAGTACGGAAGCGGCCTGTCAGTACATGCTGAAGCTGTACGAGATCTTTGACGATTGGAATTTGGCGTTGGCCGCCTACAACAGTGGGCCGGGCAATGTGAATAAGGCCATACGCCGCAGCGGCGGAAAGACTTCGTATTGGGAGATCCGCCCGTTCCTGCCGCGCGAGACCTCAGCATATGTGCCCCTGTTTATTGCCGCAAGCTACGCCTTTGAATATGGTCCCCTTCATGGAATAGGTCCTGCAGAAATCCCGGCGTACTACATCGAAACGGATACCGTGCGCATCACCCGACAGATTCACTTCAAGCAAGTGGAAGAAGGTCTTGGGGTAGATGCCGCGTTGATGGAGTTTTTGAATCCCCAGTACCGCTATAATATCGTCCCTGTGGTGGACGGTCAAGACTACTTTTTGACCTTGCCTGCCACGAGTGCCATGGCCTTCCGCATGCAGCAGGATACCTTGTACAGCGTGGCGGATGCCTACTTTGAAGCGCGTGCCAGCACCATTCCAGAGCTCACGCAAATGAACGAGCGTACCACACACCGCGTGCAGAGCGGCGAGACCTTGGGTCACATCGCTAGCAAGTACGGGGTTGGGGTCAGTGAAATCAAGCGATGGAACGGCCTCAGCAGCGATATGATTCGCATAGGACAGCGCTTGGTGGTGTACCCGCGACGGATTTAATAGGCACATTGGCCTACTTTTTGACTACCTTTTTACCTGCAAAAATTGGTCACATGAAACGCATATTCCTCCTTCCCTTCTTCGCCTTATCCTTCTTGATCCTCCCTTCTTGCGGCTCCGATGAGACCAACGAGGACGGGACAAAAAAGGATACGCGCATTCTCCCTCCTTCGAGCGGAACGCACAGTGAATTGCTGCTGGTGATGCCAGATGAATTGTGGCTAGGCCCTGCGGGAGAAGCCTTCAGAGAGATCTACCTCTCCGACCAAGACGGATTGCCGCAAGCAGAGCCGTATTTCGATGCTTCGCGCGTTGAGCCGAAGGACGTCAACAAGATTTTGCAAAAGGCTAAGAACATCCTTTGGATTGAGAAGAGCGACACAAATTTTGTCAAGCTCACCAAGGACCTTTGGGCACGCCCGCAACACCTCGTTCGCATCACAGCACCTTCTGATAAGGCCATTGCCGCGGAGATTCGTGGCAGCGCCAAGCAGGTCGTTAAATCGTTCAAGGACCACGACATGACCTTGATCCAAGACCGACTCAAGCGCAGTGCCTACGCCTACACCCACGAGAATTTGAAGGACATGGGCATCAAGAGTATGCTCCTACACAAAGGCTTTGACCCGACCTTGGACAAAGAAGGCCTCAAGATTTTTGCCACCAAAACCGTCAAGACCATACAGTACATGATTGTGAGCTCACGCCCAATGACGGAAGGATTGGTCAGTGTGGACGACATCATCGCGCACCGCGACAGCATAGGAAAGCATTATTTCGAAGGCAGCTTTGAAGGCAGTTACATGACCACCGAAACCCTCATCCCGCCGTCCATTGCCAATGCTGAGATCAGCGGCATGTTCGCCCTGGAAACACGTGGATTGTGGCGCATGGAAGGCGATTTTATGGGCGGTCCGTTCTTATCGTACAGCATCTACGATGAGAAAAACGACCGCATCCTCACAGTGGAAGCCCTGCTCTATGGACCGCAAGCGAAAAAGCGCAATGTCGTCTTGGAAATGGAGGCGATGATGAAGTCTATTAAGCTTTAGGGCGAAACGCTGATAGTATCATATGATACTATGAAAGTCACTTTTATTTATTCGAAACTCGCGTAAAACCGGGTTGTGCAAACTTGGGCTTTGATGTACCTTGGGTACAAACCCAAGAAGCATGTTACAACACCATCTTTCAAACGGGGTACTCACCCTCATTTTTGATCGACCTGATAAATTCAATTCCTTCAACCGGGAATTGGCCCTTGCGGTCCAGGACGGACTGTCGGAGGCTGCCAGCAATCCTGAGGTTCGCTGCGTGGTACTGACCGGAAATGGTAAGGCCTTTTGCGCCGGACAAGATTTGGGCGAGGCCGTGGACCCGAACGGGCCGGAGCTCCGCACCATTGTTCGCGACCACTACAACCCCATCATCCAAGCCATTCGCGACCTGCCGAAACCGGTGATCGCCGCGGTCAATGGCGTAGCCGCCGGTGCGGGTGCCAACATTGCGTTGGCCTGTGATATCGTCGTGGCCAGTGAGCACGCCAGCTTCATTCAAGCCTTCAGTAAAATAGGCCTCATTCCGGACAGCGGAGGTACTTGGACCCTGCCGAGATTAGTCGGGTTCCAGCGCGCCAGCGCCCTGATGATGACGGGCGATAAGGTCGGGGCAGCCGAAGCACAGTCCATGGGCATGATCTACAAGGTCCTTGCCGCTGATACCTTTGGCGAGCAGGTTACCGCCTTGGCGGAGCAGATGGCTCAAATGCCCACGAAGGGTTTGGCGTTGACAAAGGCCGCATTGAATGCGAGCGGGACGAATGATATGAGGGACCAATTATCTCTTGAAGAAACCCTCCAAACCGAGGCGGGACAGACATACGATTTTAACGAGGGCGTACAAGCATTTTTAGAAAAGCGCGCGCCAAAATTTAAAGGCCAGTAACATGAAAGTAGCCATCCTAGGAGCCGGTGCCATGGGCACGGGAATTGGACAAATCGCCGCACAGCAAGGGTGCCATGTTGTGTATTTCGACAACTACCCAGGCGCCATCGGGCGCAGCAGCGCTTCCATCGAAAAGGTCTTTGGCAGATTGGTTGAAAAAGGCCGCATGAGCGAAGCCGAAAAAACCGAGACCCTCTCACGAATGAATTGGTCCGATGACCTCAGCAGCATCGACGGCGCCGACCTCGTCGTGGAAGCGGTCATCGAAGACCTCAAAGTCAAAAAAGAACTCCTGCAAAAAGCCGAACAGTACCTCAGCGATACGGCTTGGTTGTGTACGAATACCTCCAGCTTGAGCATCGCCGCCCTATCGAGCGGACTGAAGCACCCGGAGCGCTTTGGAGGACTCCACTTTTTCAATCCCGCACCCTTAATGCCGCTGGTCGAGATCGTACCGGGCATCCAAAGCGGGGAAGATTTCGCGGATGCCATGGAGGAGCTCATGGTGGCGTGGGGCAAGATCCCAGTGCTCGCGAAGGATACCCCAGGTTTTATCGTGAACAAGGTGGCTCGACCCTTCTACAGCGAGGCCATCAAACTCTACGAAGAAGGTGTAGCGAGCATCGCGGAAATCGATGCGGCAGTAAAAAGCATGGGATTCCGCATGGGTCCGTTCGAACTCACTGATTTGATCGGTCATGATGTGAATTACAAGGTCACCGAAACCGTCTGGGGCCAATTCTATTATGACCCCCGCTTCCGCCCTTCCATCACCCAAAAACGCCTCCTCGAAGCCGGTCTTTTAGGGCGCAAAACAGGACGCGGATTCTACAACTACAGCAGCGGCATGAACGCTGCCGTCGAAGCGCAAGAAGCCGCTGAACTCGACCCTATTCTAGGTGAAAAGATTGTCGAACGCATCCTGTGCCTCATTATCAATGAAGGTCTGGACGCCGTTTGGCTCGGCATCGCCTCTCCAACCAATGTGGATTTAGCATTGACCAAGGGCGTCAACTACCCCAAAGGGCCGATCAGCTGGGGACAGGAATTGGGCTGGGATTATGTCTTGAACGTCCTGGAGCGTTGCCACAAATTCTATGGCGACGACCGCTACCGTCCGTGTCCACTATTGCGCCATTTGGTCAGCGAAAACGCGGAGCTCGGAGAAGGAAGTCTTGGGGATAGTTTTATGATTTGATCATGACCAAACCTAGCGACGAACTACTCAAGCGCGCCTATGCGCAGGATGCTTCCATTTACCAGGAAACACCACAGGACGTTGCTTTTCCTGCCTCCGCAGAAGAGGTGGTCGCACTGGTCAGATCCGGTAAGCCGCTGATCCCTCGCGCCGCAGGAACCTCCCTCGCGGGCCAAGTCGTAGGTGATGGCACCGTACTAGATACCGGAAGGCACATGAACGCCATTCTCCACATCAACGTGGAAGAGCGATGGGCAGAGGTGCAACCCGGCGTTGTCCGCGACGAACTCAATGACCATCTTAAAGAACACGGGCTGTTTTTCGGCCCCAATACCTCCACCTCCAACCGTTGTATGATGGGCGGCATGGTGGGCAATAACAGCTCAGGTTCGACCTCTATTTCTTACGGAACCACCCGGGAAAAATTGCTCGGTCTTGAGCTCGTCACCGCGGACGGGGTACTGCGCGCCATGGGCGAAATTCAGTCCGACGGCGTGCGTGACATTCCTTCGGCAGTGGAAGAT
>Ga0255779_1000627_pt1 | contig 43256 bp, 36 predicted proteins | sample 011ome_21_FD_179977 | JGI IMG/M metagenome (GOLD analysis project Ga0255779, IMG submission 179977) | Coastal salt marsh microbial communities from the Groves Creek Marsh, Skidaway Island, Georgia - 011508AT metaG (version 2) | ecosystem: Environmental > Aquatic > Marine > Intertidal zone > Salt... | reverse complement strand
AACGTGGCTGAAAGTCAATTCCGGATTCTCGATAAACTCGAATTCCGTCTTGCATGATCTTGTCCGATAACCGCTTGAGACGACCGGCCAACCCGAGGCTACCCAGATCCCGCATCTGATCCCGCACCTGATCCCGCACCTGATCCATAGACCCTCCAGTTTTTTACTCCGCATGCTACCAGATGTTTATTAATTAGGCTATTAGGTAATCTGTTAGGTAAGCTGTTAGGTAAGTGGTTACATTTTAGTTTGAGGCGCACCTAGTTGAGGCGCACCTAACTAAGCGATTATTGATATGCCCATGGCTAGTATCGGAACTGATAGAAATAGCCATCCTTGACTAACGCCAGGATCGGTTATTTGGCATAATAGCGTCTTCGCGGGGCAGCCCATCGCATGCCCTGAAATTGTGATGAGGCCCTTATCGATGACTAGTTTAGAGATTACTCCCATCAGCGGCGCCCTCGGTGCTGTCGTTTCGGGCCTTGACCTTTCGCAGCCACTAACCCCGCAGCAGCAGACAGAAGTTGACTCAGCCTTTCACCAATACCTGGTGCTCAGCTTTCCAGATCAGGACCTGAACGCCGGCTCGTTACTGGCACTCACTGAACGCCTGGGTGGGGTTGGAGAAACGCCATACCTCACCGGCCTGCCCGACTACCCTGACGTGGTGCCCATCATCAAGGCAGCTGCAGAAAAGTCAGCCCATACTTTTGGTGCCGGCTGGCACACAGATTTTACGTTTCAGCAGCAACCACCCTCGCGCACCTTGCTCTACGCGATTGACGTGCCGCCAGTGGGTGGGGACACGCTATTCACCAATCTTTATGCGGCGTATGACGCACTTTCAAGCGGTATGAAGACATTGCTGGAGGACCTGACTGCCGTTCATAGTGCGACCCGCTCCTACGGCCCGCAGGCTAAACTCAAGGATCATCTGGAAAGCATGACCATTACCAATGCCACGGAAGAACCCACAACTACGACCCACCCAGTGATTCGAACCCACCCGGTCACCGGCAGAAAGGCCCTTTGGGTCAATCCTGTTTACACCCTCCACTTTTCCAATATGAGCCTGACCGAAAGTACACCCCTGCTTCAATATCTCAATGACCTCGCCGTCTCTCCCTCATTCGGCTGCCGGGTCAAGTGGCAGAAACGCACGCTGACCATGTGGGACAATCGCTGCACTCAACATTGCGCCACCGCCGACTACCAGGGCCATCGTCGAGAGATGCTCAGAACAACTGTGGCCGGCGAGGTGCCGAGATGAGCGCCAGCGAGGAATGGTCTTAATGAATGGTGCGACACCCCAACTGGGCCTCTCTGGGCAGGAACTGACCAGACGCTTGTTTGCTGTCTACAAATGGTTCTGGGTGATCCCGTTTCTTGGCGTTTCAACCCTGATCATTGGTACCGGCATTATCTGCTTGTCTTTTCTGGGGCTGCCAGATCAGGCATCTCGGCTCCTAGGACCTGTCTGGGCCAAACTTAACAGCCTGATGATGATGATCACCGTTCAAGTCGAGGGTCGCAGCAGGGTCGATTCGGGACAATCCTACGTAATCGTGGCCAACCACCAGAGCCAGATAGATATCCTCGCTCTCTATGGCCACCTTGGCATTGACTTCAAGTGGGTCATGAAGCAGGAACTGCGCAGGGTCCCAGTCCTTGGCGCCGCTTGCGCCGCAATGGGTCACATCTTGATCGATCGAGCAAACACCGAATCTGCGTTGAATTCAATTAATCGCGCTCGAGATCACATTAAGAACGGCATGTCTGTAGTCTTCTTTCCAGAGGGGACTCGATCACGAGACGGACAACTCATGCCATTCAAGAAGGGCGCTTACCGACTGGCGGTAGAGCTCCAGCTACCGATTCTACCGGTGACGATCCTAGGGACCCATGAGATTCTGCCAACAGACACCCTCAATCTGACACCGGGCCTGGCACGACTGGTTTTCCACGAACCCATCCCGACACGGGATCTGACCACTGGCGATATACCTGCGCTGATCAAACAGAGCCGCGACGCTATCCTCGCTCCTATGAATCAGAACTGACTATGAATCAGAACTGACGCAAAGCCCCGCAGACCAAGCATTGAGGAATGGCGGCGGTGGCCGGACCCCGGATGGCCGGACCCCTATTCTTTCTTGCGGTCTTTTTTTCTGGTTTTTGCATTTTTAGCTGCCGGCTTCTTACTTGGCTGGTTAGCCTCGCGCACTGCCTTGAACGCCTGGCGCATGGCCTGTACTCGATCTTCCTTGCGCTGCAAAACATGGGGTTGTTTAGCATCATTGAAGTCAATAACCAGGGCGTCTTTGACCGGGTCTTGTACTACTGAAACTGTCGGCTTTTCTGCCATGCTTATAGCCTCTTGGCGATGGAGCAAAACTTACACTTCGGCTTCAAACCCTGCCACGACCGGCGGCACCTTTGCCCAGCGAGACTGACGCTACGCCCGCAAGATCCAGGCTGGCCCGGCAAGGGGCGCAACACAAGGAAGGTTTACTTTTCGTTCCTGCACTTATACCATGCTCGCCAAATCTATCCCACCCCGGCGCCAACGCATTGAGCGGCGGCCAGTTCCCTCCAGACCTCGTGGTAGTAAAACATAACCGTGCTTAGAAACTCTGCTGACCGAATGCCCGTAATCTTTATTTTGCTGTTGACCCTGGTAGACTTTCTTCTCTACTTCACAGTCGACAATTTTTGGTTGCTGAGCCTGTACTTTGTCATTACGTTGATCCCAAAGGGTTGTATTTGTGCCTGGAATCACCACCACCAGCACACCAAGACATTCAAGTCGACGGCCTTGAACCGCCTGCTGGAGATTTTCTACGCTTTGCATACCGGCGTTTCCACCAATTTATGGTTGCTGCACCACGTATTGGGTCACCACCACCATTATCTGGACCAGAAACTCGACCAGAGTCGATGGAAGCGTAAAGACGGCACCTCAATGGGCATGTGGGAATACACCTTGACCGTCGCTGGCACAGCTTACTACCGCGGCTATCTCGTCGGCAAAGCGCACCCCAAACACTATCGAACTCACTTGATCTATACCCTGGCGGTGGTTGCACTGCTCGCAGCACTCATGGTTCACCGACCTATACAGGCCTTGATCTTATTCGTGCTGCCAATGATTTCAGGGTTACTCATTACCGCTTGGGCGACCTACGAACATCATGCAGGTCTGGACGAGCCTGAAGACCACTTTCGCGCCTCCTATAACAACGTTAATCCCATCTTCAATCTCGTGACCGGCAATCTGGGCTACCATACTGCCCACCACTATCGCCAAGGCACGCATTGGTCCGAACTACCCGCACTACACGAAAAGATCAAAGATCAAATACCTTTGACCATGTATAAAACCTCCTTCTGGGAGTACGCAAACACGCCCTTCATCCATCGGCTTTTGGGCATGTCAACCTGACCAGTGGTAAGCTTTTCCACTACCTGACCAGAGAATGCCCGTGTTGAAAGAAAAACCCGATAACGCCAGCCACTGCTTCGTCTGTGGCCCCCAAAACTCTATTGGCCTGCAACTGACCTTTCGCCTTGACGACAATGTCTGCCGGGGCGAGTTCACCCCAGCCGCCCACCACTGTGGTTATGATGGCATCACTCACGGCGGCATTATCTTTAGTGCACTGGATGATGTCATGGCGAACTGGATTGTCCTGCAAGGCCAGCATGCTTTCACAGCAAAAGTCGACCTACGCTACAAAGACGCTTTACCAACAGGCACCCCTGTGAGGCTCGAAGGCCATTGCCTCAAGTCGCGCGGTCGCCTCTTTCTCATGCGCGGCGTCATGATCCGCATCGATAACGAAGAAGTCGTTGCAGAATGTGAAGCCAGTTTTATGCTATCGACTGCATCAAAACCTACTGCACAACCTTAATTTTTCAAGCACAGCCTTAAACACTTTATCTCACTACGCAAAACAAGGCTCACTCTGGGTCCGCTACGATCAGATCAGCTAACAAACCGATCGAGACCGCATATTTGTTAGCGCAGTTATACCGAAGGATACTGCCAAAATTTGGGCCGACGAGATAACCGACCGTCGCCTTCGGCTCTGGCAACACCAATGCAAATCGCTGTTGCTTATCTCGCTTAATAACCCGAGGCTTTACCCCCAGCTCAGCCCACTCCGAGAGCGATAGCTCTCGAGTATGAGAGCGGAGTGCTCGACAGCCATCAGCAGCGCTTTCAGGCATTAACTGTTCAAAGTCCACCGAATCGGAGATATCGACAGGCAATCCCCAGGACTCACCTTCACGCCACTGGGCCTTCTGCAGATAATAGGCAATCGACGCCCAGACATCTTTTTGATCACCCCAGATATTTTTCCTGCCATCACCATTGAAATCTTGAGCAAAGTTCAAAAAACTGGACGGCATAAATTGGTTCTGCCCCATGGCGCCCGCCCATCCACCCAGGAAATCGGCGAGTGGCACATGGCCTTCATCAAGAATCTTCAGAGCCGCAAGGAGTTCGGCGGTAAAAAACCGGCTCCTGCGCGGGTCATGCGCCAGAGTTGCCAGAGATCTGACCACCTCGTATTTCCCCTGGTATCTACCGAAATTAGATTCAAGCCCCCAAAACGCAATGAGATATTGGGGGTCCACCTGGTACTTGGCCCCTATTAGCTTTAGCAACTGACGATTTTGCTGAAAATACTCGCGAGCTTTTTCAACTCTGCTGGGTGTGACTCGCGCGCTCAGGTAGGCTTCGAAGGTCTGGACAAATTCCGGCTGCTTTTGGTCAGAAACCAAGACTCGCGGGTCTGGCGTCAGGTCACGAAAAGCTTGATCTATGGTGAGTTCGCGTACGCCCTGACTCAGCGCCTGTTGCTTGATGCCAAGTAAAAACTCAGCGAAATCGTCGCTTGCCGCAACGATTCTCGAACAAGCCAGCAGAACCAACAGTGGCAGCCAACGCCAACACAACACTGACCTTTTGGGCTCGCGCCGAGACCAAGGTTTCGTCATTCACATTCTCCCGTCACTTGCCGTGTGATCTCCCGAAAGTGCTTCGGATCATCCTGAGTTCTCGCTATTCTAGCCGATCGCGCTGAGTAGAACGAGGCGCAACGATCCAACCTCTGCTAAACTAGACCCTCTATCAGTCCGTGATGCCGCTATGTCGATTACTTTTCCCAACGCCAGTCTACGCCGACGTTTCGCCGCCATCTTGTATGACTTCTTTCTGATATTCGCTGTCTGGGCGATCACGCTGGTGCTCATCCAGGCCGCGCTTGGCAGCACCGCCAGCCTTGATGGCCAGCTGCCAGCTAAGCCCCCACTCGCAACCTTCTGGGTCCAACTGATTTGCTACGTCGAAACGCTCTTGTTCTATCTCTACTTCTGGCGTATCAAGGGCCAGACGCTGGGCATGCAGGTGTGGAAAATTCGTGCAGTCAGCGACGCTGGCAACCTTCTGAGCGTTGGCGAGGCCATCATACGGTTTCTATGGGCCACACTCGCTATGGCGCCATTTGGTCTCGGCCTGTTCTGGGCGTTGATTGATAAAGACCGCCGCGCAGCACACGATATCTGGTCCCATAGCCGAGTAGTCTATCTGGGCGATAAACCTTACTCGTCAGAGCGTAGCTAAAAGCGGGCGTTACAGTCGGCTTTGCCGAGCAAGCCTCCGTCGAGCACAGAAGGAGCGAGTTTCGAGGGACTCGATAAATCAAGCATACATAGACCTAGCCTAACCCGCCCTGCGAAGCAGAAGGTAACCGGCACCGCAGCACAGTAAAATCGGGATTACCACAGCGATGAGCGGCGGAAAACCAAATACCAAACTGGCTGGCGCGAGCAGATCCTGAATAAATTTGAAAATGATCCCTGTGACTAAGCCCGTCACCACTCGCATGCCAGTCGTCGATTCACGCAGCGGCCCAAAGATAAAGGATATCGCGACAAAAACCAGACTGAGAGTTGCTATCGGCTGCAGCGCTTTATGCCAAAAGCCCAGCTCAAACTTCGCGCTGTTCAGACCCTGCTTGCGCATATAGTCAATTTTAGTGGTGAGCTCACCAATCGACATCTTTTCTGGTTTGACCAACACTTCATTGATTAGCAGATTGGGCGCCAGGTCAGTATTCCATTGGTAACTGGGCATCTCCACCGTTACAGCTCTGTCTCCCAAAAATCTGGTAGTTGCAACGGTCTCCAGCAACCAATACTTTTCATCGGCTCGAACGTCATGGTAAACACCACGATCTGCTCGCAGAATGTGGGTCAATTGTTGCGCATCATCAAAATAGTAATGAGCGACACCGCCAAGGACACCTGACTGACCGACCTCGTCGAAGTGCATAAATATGCCGCCCTCTCGGTACCAAAGCCCAGAGACAGGTGCTATCTCATTATTCACAGACAGCGCCTTCTCGCGATTGTTAGCCGCGGCGCGCTCGATATCAGGAAGAATAAACTCGCCCACATACAGCCCAGCCAGAATCAGCACCAGGGTTGGCTTCATGGCATTCAATGCAATGGACCAGATTGAAATACCCGCAGCGCGCATCACAATCAGCTCGCTGTTATTCGCCAAAATACCTAGACCCGCGAGGCAGCCAATCAGCGCCGCATAGGGAATGGTGTCGCAAAACATACGAGGCGCACTGAAAATGACATATATCAGCAGATCAGCAGCAGTATAGTTGCCGCCGACGTCTTTGATCTGCTCGAGAAAGGTAAATATCATCAGAATACCGAGCAGGCCGGCGATCGCCAACAACATCGTGGTCGCGATAGTCTGTACCAGGTAAAGATCGATACGCTTCATCAGGACACCCGCCCTATGTGCACAACCAAATATTGAGAGAAGCAGTCAAAGAATAAAAATAGGTTCATGGCCATTAAGACTCTTAATCTGCTTCGCAAGCAGGTTTTCAATCATTTAGCCACACTCGAGGCCAGAAGTTTATTTGCCTATATGCCCGATGGGGCAATAAACAGTATATTATCTACATCGTACCCTTCTTGTCTTCAGGAGTTAGAATGCAGTTCACCTCAAAGTCCGTCAGCCCCATCAAGGCCAAACATCAATGTCTGATCGTCGGCCTCTACGAGAAGGGCCAGCTTACCGACACTGCCACTTTGTTAGACGAGGCGAGCAACGGCCATCTACAACGCATTTTGAAACGCGGAGATATTACCGGCAAGGTAGGCGAGACGCTGGTACTTCATGATGTTCCGAATATCGCCGCACCGCGCGTTCTACTGGTCGGCCTGGGTGATCAAAACAGCGTTGATGGCGCACGCTTCATCAAGATTGCCGCAGCCGCTATTGGTGCACTACAGAAAACGCAAACTACCTCGACTTTATGTTGTCTGGGCGAGACGAATATCTCAGACCGAGACCTTTACTGGAAGAGTCGCCGACTGGTCGAGCAGTTTCATGCAGGGCTTTATCGGTTCAACAGTATGCGCGGCACCTCTAGCGGAGTACCGGTTTATCTAAAACAGATAGACCTGCTGGTGAGCGACCAAAGTCACAGCAAAGATGTCAAGCGCGCCATCAAAGACGGCTGCGCCGTGGCCCTGGGTACTAAGACGGCTAAGGATCTGGCGAATTCGCCGGCCAATATCTGCACACCTACCTACATTGCTGAGCAAGCCAAAAAGCTAGCCAAAGCCTACCCTTCGCTCACTACCACTGTGCTTGAGGAAGCGGCCATGAAAAAGCTGGGCATGCATAGTTTGCTGTCGGTCAGCCAAGGCAGTGCTGAGCCCGCCAAACTTATTATTATTCGGCACCAGGGCGGCAAGGCAAAGGACGCACCCCACGTTCTAGTGGGCAAGGGCATTACCTTTGATACGGGCGGTATCAGCCTGAAACCACCAGCGACCATGTATGAAATGATCTACGATATGTGTGGTGCGGCGGCCGTGTTTGGCGCTATTCATACTGCGGCAGAGCTCAAGCTCCCCATCAACGTGATCGCGGTTATCGCAGCCGCAGAGAATATGCCGTCGAGCACAGCTTCTCGGCCAGGAGATATCGTCAAGACCATGTCTGGGCAGACTGTCGAGATCCTCAACACTGATGCCGAGGGTCGACTTGTGCTCTGTGATGCGCTGACCTACATAGATAAATTCAAGCCAGCGACGGTCATAGATGTCGCGACGCTCACTGGCGCCGTTGTCGTTGCACTCGGCGCTCACGCCAGCGCCGTTTATGCTAACGATGAGGAGGTTGCGCAGCGCATCAATCAAGCTGGTGAGAATACACTGGACCGAGTCTGGCGCATGCCCCTTTGGGATGACTATCAATCACAGCTCAACAGTGCCTTTGCTGACATGACGAACACAGGTGGGCGGGATGCCGGCAGTGTCACCGCTGCCTGTTTCCTGGCGAGATTTACAAAAAGCTATCGTTGGGCACACCTCGACATAGCCGGCACAGCGCACCGCGCCCAGGGGAGCGACAAGGCGGCGACGGGCCGGCCTGTCAATCTGCTATGTCAATATCTCATGGACCAGGTTGGGAGCTGACACAGGCCGTGACTCGCGTTGATTTCTATCAAATTGAGACTGAAGAGCCGACTCTGCAATTCGCCTGCCGATTAATCGAGAAGATCTATCTGCTGGGTATGAAGGCACATATCCATACCGCCGATGACGATCAGGCAAAGGCTCTGGATGCTTTGTTATGGACCTTTCGAGGCGATGCCTTTATACCCCATGCGCTGCATTCTACCGGCGAAGAGGCTCCTGTGAAAATCAGCCACAACGTCGATCCACAGGATCACTCGCAGGTACTCATCAACCTGTCTGGTCAGGTTCCAGAATTTTTCAGTCGCTTTGAACGTGTCGCCGAGGTGGTACCCCAGGCCGAAAGTCAGCGCAACAGTGCCAGATTAAATTATCGCTTTTATCAAGAGCGCGGTTACGAGCTGAAGTACCACGCGATCAAGGGCTAATCAATGAAACCAATCTGAATGAAAACAAGCTCAATGAAAACAAGCCATGACTGACGAAATCCAAGATGAGTTAACGACCCAAGGCGCGGTCCCTATGCAAGATCCTGTGACAACACAAGACCAGCTGAACCTAATCGACCCGGCCGCATCGGAACAGCTGCTGGTGCTGCAAGGAGTTCTCAGTGATACGTCTCCGAAAGTAGAGAGGGTCGCAAAGAAAGAGACTTTAGCATCGACAGCTGACGGGCAGGTAAAACCAAGATCCACTGATCTGTTTCCTGAGATCCTGGCGCTGCAGAACACAGACTTAAACGCTCGCCCGATAAGCTCGAATGAGGCGGACAAACCCGAAGAGCCAATAAATGGCACTCACTCAGATGCAGTCCTACGCACTCTGCGCGAAGAACTCACACTGCTGTTGAACGACCTCAACTATTTAACTGAAGACAGTTTGACTGAGGACGCTTTATCTAAAAACCCTTTGTCCAAGAACCCTTTGTCTAAGAACCCTTTGTCTAAGAACCCTTTGTCTAAAAATATGGATGCAGCGGCTGACTAGAGGCCAAGCATCAATACTGTAGCAAGCGTACTGTAATTTTCCACCCATGCTGACGCCATTCGGCTGACTCGCGTGTATAATTTAGACTTTTCAATTTTCGCCCACAGTTTGGGCTCATGATGATGTTAACTCGATGAATAAATACCAACCGCAAGATATAGAGCAAAGCTGGTATCAGCGCTGGGAAGCCAACGACTACTTTGCTCCGCAAGGTAACGGCAAACCGTTTGCAATCATGATCCCCCCGCCGAACGTGACCGGCACTCTACATATGGGGCATGCATTTCAGCACAGCCTGGTGGACTCGATCATTCGCTACCATCGCATGAAGGGTGACAAGACGCTCTGGCAGATGGGCACAGATCATGCGGGTATCGCCACGCAGCTACTGGTCACTGAACAGCTCGCCGCCCAGGGTATTAGGCCATCAGATTTAGGTAGAGAAAAGTTTCTGGAGAAGGTCTGGGAGTGGAAGGCCGAATCCGGCGGAAAAATCTCTCAACAGCTTCGACGTCTAGGCGCCTCACTGAATTGGAAAACCGAGCGATTCACCCTGGATGAGGGCCTGTCGAAAGCGGTTCTGGAGGTTTTTGTCAGGCTTCATGAAGATGGTCTGATTTATCGCGGCAAACGTCTGGTGAACTGGGATCCTGTATTGAAGACGTCGATATCTGACCTTGAGGTTGATTCAACGGAAGAGCTGGGACATATCTGGCACCTGCGTTATCCTCTGGCGACGGCCAGTAGCGACGCAAATGCAGAAAACTATCTGGTGATAGCGACGACTCGCCCTGAGACCTTGCTGGGCGACTCCGCAGTCGCGGTACATCCCGATGATGAGCGCTACAAGCATCTCGTTGGGCGCGAAATAGCGCTACCCTTGAGCCAACGCCGCATTCCTATCATTGCTGATTTTTATGTGGATCGCGAGTTTGGCACCGGTTGCGTCAAGATCACCCCAGCGCATGACTTCAATGACTATGATGTCGGTAAACGCCACGATCTGCCTATCATCAATATTCTCAACGACGATGCCACCCTCAACACCAGCGTGCCAGAACGCTTTCAGGGGCTTGATCGTTACGCCGCTCGGAACCTGGTTATCGCCGAGCTTGAAGCGCTGGGACTGGTCGAGAAGATTGAAGATCACAAAATGGCAGTACCCCGCGGCGAAAAATCAGGTGTCGTGATAGAGCCATATCTGAGCGACCAGTGGTATGTCAGGATTCAACCTCTGGCAGACCCCGCCATCAAGGCAGTCGAAAATGGCGCGATCAAGTTCATTCCACAGAACACCGAGAATACTTACTATGCCTGGATGCGGAATATTCAGGACTGGTGCGTTAGCCGTCAGCAATGGTGGGGGCATCGAATACCGGCCTGGTACGACCCCGCAGGCCAAGTCTACGTCGGTCGGTCAGAAGCCGAGGTGCGAAGTCACCATGGGCTTGCCGCAGACCTGCCTTTGACTCAGGACGAAGATGTTCTGGACACCTGGTTCTCATCCGCGCTCTGGACCTTCTCGACGCTGGGCTGGCCCGATAACACGGACGACCTGAAAACTTTTCACTCCACAGACCTAATGGTCACCGGTCACGACATCATTACCTTTTGGGTTTCCAGAATGATCATGATGAGCCTCAAGTTCATGGACCAGGTGCCCTTTCATCAAGTCTATATTCACGGCCTGGTGACCGATGCAGACGGACAGAAAATGTCCAAGTCAAAGGGTAACGGCCTTGACCCACTGGATATTGTCGATGGCATCAGTCTCGACGACCTGGTGAAGAAAAGAACCGCTAACCTACTTCAACCCAAGATGGCACAGCGCATTGAAAAGGCCACTCGAAAAGAGTTTCCCGAAGGCATCAAAGCCTATGGCACAGATCCGTTGCGCTTCACCTTCTACTCGATCGCATCATCAGCAAGAACCGTACGATTCGATATGAACCGAGTTGAAGGCTATCGCAATTTCTGCAACAAGTTGTGGAACGCTGCCAATTTTGTCTTTATGAACACCCAGGATCAGTCAATCACTGGCACGTTGGAACTAAGCGTGATTGATCGATGGATCATCTCTGCTTTTCAGGACACAGCAGCGGCGGTCAATCTGGCCATGGAAACCTATCGCTTTGATCTCGCTGCCAAAGCGATTTATGAATTTGTCTGGGATGAGTTCTGCGACTGGTACTTGGAATTGACCAAACCACTGTTAATGGCGACGGATGTCAGCCTCGAACTACAACGCGGTGCACGGCACACCCTGTTAAGCATACTCGAACAGACGCTGCGCCTAGCACATCCTTTTATACCCTTCATGACCGAGGAGATCTGGCAACAGATACCTGAGTCTATTCGTGGCCGTGGCGAGACCATCATGCTTGAGGCCTTTCCAGAAGCCAATGCGAGCGCCTATGACCGTGAAGCTGAGGCAGATATCGTCTGGATAAAAGCGATAGTGGCTGGCACGCGAAATATTCGTGGCGAGATGGATATCTCCTACGCGCGACCAATTCCAGTCCTTTTCGCCAATGGCAGTGAGCAAGACCAGCGCCGGCTTGACGCCTACCGCCCGCTCCTGACTTTTCTGATCAGGCCAGAACGATTGGAGTGGCTCAACCCTGGCGATCAAATTCCAGTTTCCGCCACCCAGTTAGTGGGAGAGATGCAGCTCTTGGTGCCAATGAGCGGTTTGATCGATAAAGATGCCGAGCTTGCTCGCCTCGATAAGGAAATTATTCGCAAGAAAACCGAAGTAGAGCGAGCTGAGAGCAAGATTAACAACCCCAGCTTTGTCGACAGAGCTCCGGTAGAAGTTGTTCAGAAGGAGAAGGACAAGGTTCAAGAACTGGGGCATGCCATCGCCCAGCTACAGGAACAAAGAGACCGCATCGCCAGCCTGTGAGGCTGGCACTGCCACACCCTGTTTCGAACTCGACGCTAGAGCGCCACCCCCTCTATATTGGGAGCTGCCTGGCACCGAGCAGCCGTCTTTCTTGTTGCACCCGCTGCGAACAAAAGCGTCTGACATGGCGCCATTAGAAACAAAAACCCACCACAGATTTCTGACCACCAAGACGATGACATCAATCCTGTTTTTTGATGTTGCTGGCTTAGGCATTTCCCTATCAAATTTTGTACCTTATTGTTTTGGACGGCTACTCATAATTCTGCGAAGTTAATTTCGCTTTGTGCAAAATTCTCAAACCAGGAAGGCGCGAGAAATACGATAGACAGCAAGTATAGGGAGCAACAGATGTCAAACAGGCAGTCAGGAACAGTCAAGTGGTTTAACGATGCAAAAGGTTTTGGATTCATCGAACGACCCGAGGGAGAGGATGTTTTCGTTCACTTCAGGTCAATCAGAGGGGATGGCTACAGAACCCTTAAACAGGGTGCCCGGGTAGAATTCAATATCACTGAAACAGACAAAGGTTATCAGGCGGAGGATGTTGCTGAAGGGTAGGAAGCAACCCCCTACGGGCGCAAGGTTACCTCTACTCACGACGGGCTTTCAACTAAATGGCGCCGCTGGATCCATGACCCTCGGATCAAGCGGCGCTTTTAATAAGCTTTTGCCAAACAGCGTTTTTTATAAAACTGGTTTTCGGCTGTCGTTTTAGAAGCTAGTTTTTTAAGCTGACTTCTGAGCTGTGGTTTCCAAGCTGTCGTTTCCAAGCTGTCGTTTCCAAGCTGTGGTTTCCAAGCTGTGGTTTATGCGCCGTCAGACATTTACCAGGGCTCTTCGCAGGCAAGTACTCCGCACTTACTCGGCAGGGATCACAGACAGCACGACTTTACCCAGGGTTGTGTCGGAAGCAACATGGTCATGTGCCTTGCTGATATCCCTGATGTCATAGACACTGTCGATGATTGCCTGAATTTCTCCCGTGGCAATTTTTGGCCAAACTTGCGCTTCAAGCTGAGCCATCACTTGGGCCTTCTCGGCAATGGGTCGCGCTCGCAATGTTGAACCAATCACTTTAAGGCGTTTCATCATCAGTAACGCAAGCTCGATTTCGGCTTTACTACCGCCCATCAAGCCAATCAACACCAAGCGGCCATTCATACCCAGAAGCTTGAGGTTGTCGGCTAGGTAGGCACCACCGACCGGATCCAGAATCACATCGACCCCAGTTGCACCGGCAAACGAGGTGGCGGATTCAAGAAAAGTGCCTTGATTGCGGTTACTTCCTGCCGCTGCACCCAGGGCCACACACGCGGCGATTTTCTCGTCACTGCCGGCCGTGACAAAACAGGGATTAGAAAAGCTCTTACAGAGTTGGATAGCAGCAGTCCCGACGCCGCTTGCGCCAGCATGAAGAACCACCTTTTCGCCGGGCTTGAGGCCAGCTTCCATAAACAGATTAAGCCAGGCAGTCGCAAATACTTCCGGTAACGCCGCGGCCTGAACATAGGTCAAACCCGCGGGTATCGGTAGAACGCTACCCATGGGTGCAACTGCGTATTCGCCATAACCACCACCACTCAACAAGGCGCAGACTCGATCACCGATTTGCCAACGTTCAACTCCACCGCCCATGGCGGCAATCTCGCCAGCACATTCAAGGCCCATGATGGGACTGGCACCCGCAGGTGGTGGGTAGAATCCACGTCGCTGCATCAGATCGGCTCGATTGATGGCCGTAGCATGAACACGAATCATCACCTCACCGATACCGGGCTTCGGTTGCTCCACGTCAGACCAGCTCATTGACTGGTCTTCATTCACGGTCACTGCCTTCATGTTCGTCTCCGGTTAGGTATCATTATTCATTTCTACAGGGATTAAGCGCCGAATTGGCAGTTGCCCTGAAGGATAGGAAGCATTAGTAATGGGGTGGCGGTGGCTCTGGAAGGGCGTCGCCAAGAGATCGATTATCAAGCGTACGCAATTCATTACCCAGCAATTGCACCTGTCGTTGCAAGGCCAAGATCTGCTGTTGTTGACTGATCAAAGCATCGTCCAGCTTTTGAATGACATCCTCTTGAAAAGCCAACTTCATTTCCAAGGTCATATAATCGTGATCGCTCATGGGATACTGCCTTCGCCATTCACTCGTATTTCAACCGCACTTTAACACCCTGCTCATGAAGCCAGCGCTTGAGCCCACTCACCGTGTACTCACCGAAATGCAGCATGGAAGCCACCAGGGCCGCATCCGCTTTTCCTTCCGTCAGGACCGCCAGCAGATGCTCAGGCTTGCCGGCGCCACCAGACGCTATGACCGGCACTGTGACTGCCTCGGCGATCATTCGAGTCAGTTTGATCTCATAACCAGCCTTTGTGCCATCGGCATCAATCGAGTTAACCACCAGCTCTCCCGCACCCAGCGCCTCTCCTCGCACAGCCCATCCCAAAGCATCCAGGCCCGTTGGCGTGCGACCGCCATTGATCACGACTTCATAGCCGCTGGGTATGGCGGTACTGACCTCGACCTGCTTAATATCCATCGATAAAACGACATTTTGGTTGCCGATTGCATAGGCACATTCGCTGATCAGTTCAGGTCTAAGCACCGCGGCAGAGTTGACGTTAATTTTTTCAGCGCCAGCCCACAGCAACTTGTTAGCGTCGTTGACCGTTCGAATTCCACCACCGACAGAAAATGGGATATAAACCTGTTCGGCCACCGCCTCCACGACATTCAGCATGATGTCACGTTTTTCACTGGAAGCGGTGATATCATAGAAAACCAACTCATCAAGCCCGTCTTCATAATATTCTTTGGCCTTTGCGACAGGATCACCGATATCCCGAGTATCGACGAACTTCACGCTTTTGGCGAGCTGCCCCTCGCGAACATCAAGACAGGCTATGATGCGTTTACTTAACATAGTTATACAGACCCATCCCAAACGCCAAACTCGGCAAGAATAGAAAGTCCCTTCTTACCACTTTTCTCCAGATGGAACTGCGTCGCAAACAAGTTCTTATGCCCCAGCATGGAACAAAATTGGCCGCCATAGTCAGTCATACCAAACACGTCCTCAGCCTTTGCTGGACGGGTGAAGTAGGAATGCACGAAATAGAACTCATCACCGGATTCAATCCTTTTGAGCAACGGGTGCGGTTTCACAATCTCGACCTCATTCCAACCGATATGGGGTACCTTCAAAGACTTATCGACTAAATCAAACTTTTCAACGACACCCTCAATCAGGCCAAGACAGTCGCGGTGTCCTTCTTCGCTCTTCTGCAGAACAATCTGACTTCCGAGGCAGATGCCCAATATGGGTTTACCGGCGGCATAAAAGGCCTTCAGTGCCTGGTCCAAGCCTCGAGCCTGCAAAGTGTCCACAGCACTCTCGGCAGAACCTACCCCGGGGAAGATCAATCGATCGGCCATCATGATCTTTTGCGGATCGGCGCTGATGCTGGCCGCTAAGCCCACTTTCTCACAGGCCCGCAACACGCTTCGCAAATTCCCCGCGTCATAATCGACGATGACAAGCATACCTAACCACTCAATAATCAACTGCGCGCATTATAGGTGATAGCGCCACAGAATTCTCAGTCTGCAACGACGATCTTAGATTTTACCTGTGGGTTAGTATCATTTCAGGCTGACAATCTGTATTATTCTGATAATACAGATTGCACGGACCGCGAGCACCTCTTGCGCGTTCGTGATCAAGCTCACAAACGACCTGAACCACCAGGCACGCACAAGGACAAGCATGAAGCTGACCGTTGACACCACCCTGCCGATCCCTGTTTTTCAACAGATCGTTGATCAAATACATTTTGCCGTTAATGCCGGGGAGCTCAAACCCGGAGACCGCCTGCCCAGCATTCGAGGTCTCGCAGCTGACAATGATATCGCGGCCAATACGGTCGCGAAGGCATTTCGCCAACTCGAATTTCGCGGCGTCATCAGTGCCCGTGATCGGTCGGGCTTTATGGTTTGTGAAGCGGCCGCAAGCCGCTACCAGTCACGGGGCGTCAGTGCCGACAAGAATGAGGTCCATCAGGTCGTCGACAATCTCGACGCCGGCGTGATACCTGGCGCCTTTTGCAAGGTCACTGAAGATTTTTTGAGCGGTGATCCGGAGAAGTGTAATGTGATTCACGCCGATGGCGCCGGCACCAAGTCGATCATCGGCTACCTACAATATAAGGAAACCGGAGACCCGAGTGTCTTCAAGGGTATCGCTCAGGATAGCATCGTCATGAACCTTGACGACCTGTTGTGTGTCGGGGTTAGTAATCGCATTCTAATATCCAACACCATCAATCGAAATGCACTGAATTGCCCTGGCGAGGTGGTTTCGGCGCTGATAGAAGGGAGCGAGGAGTTTCTCGCCAAACTCAGAGATCACGGCGTTAATATCTACTCTGGTGGTGGCGAAACTGCTGACGTTGGCGACTTGACCGGCACCCTGGTAGTGGATTCCTGCGCCGTGGCCATCATGAAAAAAGTCGATGTGATACGCAACGCCTTCACACCAGACTTGGCTATTATCGGTCTGTCCTCGACGGGCTGTGCGACCTATGAAACCCGTCCCAACAGTGGCATGGGCAGCAACGGCTTGACCAGTGCGCGTCACGATATGTTGTGTCACTACTATGCAGAAAAATACCCTGAGACCTTCGACCCCAACCTGCCTTCAGCGCTCACCTATTGCGGACCTTATCGATTGGAAGATCAATTACCCGAGTCCACACTACTGGTCGGTGAAGCCATTCTCAGCCCGACTCGCAGCTATGCACCTGTGGTCTACAAAGCGCTGGCGGAACTGGGAGGCGAAATCAAAGGCCTGATTCATTGTTCCGGTGGCGCTCAGACGAAATGTCTGAAATTTGGCCGACAGGTGCATTTCGTTAAAGACAACTTATTTCCAACCCCGCCATTATTCGCGGCCATCCAGCAAGCCTCAGGCACCAGCTGGCAGGAAATGTATAAGGTCTTTAACATGGGTCACCGCATGGAGATCTATGTCCCACCGAGTCGAGTCAGCGAAGTCATCGACATAGCCCGCAGCTTTGGTATCGCTGCGCAGCAGATCGGCCATACGGCTTATGCCGACAGGAACCGCCTGACCTTGACAGATCCGCAGGGCCAGCAGCACACCTATTCTTAAATTTCACGCCTTATTGGCCGCGAAAACCCAAGTCATGCCAAGGATCGTCTGCATCCTTGGCGGGCCTGGCAGATGAGACACCTTCACAGCTCGAGCACTTCTCAGGTCGTGCGCAAGGCCTGGGCCAGTGATTGGTAAAAATGGGTTACGATCGGCAGGGAATAGGTCGATTTGCGCGCAACGAACCGAACGGGTCGAGTCAGACCACGATCCCCCAGATTGAGCATCTTCTTCTCCGGCACCTTCAGGGTTCGTGCCACACCAATGGGCACCAGTCCATGCCCGAAACCTGCCAGCGCCATCTGGGCAACACTGAAAAAGGACTCCAAGGCGACCTCTCGACGAATGCGCAAGCGTTTAACTTCATCTCTGAAGGAGCGCCAGGCACCAGAATAGTCCTCGATGGTGATCACTGGCAGCTCTCCTTTTTTTGGCCACTCAAGCTCACCCAGGGCAGACGGAATAATCACCATCGCCTCCCGCATCAGAACTTCCGATTGCAGATCAGTATCCAACGTATCGGAACCCGTACAGACTCCCAGCATGAATTCTCCGGAACGGACCCGATCCAGCACTACAGGTGTGCGGTAAGTATGAAACGCAAAGTTGACCTCAGGCATGGCTTGCTTGATCTTAAAAAAAATCGAAGGCCCCCAGGAAGACAGAATCGCGTCTGAAACGCCGATAGTGAGTTCACCTCGGCCAGCACTGACGTCTTCTACAAAAAGGTCGCGCAGGCCCGATAGCACCGGCGCGATCTTGTCCACCAATTGCTTGCCGTGCTGAGTTAGCTCAACTCGCCGACCTTTTTTCTGGATCAGCTTGCGATCATAGTATTTCTCAAGGGTCGCGATGCGCTTGCTCACCGCAGACTGGGAAACTCTCAGGTCTGTGGCTGCTTCCAACATGGTGCCGGTGCGTGATAAGGCCAGCAGGGTCTCAAGGTTTTCAATCATGGTGAAATCAATTCATTCCGAAACGGTATATATGATATTTCATCTATTCTTAATTAGCACCCGTATTGTCGAAGTCAATCGCCCCTCGCCTTCACACGCCACTCACCCGTTCGAAACCTCTTATGCAGGGAATGGTAAATTAATAGTGAGCAGGCTCTCTTCTGGCGACCAGCACTGACATTTCATCCAGGGGAATTCGCCGGCAGTCGAATCAGTCTGTCTGCGTGCCGCTGACCTGACTAGACTCACTATATGCTCAACTCAGCCAAAATGTTGTTGTTCGCGGGTTTGTTGGCCTGCTTCTCTTCAGCGGCCAATGCTGAGGTTTTCGCCTGCGTGAATTCTTTCGGTCAGACCGAATACAGCGCGACCAGTTGCGGAGACGCCAGCGTCGAATTATCGAGTCGAACACCCGTAGAAGCGCTAAATGTGCAGATGCGCTATCGCATCTATGCGATCGACCAGGAAATCAAAAGGGTCGAAGCTGAAATCGAGACAATTAAACATTCGCGTAACGAAAAATTATTGTTAGCAGAGGCCAGCGGGCTCGGTACGTTAGAAACCCAGCAGGCCATTGGTCGCAACTATGCGCCGCCACTGGCCAGCATGGCCGAGCGCCTGAAGCAATTACGGATGGACCGCAGAAAACTCATGGACCGCCTGCTCTAGCGCCTAAAGCAGGCAGTCTGGTCACTCTAAAGAGTAGCCCGTGGTCTGATGACAAACAGCAGGTCACCTTCGTTAACCTGCTGGCCACTGGAGATATTGATTCGAGTAATCTCGTACTGGCGGTCAGCGGGGTAGAGCTCCCCTTTATCACTGGCGAATGAATTGAGATTCACCGGCGTGAACATTTTCATCGCTTCCAGCTGGCAAAGCGTATCGTCTGCTCGCACCAGGTCGCCGACATTCACGTACTCGGGCTCGGTCGGCGATGGCGTTCTATAGAAAACTCCAGTTGATGGAGACAGGACCTTCAGCTCATTGCTACCCTCGATTCGGAGCATTTCCAGGTCAATGCCAACGCCTTGAGTCCCGGATGCCTCTTCTATTTCGGCAATCAGTGCGGCCATATCGGTCCGCTCAAGGAATGCCGGCAGGTAGCCGGTATCGTACACCCCATCAAGAAACACCTTATCCGCCAGGATACGCTTGATTAAGCAGATGTTGGTGCTGATACCGTGGATCTTGACTCGGCCCAGATAGGCCAGCATCTTTTTCACCGTGTCGTTTCGATCTTTGCCGTGGCAGATAATTTGAACGATTAAACTGTCATAAAAGGGCGAAACTACTTTACCCTGACCCGCCATTGAAATTAACTGAATATGCGGCTCATGGGGCAACTCACAGACGGTAATTTCACCTGGCGTGGGCGCAAAAGATACCTTCCCTTCTGCATCAAGCACGGCTTTCTCGGCATTTACTCGAACTTCCAACGCGTAGCCCTTTTCTGCCAGCTGCAAGCCTGCGATTGATCCGCCGGAGGCAATCTCAAATTGTTGCCTGACGATATCAACGCCTGTCACGACTTCAGTGACTGGGTGTTCAACCTGCAAGCGGGTATTCATTTCCATGAAATACACCGCATCATTTGGCACGTCATAGATAAACTCAACTGTACCAGCACCGATGTAGTCAACAGCATTGGCGATCTTGCTGGCATAGTCAAACACCTGCTTTTTGAGTTTCTCCGGCAACATGGTCGACGATGATTCTTCCATCAGCTTTTGATTATTACGTTGAACGCTACAATCTCTGAGGCCGACGACTAACGTGTTGCCATGCGTATCCCTTAATATTTGTGCCTCAATATGCCGCAGTGAAGTGACAAATTTTTCAATGTAGACATCGCCATTACCAAACGCCGCTTTGGCTTCACTCGTCACTTGGTGAAACAGACCGTGCAGCTGTTCGGGTCTACGAACAACTTGAATGCCTTTACCACCGCCACCATGAACCGCCTTCAATAAAATCGGATAACCCACCTGCTCGGCAATCTCAGCAGCGCTTTCTGAGGTACTGACAATGCCATGACTGCCAGGTACAACCGGCACATTAATGCTCTGGGTCGTATTAATCGCATTTGATTTGTTACCCATGGTTTCCATGCTGGAAACTTTTGGACCGATAAAATTGATGGCTCGATTACGCACGAGTTTGGCGAAATTCGGATCTTCTGAAAGAAAACCGATCCCAGGGTGTAGCGCGTCCACTCTCTCAATTTCAGCGATACTCAGTACGCTCAGTGCATTGAGATAACTCTCATCCGACGTATTACCCCCAATACAAACCAAACTGTGCTTTTGATCCGCACGCACCATATCTGCGGGCACTGACTCCATATCCGGATCAGATTGAACCAGTACGACTTCATAACCATAGTCGATCGCACGACTCACCAGCTTCACCGCCGTACAGCCTCGCGCATGCACAAGTACTCGCTTGATGGGCCGAATCAGCTCAGCTTCCGAGATATGATGTTGAACAACAATCGGCTCCACGGCGCTTAGACTGCCGGACATTATTCGATCGACCACCTGCTCTACTGACTCTGTTGGTAACGGTATCGCTGGATCGACTCGACGAAGGTCCTGGTCCAGACCGGTTGAGAAAGGGTGTTTTACCAGACCACGCATCGCTCCCGGATTGATCGACAGGTAATTGCTGAGCATGCAGGTGTAGGGCAAGTTACGCTCGACCACGGTCTGCCCGGCAAACGGCATGCTGGTGCCGGTAAAGTAATAATTTTGAACCAAGGGATGAGTCACAAAGCTGGCCTGCGCACCGCCGGTACAGTCGCCAAAGCCAAACATGATAATCGGCAGATCGTTGTCGCGCACAAATCGCGTAATTCGATCGTTGACCACCGCCATGGTGAACAAGGCCGCTGCTCCTTCTTTGGTCTGCATACCGCCAGATGAAATAAAGCAGATCACCGGCAACTGCTGTTCTGCGCACTCAACCAACAGCTTGCAGAATCGCACACAGTCAGAGTTATCGATGCTGCCTGCCTGAAATGCCACGTTGGACATGACCAGACCGACCCGATAACAACCTTTCTCAGTGGTAAAATCACCAAGTCCCGTGATCAAGCCAGATGGCCGAATGTTATTTTTCAACGCTGATTCAATGGACGGACGGAAGGTCGGAAAGGCTACCGGGTTTGCTGACATCAAGGTGCCGTTCAGTTCGGTGAAATTATTCACATACTTTTCTAATAGCGTTTCATAAGTGGTTCGATTGGAGCGCTTTTCGCGGGTGAGTTGTTCATGAAACAACAGATCACGATAGGCAATATTCAAACGGTTCCAAAAATCTTTTCTACGACCAATGCGCACTGGTTCAATTTTGCCTTCGTAGCGCTTACCGCTATTCTTACTGGCGTAATACTCAGGCAGCAATTTCTCAAAGAAAAAACTCACCACGACAAACAGCGTATCTGACTTGTCTTTGTGCACGACCCGAATCCATTCCTCGACAGATTTCAGAAAAGCACTGCTGCGAGAGTAATTTGAGAGATCCTTAACCCAACCAGCAAAGCGCTGGTTGATCTGCGCCTTGTCCTGACCGGCGACCACTTCGAGCTGACTGACTTCGCTGATCGATTTGTCAATCAGCTGCTGAATAAAGTCTGCGGGCAGTGCTCGCGACTCATGAGCCTGACGAGCAACTGACACTAGCTCACCAATCAGATTGTCGTAGGTAATGCCAAAGGTGATCAGATTCTGACATTCGGCGACGAAATCATGACGAATATCCTCATCAAAGATAACATCCAGGATGGTTCTATCCTGCTCAGCAATCCGATCCGTCTTATTCCTCTTTCGCTCGACATAAGACCAAAGGCTGTCTTCGAGCAGGCGACGGTTAAGCTGAATCGGATGTTCGCTCCCCTTTTCGATTAATTTGCGACTGAATTCAGACAGGTTTTCACCGGCCAATTTCTCACTGTCATACAAGGAGCTGCTTTCAAGAATCAAATTGAACTCTGCGATCAGCTGACCGACGAGAAAATCAGCCGATTTTTCTTCAATGTACTCAGCGTCAAATAGCCGCTTGCCTTCATAAGAGAATTTAGACTTCACGGCTCCGACGAATGCATTATCGGTATTCGACATGGCGCCCAGCAGACCCTTGACATCTTTTATGTCGCGCGGGCGCAGCAGATAGGCATTGGCATCTTCGTTGTCCATATGCGCAATCAATGCCGACAAGTTATCTCTTGCACTACCTTTCCAGCGATTGTAAAGGTGAAGTCCAGTGACCAGACATAGTTCTCTCTTTGCCAACTGGTAATTACGGGTCGGCTCTCCAAAGATCAATTGGGCAAGACGGCCACGCTCGTCGCCGACTGCGGCTTTCTTGTCAACGTAGTTCTTCCAAGCCTTGCTTAGAACATCTTCATAGAGAATCTTGTCTGGATCTTGTAACCAGACAAGAAACGCCGTTCGACGCTCTCGGTGTAATCGCTGCGCCAACTCCCCTTCCGGGATTTTGGTATTCGCTAATCGACCATACTGCGTGGTGGTTGTACTTTTGATGCGTTTGCGCAGACCAAGATAACGCAGATAACGATAGGCAGCGCCAAACACATTGGGGTATTCAGTCGGAGAGACTCGAGTCTTCAGTGTCGAACTGGCGTTGATCGCTGAAATAAAATCGGACGGATTAAGGTAGCGTTTAATGTTCCGCCGGTAGTGCTCAAAAATTTCAGGATGCTTACTCACAAACTGCCGAGTGCCCTCTTCGATCGACGTAATCCCCTGAACGATAGCGTCTCTCAGATGACCAATGTTTCGAGTTTCCCCGGGATCATAATCGATCACTCCATCGATATTGCCCTGCATGTAGAGCTCATAGGACGAGACCCCGACAAATTGCGCACACTCTTGCCAGGAGAGATTGTAGCGTCGCACCAAATTCGCCAGCGACTTGGGGTGAATCGTATTGAACACGCCAGTTCGGACGGACAACAACAGGTTACTCGCAGCCAGGGGTATTGCACCACCCGAATAGCCCTGCCCAATGATGATGCCCAGCGTCGGCACATCTACGTTACAGAGTTCGGCAATTAGCCTGGAAATGGAGTGGGCCTGATTATGCGCGTTGGCCAATTCGTAAGGATCTGCGCCAGGCGTATCCATGAAGGTGACGATAGGCATCGAGCGAATAGCAAAGTGACCGGCCATTTTTGATGCCAAATCATGGTGTTCCGGACCCCAGACCCCTGACCCGTGTGCTCTATTTTGCGCGATCAAACCGACGGTACGACCCGTACCACTAAAATCAAAGGTTAGCTCAGCACAGTAAAAAGGTCCTCGCTCAATCACGTTGGCCACCGGCACATCCAGGGCAGCCACTATGTCTTTCGCCCCGGGGCGGGTTGATTCTTCAGTGGGTGCAACCGTGGCCGCAATATAGGCATCCACTTCCATGCCCCTCAGTTGTTTTACCCTCGCCTCTATCTGTTTGTTATTTAACAGACCGCCGATGACTGACGCGCTTTGGCGGCGCGGGAATAACGAGAAGTCCTGCGCCAGATTTTCAGCATTCAGGTAAAGCTGGTCGACAGAGGTTGGTTCTTGCCCCATAAGAAATCGCATTCCATTGATACATCAACGCCCCATATTGGGGCGTAGAAAAATGATAATAAAAATCACCCAGAGACCAGACCGGGTTGCCTAGCCGCAATTTACTCTAATGGCACGCCGCAATCAACGGTAAAGACGTTATGCTCAAGGTTAACCGTTTGATTATAAAGGGATTACAGTTTTAGCTAAATTGCTTAAAATCCATCCTAGACTTCCAGCACTGGCAACAGCCCGATTTTTGAACGCCATTCTTTCGGTCCCGAGACATGCACCGACTCGCCGCGGGTATCCACGGCAACCGTAACTGGCATGTCTTCGACCTCGAATTCATGAATGGCCTCCATACCCAGGTCCTCAAAGGCGACCACTCTGGATTTTCGAATCGCCTTGGAAACGAGAAATGCCGCACCGCCAACAGCCATCAAATATACCGCTCGATGCTTTCGAATAGCCTCAATTGCCGAAGGTCCGCGCTCGGCTTTCCCGACCATGCCAAGCAGTCCGGTCTGCGATAGCATCATCTCGGTAAAACCATCCATACGCGTCGCCGTCGTGGGACCAGCCGGTCCCACGACCTCTTCTCGAACCGGGTCAACAGGACCTACATAGTAAATGAACTTACCCGCGAGATCGACGCCCTTCGGCAGCCCCTTGCCCTGCTCCAGCAGGTCACGAATACGCTTATGCGCTGCATCGCGGCCTGTCAGCATTTTGCCGCTAAGCAGCAGTGTTTCCCCCGGCTGCCAGCTGGCTACTTCTTCTGGCGTCACAGCATCAAGGTTGACTCGACGTGAGTTAGGCCCGGCCTCCCAGGTAATTTTTGGCCAGTCTTCCAGTTTGGGTGGCTGCAGATCGACGGGCCCGCTGCCATCCAGGACAAAATGCACATGCCGAGTCGCAGCACAATTGGGTATCATCGCCACCGGCAAGTTGGCCGCGTGGGTCGGATAATCGAGAATTTTAATATCCAGAACGGTCGTCAAACCACCCAGGCCTTGAGCGCCAATACCCAAACCATTGACCTTCTCAAATATTTCCAGCCGCAACTCCTCTACTCTCGACTCGGGGCCGCGGGCCTGCAGATCATAGATATCGATAGGGTCCATCAGTGAGCGCTTCGCCAGCAGCATGGCCTTCTCGGCGGTTCCACCAATGCCAATACCCAGCATCCCGGGCGGACACCAGCCTGCACCCATGGTCGGCACTGTCTTGATGACCCAATCAACAATACTGTCAGCAGGATTCAACATCGCCAACTTTGACTTGGCTTCCGAGCCACCGCCTTTTGCCGCGACATGTATATCCACCTTATCACCGGGTACCAACTCAGTGTGAATCACAGCCGGGGTGTTATCCTTGGTATTGATTCGCTTGCCGGCAGGATCTGCAAGCACAGATGCGCGCAACACATTGTCGGGTAACAGGTAGGCTCGTCGCACACCCTCATTGATCATATCTTCCAGAGACTGATCAGTTTCAAAGCGAACATTCATGCCCACCGAGATAAAGACATTCACAATGCCAGTATCCTGACAGATAGGCCGATTGCCTTCAGCACACATTCGCGAGTTGATCAGGATTTGTGCCATCGCATCCTTAGCCGCAGCCGACGCTTCACGCTCATAGGCGGCATTCATGGCCTGAATAAAGTCGACCGGATGATAGTAGGAGATATACTGCAATGCATCCTGAATGCTTTGCACCAGGTCTTCCTTGGTTATAACTGTCATGTTTCTTCCTTCGTCAATCTTGTTACGCCTTGCCCAGCCCGAGGGTCTGCCGACGCGCTATGTCCTGTTTAGTCTGCTTTGATCTATCTGGATTAACCTCGGTTCAAGCAACGCCTTGGCGCCGCTCACGCACCCCATCGACACGCGATTACCCGCCACTAGCCATACATGAGACGCGTCAATGACTCGGCAATACACACAGGCTTGTCGCTGCCTTGCAACTCAACGGTCACCTGACGCTTGATCTGAATAGTATTGGCATTCTTGAGCTCAGCCTGCATCAGGGTATGGCGGGCACGGACAAAAGAGTCTACTGGCACAGGTGCAGGAAATCTGACCTTATCCAGACCATAGTTCACGCCCATATAGATACCTTCCAGCGCTGCGGGTTTTTTTGGCGCAATACTGGCACCCAGATGCACGATTAACGACAGGGTCAGGAAACCATGGGCTATAGTCACCTTGTAGGGCGATAATTGGGCCGACTTGACCGGGTCAATATGAATAAACTGGTGATCCATGGTGGCATCTGCGAACTGATTGATGCGCGCCTGGTCTATCTGAAACCACTCGCCGACGCCCTCCTCCTCGCCTTCGTAAGATTTGAATATCGCCAGTGCTGCTTCTGCTTTAGTGGTCATAGGGGCTTCCTTCACATTCGCCGATTGATATTGGGCTGCTGACATCAAATCGTGCCGTCTGCCGATCTTCAGTCCTAGCATAACGCTGATTCGCTGGAGCATATCACAAGCGTTTTAATTTGAACCGTTGATTTCCCGGTAACCCTAAAATAGGATTCACCCTATGACTCAGCGACAGCAACAACTAGCCCCTCGACGATTTGACGTCCTTGCCATCTTGGCCGGCACCAGCCTCGTCGCTGTACTGGGAGTACCTTGGTACGGTGTCACCCACGGTTTTCATTCGGGACTCTGGGCTGTCCTGGGCCTGTTCCTGGCTTGGAATGGCTTGTCAATCACTGCCGGATATCATCGTCTTTGGTCCCATAAGTCCTACTCAGCTCATGCTTTACCGCGATTTATCTTTGCCTTGGGCGGCGCCCTCGCGATACAAAATTCCATTCGTGACTGGTGCGCTGACCATAGGCACCATCACAGATATACAGATGACCCAGACCTGGACCCCTATTCTTCACGTCGAGGTTTGTGGTATTCGCATATCGGCTGGATGCTTCGAGATTATCCAGCGACGATAAAGGATTACAGTAACATTGCCGATCTTGATCGAGATCCGATCGTGACCTGGCAACACAAGCATTACGCGGCGCTGGCGCTGAGCATGAATATTTTGCTACCGCTGGCTATCGGTTGGCTCTTTAGTGATCCCGTCGGGGGCCTCTTGTTGCTCGGCTTTTTGCGCCTCGTCATAGGCCATCATACGACCTTTATGATTAATTCTCTGGCCCATGCCTGGGGCAGCCAACCCTACTCAGATAAGAACTCATCTCGCGACAATCCGCTGCTCGCGTTAGTGACCTACGGCGAGGGCTACCACAACTTCCATCACACCTTTCAATGGGACTACAGAAATGGCGTGAGATGGTACCAATTTGACCCAACGAAATGGCTGATAACCGCCATGTCCTGGTTCAATTTGACCTATCATTTGAAGCGCGTCGCACCAGAAGTCATTGAGCAAAGTCGCGTTAAAATGCAATTGCTCCATGCCAGCGCGCAGGTTTCACGATGTCGAACAACGACCAAGGAGCAATGGCTTAAACTGCTCGAGACAGAGCACGAACAGTTAGTCCAGATGTTAAATGACTGGGCGCATTGTCGGCAGCGCTGGCTGGAACTGAAAGCCGCAAAGTTGAAACAACGCTGGGATGAGACAGAGTTACACCGTCAGCTTCTGGAACTTGAGTCGAACCTCAAGTTGCAACGTCGCCAATGGCGACTTCTGACACAGCAATTTACTTGACCCGTGAACCTGAATCGAGAAACAAGACTGCGCTCTTTTACGCTCCTTGACAGGATGCGCTGGCATCAAGCAGCCCCTTATACATTACTAAATGAGCTTTAATATGAAAGAAGTTTACATCGCCGCCGGCGCCAGAACACCCATGGGAGCCTTTCAAGGCAGCCTTGCAAGCCTTACCTCTGTCGAGCTTGGCGCTACCGCGATTACTGCGGCTATCAACCGCTCTGGTCTCAAGGGAGAGGATATTGACGAGGTGATCATGGGCTGCGTTTTAGCCTCAGGCCTACGCCAGGGACCTGCTCGACAGGCAGCAATTGAAGCCGGGATTCCCGTCACTAAGGGCGCGACGACCATTAATAAGTTGTGTGGCTCGGGGATGAAGGCAACCATGCTGGCTCATGACCTTATCAAAGCCGGCACCAATGAAATCATGGTGGCTGGTGGCATGGAAAGCATGACTAATGCTCCTTACCTGTTACCGAAAGCGCGAGGCGGCTTTCGCATGGGTCATGGTGAAATACAGGACTGCATGTTTACAGATGGGCTTGAAGATGCGCGAACAGGACGTCTGATGGGTTCATTTGCACAAGAGATGGCTGATCGTTACCAGATGAGCCGCCAAGATATGGATAACTTTGCGATTCAATCGCTTTCCCGTGCCAAACAAGCCATCGCCGACGGTAGTTTGGTAGCCGAGACAATACCCGTGATGGTCAAGAGCCGACAAGGTGAGAGTCAGGTCACAGACGACGAGCAGCCCGGCAAAGCCAACATCGAGAAAATTCCAACATTACGCCCGGCCTTTAGTGCTGATGGCACTGTCACAGCAGCAAACTCAAGCTCCATCTCTGATGGTGCGTCGGCGTTGGTCCTGGCTAGTGCAGAAGCGGTTGAGCGGCACCAGCTTCAACCTATGGCCAGAATTTTGGGCCACAGCACTAATTCCCGTGATCCTTCTGAGTTCACAATCGCACCCGTTGGCGCCATAGAATCGTTACTCAAGCGGGTCGGCTGGCACAAGGATGAGGTGGACCTGTTCGAGATCAATGAGGCATTCGCCATGGTAACCATGGCGGCTATTCAAGACCTGGGCCTGGATCCTGGCAAGGTTAATATCCACGGTGGCGCCTGTGCCCAGGGTCACCCTATCGGATCTACCGGCTCGCGAATTATTGTGACCTTGATGCATGCTTTGAAACATCGCGGTTTGAAGCGTGGTGTTGCATCACTGTGCATCGGTGGCGGAGAAGCAACGGCCATTGCTATCGAGCTGGTTTGAACGGATTGAGCCTGCGTTTATCCGATTACTCGGTAGATTTCTACGGGCCCAAGACCGTACAATGATCACAATGCTTAATAGTCAATCTCACTCTTCATTCAGGAGTTAAATTCTTGTCTCGCCTCCCTGTCATCGTCGGCTTTGGTGGTATTAATCCAGCTGGCAGAAGTTCCGGGCACCATGGCTATCGACGTCTGGTGATTGATCAGCTTGGAACAGAAATGGCCGACAACACTTGGCGATCACTCGCTGGGCTAATGCAACTGACCGGCCCACTGGACGAGGCTCAACGGCACTTCATCCGGCAACACACGCTTGTGCGCAAGTTGGAAAACAACCTGTTCGACCCGACGGATATTCTCGTCCACAAAAGCGCTCGACTGATGTCTGGCGCGAACGAATCGATGACATTCACACTGAAACGCAATCAGCTACCCGACGCTATTCCACCTGGTTGGCAAGTCACAACACTCGACAGCCAGCAGGTGCTGGTCACGGCCACTCAACCTCTCGAGGTGCTGTTCCCAGACTCACGGGCGTCTCGAGTCAACTCTGGCGGCCAGTTACCAACTGGCTTTGATCCAGAGGCACTCTACCAGTCTCGAAGCCATCCTCGCGGCTTACAATTAACGGTTTATGCGGCATCGGATGCGATCAACTCGCTTGGCTTCGACTGGGATCTGGTTCGCCAGAAGGTACCAGCAGATCAGATTTCGGTGTACGCCAGCAGTGCCATGGGCCAACTGGATTATAACGGCGCCGGTGGCATGCTGCAGGCTCCACTGTTGGGCAAACGTGTCAGCTCCAAAAACTGTGCCTTAAGTCTTGCAGAGATGACAGCCGACTTCGTCAACGCCTATATTCTCGGTAGCGTCGGCAGCACGGGTGCCAATATCGGCGCCTGCGCAACCTTTCTTTATAATCTACGTCAGGGTATTCAGGATATTCGCTCTGGCAAGTTTCGCGCGGTGATCATTGGTGCCAGCGAAGCGCCACTGACGCCCGAGGTTATTGAGGGTTATCGCACCATGGGCGCACTCGCCGAAGACGAAGCCTTAAGCAAGCTGGATGGTGGTGCGCCCGTCAACCATAACAGGGCCTGCAGACCTTTTGGCGAGAATTGTGGTTTCACCCTTGCCGAGGCCTCACAGTTTATTGTGCTGTTCGACGATGAGCTGGCCCTAGAAATGGGCGCACACATCTATGGGTCTGTTGCCGACGTTTTTATTAATGCCGACGGCTTCAAGAAATCCATTCCGGGTCCTGGCATCGGCAATTACCTGACCGTCGGCAAGTCCCTGGGGGTCGTTCGCGCCATCCTGGGTGAGCAGGCCATGCGCCGGCGCACCTATATCCAGGCCCATGGCACCGGAACGCCACAAAATCGAGTCACCGAGTCTCACATTTTTAATGAGATGGCCAAGTCATTCGGCCTGGAGAAATGGCCGGTCGCTGCGATTAAGGCCTATCTTGGCCACTCGCTGGCTACCGCTGCGGGTGACCAGATCGCTGCATCACTTGGCGCCTGGGCCCACGGCATTATTCCGGGGGTGGCGACCATTGACCGGGTTGCTGATGATGTTCATCACAGTCATCTCGATATCCTGCTGAAGCACAAATCGTTTGACCCGCTAGAGATGGACGCGACCCTGATCAATTCCAAGGGTTTTGGTGGTAACAACGCGACTGCCGCCATCCTCTCACCTCATGTGACCGCCAAAATGCTGGCCAAGAAACACGGATCCAAAGCCATGAAGCAGCACTCGGCAATCAATGAAAGCGTGCAAGCGCGCACCGCTGAGTATGACGCTGCCACTACCGCTGGTCACAACGCACTGATCTACAAATTTGGGCTTGGCGTGATCGAGGGTGAGGAATTGAGCATCACAGACCAAGCCATCAGCATTCCAGGCCACACTCAGGCCATCAGCCTGAATGTGCCGAACCCCTACGAGGACATGATTTAGACCAGACATGCTGCTGGCCTAAGCCACCTAATAAATTTCGCGTGTGGCGCGAAAGCGAATGTCGGGCCAGCGTTCCTCGATTAAGCTTAAGTTCACTCGAGTGGGTGCCAGGTAGGTCAGGTGACCACTGCCATCCATCGCCAGGTGAGCTTCCGTTTTGCGCCGAAACTCAGCAAGCATTTTCGGATCCTCACACTCGACCCACCTTGCCGTATTGACCGTGACCGGCATATAGTTGCAGTCCACCTTGTATTCGTCTTTGAGTCGGAATGCGACTACGTCAAACTGCAGAATGCCAATGGCACCCAAAATCAGATCATTGTTAGTCAAGGGCATGAATACCTGGGTAGCGCCTTCTTCCGAGAGCTGGGTCAGACCCTGACGCAGCTGCTTGCTCTTCAGCGGATCGCGCAGCTGGACACGGCGAAACAGCTCTGGAGCAAAATGGGGCACACCCAGAAATTTGAAGTTCTCACCCTCAGTAAAGGTATCTCCAATCTGTATCGTGCCATGATTATGCAGGCCTATAATGTCACCCGACCAGGCTTCCTCCGCCTGAGACCGTTCACCGGCGAGAAAGGTCACAGCGTCGCTGACTCTAACATCCTTACCCAGACGCACGTGATGCATCTTCATGCCCTGCTGGTAGCGACCGGAGCAAACCCGTAAAAAGGCGATCCGATCACGATGTTTTGGATCCATGTTAGCCTGAATCTTAAAAACGAAACCCGAAAACTGCCCCTCATGAGCATCAACCACACGATCACTGGCCTGCCGAGGTAACGGTGACGGCGCATACTCGACAAAACCATCAAGCATCTCCATCACGCCAAAGTTACGTAGTGCTGTACCGAAATAAACGGGCGTTAATCGTCCGGCTAGGTACTCATCAAGATCAAAGGGATGGCTCGCGCCATTGACCAGTTCAATTTCATTGAGCAGCGTTGCATGCAGGCTGCCAAGCGCTTTGATCGCGGCTTCACTGTGAATGCCCTTGATCGTCTCGGTCTCAGCAAACCCTTCGCCTTTGCCCGACTTAAAGAGGTGTACTTCATCGTTATACAGATGGTAAACACCTTTGAAATTTTGTCCCATCCCGATTGGCCAGGTCATGGGCGCACAATTGATTTTCAGGATATCTTCGACTTCGTCCAACAAATCGATCGGATCTCTGACTTCTCGATCCAGCTTGTTGATAAAGGTCAGAATTGGCGTATCTCTCAGGCGACAGACCTCCATCAACTTGATCGTACGGTCTTCAACACCCTTGGCACCATCAATGACCATCAAGACCGAGTCCACGGCCGTCAATGTTCGATAGGTATCCTCTGAGAAGTCTTCATGCCCCGGCGTATCCAGCAAATTGACGATGCAGTCTTTATAGGGGAATTGCATCACTGAGGTTGTGATGGAGATGCCTCGCTGCTTCTCCAGCTCCATCCAGTCAGAAGTTGCGTAGCGGTCGGACTTCTTGGATTTGACGGTGCCCGCAAGCTGGATTGCCTTGCCATAAAGCAGCAATTTTTCCGTCACTGTAGTCTTACCCGCGTCCGGATGCGAAATGATCGCAAAAGTTCGCCGTTTTTTTATATCTTCGATAATTGCCATGAGGTCTCAGATCTGCAAAGCGCGGGGCATTATACCGATGCAAACCATCGATGAGAAACATTCACTCGAGTATCAGGTCCTTGACCAGTACTCGCGCATCTTCTGCACCCATCTGCGACGGATAGTAGCCCTTACGAAGCCCTATTTCAGCAAAGCCTTGCCGCTCATAGAGCCTGTAGGCCGTCAGATTAGAGACTCGCACCTCAAGAAATATACAGCTGCAGTGATTAATAGCGGCACGCTCAATGATGTGCACCAGCAATTGCTCGCCCAGTCCTTGACCCTGGAACTCAGGATTCACACAGATATTGAGCAGATGCGATTCTCCAGCCCCCATAGACAAAATTGCATGCCCCACAATGCGATCCTTCAACTTCAGCAGCCAGCACTCGTTGCCCGAAGCGAGGCAGTCTCGGAAAATCCCCTCTGTCCAGGGGTGGGAATAGGCACGGCGCTCGTTTTTGATGACATCCTTCAGGTCCAACGCCTGCATCGGCAGGAACTCTGGCCTCAGCGCCTCACTGGACATGACCAGTTCCAGTTGGGCGCTGAGTCTGCGCCTTAATGGCTACCAGCGTCTTCCACAACCGGCGTTTAGCCTCGGCATCGGTAAAATAATGACCGACCTCTGCGAGCGGCCAGAGGGTTTTACCCGCTACTGAACAGGCCGCACCTATCGGAGTCTGGGGGGCAATATCAAAGAACTGAAACGCGGCCTGCCCGAATACCAACACCTGCCGTCCACGTTGCTCCAGCCGAACGGCGACCACCTGCTTGGCCTCGACCGCCGATTGCGGAATATGTGCCGCCTTAACCATAGGCCAGCGTAATTCACTGCGTTCCGGCGCTGTGACTTGGCCAAACAGCGCAACTGCCACATTGTCGGCGAAACGACGAACCTCGATGGGTAACCCCGGGGTCGCATAAGGCAGGTAAAAGACACAACTGACATCCTGATCAGCCACGGAATAGTCGCTGAAACACAGGAGGAACTCAGGTTCACTTTCACCGACAGACTTAAGCCCGTCCTGTTTTGACCTGACCTGACTTGGCTGGCTCTTCTGACCCGCTTGCACGACGGAGGGCTCTGGCAAGGCAGGTTGACGCGGAGCCTGAATTGGTCGAGTCGAGGCTACCCTTGTCGAGGCGCTGTTTGCCAGCGTCTGCGCCATGGCGACCGGACCACTCGGTGCGGACTCGAGCGCTAAAGGATTTTTACCACCAAGGCGCTCAATGCTAACCGGGTTACTAGGCACATGCTCACGCAGGACCCAGACGTCAACGCCCATTTCTCGCAGATATGCATTGCGTAAGTTACTCATCGACGCTTCACTGGCCCAAACCGATTCCTGACGGCGACAGTTTAGCGCATTCGCCTCAGGGATTCTTGCGCAACCGCATCAATGACTCTTGCATGGTCGAGGCGACCAAATCGCCGGCTTCGGTGAACATCAAACCGCGGTTATAGCCCCTTGCTGCCGCGGCCTGGGGCGCATCAAGGGCATAGAGTAGCCATTGATCTGCGCGGACCAAAGGGCGATGAAACCACATAGCATGATCCAAACTGGCTGACTGCATATCTTTACGCTCAAATTTACCCGCATGGGGCAGTCGAGAGGTTGATAGCAGGGCATCGTCTGACTGAAAGGTCAATAACGCAGCATGCAACAGGGGGTCGCTGGAAGGTATGGCGCCGTTTGCTCTAAACCAATGATGCTGCTTTGGCGCTAATGGCTGACGCGCCAGCTTGGCCTTGTATTCCAGCAGAAACGTCACAAAAGCATCGTCCTGATTAACTCGAGAAACAGCGGCATCGCTTGGTCGTTCCACAGCCGGCATCTCAGCCTGGTGATTCAAACCCTCTTCAACCACCTGAAATGACGAGTCCATGCTGAAGATCGCTCGGCCATGCTGAATCGCAACAATACGGCGCGTAGTGAAGGAGCGCCCGTCGCGGATGCGCTCAACCATAAACAGGACGGGCACTGCTGGATCACCCTGACGCAAGAAATAGCCATGCAGAGAATGTGGCGGACGCTCGGCAGATACAGTTCGGCCAGCCGCGATCAAAGCCTGGGCCATAATCTGACCACCGTAAAGACGACCCTGCTCGCCCTGCGGGTGATAACCCCTGAAAATGTCGTCCTCAATTTTTTCCAAATCAAGGATTTGAACCAACTCAGCTAACTTGGAATGCAATGATTAGTCCTCCTTGCCGGCGATATCGTTATTCGGCGCACTCGGCCGCGGCCGTTCACCATAGTCCTGCCAGGGCCTGTCTCGTTCACGAATGACCTCACGAAAGCCCTTTTCCTCGAATCCCTCTACCCAGCGATAGGCTTCCTCTGTATGACGGGTCACACCATCAAAAAAAGTACCCAGCATTTGCGTCGTTCTCAATCCCATATTCTCAAATGCTTGATTGACTAATAACTTGTTCAAGGCCAGTTGATTCGCTGGAATATGCCGAAAACGCCGCGCCTCTGCCTCGACCATGGCCGACAGTTTCTCTGGCTCTTCAACATAGGAAACCAGTCCAATTCGCAAGGCCGTCTCTGCGTCAATCGCCCGCCCGGTGAGCAGGAACTGTTTGGCATGTTCGAGGCCCAGTCGATAGACCCACATCATGGTCGTGGGCGTACCATAGATTCTGCTCGGCGCATAACCAATATGGGCATCAGAGGCCATAAACAGCAGGTCACAACAGAGCACCAGATCTGTCGCGCCACCTACTGCCCAGCCGCGAATCTCGCCCAGCACAGGTTTTGGGCACTCCCAGATCTTCATAAACCGTCGAACATTGTTCCCCATGAACTGCATATCGCGAACAGGATCCCAGGCACCCTTTCGCGCCTCCACAGTCGGTGCGCCGTAGGGCGTATCCCAACGCTCTTTGCTGGTCAGGTCATAACCTGCCGTGAAAGTATCGCCGGCGCCACGCAGCACTATCGCCGCTACCTGCGGTGACCGAGTCGCCTGATCTATACCATCAGCAATACCCTGAACCACTGACTCGGTAAGGGTGTTCTTCTTGTCAGGACGATTTATGGTAATAATCGCAATGCCGTCCCGTTCATCATAGATCACCGGTTGTTCTGCCATGGGTTGGGGCATGGGTCGCTCTCCTGCTGGATAATTTCGACTTATTCTGCCTGAAAGACACTCTCGCTCCTATCCGCTGTCGATAAAACGATCCGCTCTTCTTCGGCCGGCAAAGTTGCATTGAGTCACAGCACATCAGCTTAACCGACAGGACGCCGCGCATCCTCGTGAGGTAGACTGTGGTCACGCCTTTCGCTACGACACTCTCATGCCTCATTGATCCAACCATTCACACCGAACGTAATAAGTTTTTATAACGCCTTTACTACACTCGCCTCAGGTTATCGCCGCCCACCATGTCTAAAAGTCCGGGAGACCAACGGTTCATTACTGCGCTGGGCTATGCAGGACTTCTGCCCATGCTGGGCTGTTTACTTCTGCCGGCGGCGCCCTGGAGTCTGGCGCTGCTGAAGGCCTACTCAGTCGCCATCCTCGCTTTTCTGGCCGGAAACTGGTGGTCTACCACCTTGCTGCAAAGGGCAATCTCGACTGGCGAGCTAAGATGGGTTCTGGTTCTAAGCAACCTGGTTGTGATCGCGGCTGTCCTTACATTGATCTTCACGACGACACTGACTCTGGTCATCCTTGCGTTTCTGTTTCTATTGCTACTGGCCGGCGAGCGCTGGCTGCCCGGCTTGGGGAGGCAACCCGTCTACTATCGACGCATGCGAACCAATGTTACCGGCTGGGTGGTCGTACTGCTGATCAGCGCCTACCTGCTAACGCCATGAGCACCCTTTACTGGCTCACTGATGATTTGCGGCTGCAGGACAATCCGGCGCTGATGGCCGCTGCCCAGGATAACGCCTTAACCCTGGTCTATTGTCTCGACGAGCAACGCTTTACGTCAGATCGGTTTGGTAACCGGCCAATCGGAGCCCATCGCTGGCAATTTATTTGTGAGTCTCTGCTTGACTTGGAAAGTGCACTTGAGAAGCGCGGTCAGGTCCTGCATCTTATCGAAGGTAATCCCGGTAAGGTCATGTTCGATCTGTTGAGCACCGAAAAGTTTAATCGCGTTATCCGCTCTCGGCAGCACGGCAACGACAATTCCGGGATCTGGGCAACTTTGCAAGAGCGATTTTCGACCATTCTCTTCGAGGCGTACGACAGCGCAACACTCTATCTCGAGCAAACCGTGCAATTTAATCAAAAATTTCCCGCCACCTTCTCGAATTTTAGGCGCGCTCTTGAGTCGAAGGCATTTCGGGAATCGGTGCAAACACCCTCGGGATTACCCGCAACGATTCAACTCGACCTACCCGCTCTCGACCTGACAGAAACTCGTGTGCCAGGGCGCTCGCCGGTTGGCGGTGCAAGAAGCGGCGAGCAAAGCCTGGCCAACTATTTCAGCACCAACGCAGCCTCAACCTATAAGGAAACCCGCAACCAATTCTTTGGTGAAAATTTTTCCACCGGCTTCTCTCCCTGGCTCGCGCAGGGCTGCCTCTCGCCAGTTCAGATACTCCTGCAGCTACAACAGTACGAGTTGCAACAAGGAGCCAATGAATCAACCCAATGGATCCTTTTTGAGCTTCTGTGGCGTGAGTTCTTTCGCTGGCACGCCAAACATCATGAGGGCACCCTCTTCAGTTTTACCGGTGTCACCGGACAGCGTCCCCTCACCACTTTTTATTCGGAGCGTTTTCATCGCTGGCGTACCGGCAGAACACCCTGGCCGATCGTCAATGCTTGTATGAACCAACTCACTCAAACCGGGCTACTCAGCAACCGTGGTCGTCAAATTGCCGCCAGCTGCCTCGTCAACGAGCTCAACTTAGACTGGCGCTGTGGTGCCGGATATTTTGCCGAACAACTTATCGATTACGATGCCTGCAGCAACTGGGGCAATTGGCAATACATCGCCGGCGTTGGCTCTGACCCTCGTGGTGGGCGACACTTCAATCTGGAAAAACAGGCCGAGACCTGGGACCCACAGGGTATTTACCGCGAGTACTGGGCAGGAGAAACAGTTTCAGGACCGCTGGACAGTTTCGATTATTATGCCTGGCCAACTGAAGTAGGCAAGCATGACGCACCATAAAACAAAGTTACCAACGAAACACTGCTCGGCTTGCAGCCGCCCTTTTGCCTGGCGAAAAAAATGGTCACGCACCTGGTCAGAGGTCAAATACTGCTCCGAACGCTGCCGGCGCCAAGCGAAGCAGATTCTGCGGGGAGAACCTGCAGACCCTCATGCCTGAGGCACCCTGGAACAGGATCTGGCCACCAGGTTAACCACTTTAATTTTTAACAGGAGAACAATGTGCGACACAGCTGTCTAACGGGTGTCCTGCTACTGATCAGCATGTTTGCGGCAGTACCAATCGATGCTGAAACTGGCACCCTTTTTGCCCCTGCTGAGCGCAGTGCTGAAGGCCGCTTTACCAACTCTTTCGGCGAGCTGAATCACGGTTCTCTGGGCGTTCGCCTTCCCTTCTTTCTACGGCGCCTTGGAACCTACTTCAGAGACGATAAAGGTGCGCCAGTACGGCAGCCTAATGATGGTGCCTTTCTTCGCGAAAATGCTCAGCACAGTGTTCCCACTGTAACCTGGGTCGGTCACGCAACCTTACTGGTGCAGATGGCGCACGTTAGCTTTTTAACCGATCCCACCTGGTCAAATCGACCTAGCCCAGTGCCCCTGATAGGACCTAGCCGTTATGTGAAACCCGGGATCGCGATGGCAGATCTTCCGCCCATTGACTTCGTTGTGATATCCCACAATCACTATGACCATCTTGACCTGCCCACTTTGGTCGCGCTCGCAAAGCAAAACGCGAACACCATCTTTTTTGTCCCCCTAGGCAACGCCGCGCTCTTGCGCGCCGCTGGCATCGACAAGGTTGAGGAATTGGACTGGGGGCAGACTCGAGATTTTAAGGGCGTGACTGTCCATTGCCTGCCCGCTCAGCACTGGAGCAAGCGAAGCCTGACCGATAATGACCAAGCACTGTGGTCCTCTTGGGCTGTCACCGGGCCTGAGCGCCGGTTTTATTTTGCCGGCGATACGGGCTACTTCAACGGCTTTGCAGACATTGGCAGTAAGCTCGGGCCCTTTGATTTAGTCGCGGTCCCCATCGGGGCCTATGAGCCCATCGCGATGATGCGAGAGTCCCACATGAACCCAGAAGAGGCGCTGACCGCTGCCGATGACCTGCGCGCCCGTCGCGCAGTTGCAGTACACTTTGGGACCTTTGACTTGTCTGATGAGCCCTTGGCTGAACCGCCGCAGCGATTCCTCAAAGGGGCAGCCAGCACAAACTTTGGTGTACTCGGCGCATGGGTCTTGAACATAGGAGAGACGCGACAATTTTAATCCTGCCGACTCACCCTGGACTTGGAATGCAGGTCTCTCCCGAGCGCTCAGACAGGGTATGCACCTGACCTTCAAACACCGTTGCCAATACGGAGATGTTCAACAATCCGTCGATACCTGCAGCAAAGGGATCTGAATCCAAGACGACGAAGTCTGCCTTTTTGCCGGCGCGCAAACTGCCGGTCTCGTCCTGAATGCCAAGCACCTTGGCAGCGTTGATCGTGATCGCTTTCAATCCCTCTTCAAGACTTAACTGTTCTTGCGGCGCGACTACGTCACCATTGATATTTTGGCGCGTACATGAGACCCAGGCATTATGCAGCGGCATGGCCGGTGCCATTGGAAAATCCGAGTGCAAAGTCGTGACGATCTGCTGGGCAACGCAACTCTGCAGTCGCGCCATTTGCGAGGCGCGTTCGGCGCCAATACCCACCGAAGAATAGGCACCGCTGAGCTCTCGAAGATAATACACATTCGCTGAAACCGAGCCGCCCAGTAATTTGAGCCGATCAACCTGTTCGGGGGTCGAAAAGCCAAAATGTTCAATTGTAAACCCATGATTAAACCTAGGGCGTTCCCACTGCAGCTTCTCAAGAACATCCAACGCCAGCTCGCAGCCCAGATCGCCAGTGCAATGAACATGGATACGGAATCCTTCGTTCCAATAGGCACGAGCGATTCGCTCAAACTCATCCGGAGGCATCAACCACTCACCTAAATGCCCATCTATGTAGCCCGGACTCTGCATCATCGCTAACTGTGAGAAAAAGGCGCCATCGGTAAACAGCTTGATCCGCTTGCCGAACTGTACGTGCGCGGAATTGCGTTTTTGCAGATTTTTAACGAATGAAACTGTGGCTGCCAGCTCGCCCTGCCCAACGCCAAAGCCGTTTGCATGGGCGACACTGATGATTCGAAAAGGATTGTTATCTTGCTCGAACACTTGCTGACAAAGCTGCCATTCCTTCTCAAAGTCAAACAGCCCTACGGCCATATCTCCTACCGTCGTATGTCCACCAAACTGGACCAGCTGTTTCAAGCGCGTCATTCCCTCGAGAATCCAGTCAGTTGCCATGATAATTGGATTCAGTTTGTTGATAGCATAACCAAGCCCCAGCTCATAAAAATGACCCTTATCAATATCGATCTGGTGCCGCCCGCGTAGCACTTCGATATCGATACCTAACAGCTCCAGCATGGCGCTATTCAGATAGACTTCGTGAAAAGACCTCTGCCAGACCACCGCCGGCTGCGAGCCAAATATTTCATCTAGCAAGTCTCGACTCATTTCCCCATGCCAGATCTTATGATAGCCCCAGGTGAAAAAAGGTCTGGTTTCGTTCTTTGCTGCCGCTTTCCTCAGGCTCTCTTGGTAGGCTTGCGGGCTGACAGTAGCTGGGACTGTTTCCCAGGGTAATCGCCACTCCATTGCGGTAATGAACTGCATCGGCAGAAGCACCGCGGCCATCATCGGATGCAGATGAGGATCGATCAAGCCGGGCAGGATGACCGAGCCCTCAAACTGGCGATCGATGCAATAGGGATGTTGCTCAAGCCAGGGTTGCAAGGACTCCAGGCTGCCGACCTCAACTATCCGTCCGTCCCTCACCGCGATCGCAGTGCCTGTGGGCCATGACGGGTTCATCGTGATGATTTTTCTTGCTGTGAAGACAGTCAACATAATGCAAACCCTTCCTCGCTAACCCCGGGAATTTGATAAGCCGAATTTGCCGCGGGTCGTCGCATAATAAACTGCGCAGCCAACCAGAATCAGTCCAAGACCAACCCATGCTTCCTGTGGCCGGTTGATGAGGATATAGATTAACGTCCAGAGGGTGATCGATAAATAGATAGCGGGGGTGAACGGATAGCCGAAGGTACGATAGCGACTATCCTCGCCAATTTTTCGATAGCGCAGAACATAAACGCCAAGGACCGCGAACAGTGTGTTAATACCCAGCACAAATCCCGAAAAAATCAGTATTGATTCAAAGCTGCCGGTCACAATAAAAAGGATGGTTAAGGTCGACTGGAAAATAATGGCTTTCACAGGTACGCCATTACGGACACCCGCGAGAAAACGAAATGCGGAGAAATCTTCACCTATGACCTGCAACACTCGCGGACCTGCTAGTATCATCGCGCTGACGGTGGATATCAACATCAGTGAAAGCACAACTCCCATCGCTTCGGCGGCCTGCTCGCCAAATGCATGACCTGCGACCACAAAGCCTATTTCAATTCTACCCATCATGGCTTCCATGGGTGCTCCATACAGAAAGCTGATGTTTAGCAGCAGATACAAGACCATGACAATTAAAGTGCCGCCTATCAAAACAAACGGCAAATTCCTCTGTGGATGGTCCATTTCGCCCGCGATATAGGTCGCGGCATTCCAGCCCGTGTAGGCGTAGTTGACATAAATTAGCGATATCGCAAAGGCGCCACTGAATAGCAGTTTCCCGTCACCACTCTGCGGCATCAGTGAGATCGGCTGAGGATCGCCAGCAAACAAACCTACAAGGGTGCAAAACAACAAAATTAAGACGACTTTAAGCACTGTCATTCCACTTTGCAGCCCACCACTGGTTGCCCTGGAAAGACAATGGATGATCGTCAGGACAACCACTAGCCCTACAGCAAACCCGGTGCGGGGAATACCTTCAATAGTAGCCGACAAATACGCTGCAAAAGTGATCGCAGCCAGCGCCGTTGGCGCCGCAAAACCAATGGTTACTGAGATCCAGCCGGAGATGAATCCTGCCAGAGGATGATAGGTACGGGCGAGGAAATTGTATTCTCCACCAGAACGCGGTAAGCGGGCCGCCAACTCTGCATAGCTTAAGGCTCCGCACAAGGCTGTTACGCCACCAACCAGCCATAACATCGATATGGCAAAGACAGAGTGTATATCCAGCAGCTGGAAACCCAGGGAGGTGAAGATGCCGGTACCAACCATATTGGCGACAACGATAGCCATGGCGGTCGCCGGTGAGAAGCCTTTGATATTCATGACTGAATTCGTTTGACGGCAAGCTCTCGCAATCTGCGTTTATCTATTTTTCCGGAAGCAATTCTTGGCAAGGGATCTGAGCTGAAATTGATATACCGCGGAATTTTAAATCGAGCAATTCTTGCCATGAGAAATTCCTTCAGTGCATCTTCAGTCAGATCTTGGTTAGCATAGACAGTCGCGCCCACTTCCTCTCCAAGTCGTTCGTCAGGAACAGCATAAACAGAAGCCTCAAGGATATTGTCGTGCTCCAGCAGACCCGCCTCAACCTCGGCGCAGCCGATATTTTCACCACCACGAATCACCAGGTCTTTGATTCGGTCCACAATATAGACATAGCCTTCGTCATCAACATAGGCGACGTCGCCGGTTCGCAACCAGCCGTCGACAAACGTCTCGACATTAGCGTCAGGCCGTTGCCAATAGCCTTCTATAATCGAAGCTCCTCGAATCTGTAGCTCGCCGGGTGTGCCAACGGGCAAGGGCTGACCCGCCTCATTGACAATACGAATATCGAGCACCGCTGAGCACCGGCCTGAACTGCCGGGATGCGCAAGGTAATCCTCTCCACTGATACCGGTTCCGATCGCATTGGTCTCAGTCATGCCCCAACCCGTGTTGGGCAATGCCTTACCAAAAGATCGAGCGATTCGCTTGACCTGCTCAGGCGCTCGAGGGGCTCCGCCACCGCCTACGGTCGCCAGAGTGCTCAGATCATAATCTGATTGAACGGCAGCATTCACCAGGTCACCGGTCATGGCCGCCGGTGCCACGAAGGTTGATACACGTTCCCGCTCGATAAGTGCCATGGCGGCCTGAACATCCCACTTATACATGCAGATCATCTTGCGCTGGCTTCGATAGCTCATCAGCAACACTGCCAGGAGTCCTGTTGCATGAAACAAGGGCACGGCCAGCAAGGTCGCCGCCTGATATTCTTCAGCCGGCGCGGTCACGCCACTCATCAGTGCCGCGATCTGACCCTCAAGCTCCCAAGACATCAAGGAAGTAATGATATTGCGATGACAAGAGACGGCACCCTTGGGATAGCCCGTTGAGCCAGAGGTGTAAAGGATCGTCGCCGGATCGTTCGGATCAAGCGCCACCCAAGGCATTTCCGTTGGGCCACAGTCCTGAAGAAGCTGCGCCAAGTCG
>Ga0255779_1000596_pt1 | contig 44619 bp, 34 predicted proteins | sample 011ome_21_FD_179977 | JGI IMG/M metagenome (GOLD analysis project Ga0255779, IMG submission 179977) | Coastal salt marsh microbial communities from the Groves Creek Marsh, Skidaway Island, Georgia - 011508AT metaG (version 2) | ecosystem: Environmental > Aquatic > Marine > Intertidal zone > Salt... | reverse complement strand
CGAATCACAGGAATGCGGAAAGTCATTAAGGCCTCGTCAGGTGGTAACAGCGCTCCGTAAAACGCTACGGGGAGGACATTAACCTCGGAATATGGCCCTTTCGTGGCAGGTTCTTTACAGCGGGGTTAACAGTTTGTTGCATTTCTATGACATACCACCCTAGCGTCACGGGCATGTACAGTCATAGGAGGCAATATGGGGGCCCTAGCTGATAAAGATTCGGTTACTCTAAGCGGACCGCAGTGACAGGACGGGGACCTGCACCCTAATAGTAGCGCCGAGCGATATCGATGAAAGCCAAAACAGCACACATTGTAGGCATGTATAAATGTGGGACCTCTTGGCTCTTGCATTGCCTCGCCGCGCACCCGGAAATCATCGCCTGGCGGGAATTTGATCCTTACGTCGCCGCACTTAAACGCGATAGCCCAAGGAATAATCCGTTTAAACGCATCACTAGTCTTGTCCACACGCTAGCGGGGCGTCTTGATCTTGCACATGGCAACCATCGATTTTTTCCGCGATCGCATTCCGAAGCATTTACCGAATTTTTTCTGGGTATGGGCTGGATCCCGCTTTTTGGTCACGAAGGTCGTAGCAAAGCAAAGGCGCTGCTACCCCATTCCTTCGAGGACATTCCCGGCGTCGCCGATGCACTATTCGAGATACTTGAGCAAAATTTTAGACCCGAGCGTCTGCAGAAATATGAGCCCGCAAAATTTCACTACACGCTGGGAAATGTCAATTTCAAGCGGTCTGAGATGATCGAACTCATGCAATGCATTTATCAATGCGACAACCCGCGAGATATGCCTGTTGTGTTTTACGATTATGTGTCGAGCCTTTCAACTCCTGACACCCTGGTGGCCTTTAAAGCCGCGGACCAAATTATGTCCTTGAAACTGCTCCGGGAAGATCTTCCATCAACCAAGGTTGTTGCGGTGGTTCGAGACGGCCGAGACGCAATGGTGTCGGCCTGGAAATATGAGGCCCTGATGCACCACTCCGAAGCGCCATGGGGCGCGAAGTTTAAGGCCCAAAAAAACCTGATTGAATTTATGTACACCTGGGGTGTTAGGGCATCTGCGATCTTACAAGCCGAGACCGATGGCCGGCTTCTGATGATTCGATACGAGGATCTTCATCACAATTTTGAAACCACTATCCGCAAAGTCTACGACTACCTCGAAGTTGATAGCCGCGCCGAGGCTATCGCCGAAGTGAAAGCCATTACTGATTTCGAAAAGGTATCGGGCGGCCGGAAGAAAGGAGAAGAAGCCGATTCAGTCGTACGAAAGGGCATTGTGGGTGACTGGAAAAATGAACTCACCCAGCATCAGGCGGATTTAGCTTGGCGAGTCGCCCGACGGCAACTCATTGCCCTTGGATACTCTCAAAATTAGGGGCTATCCATGGTAGCTCGGCATGATATTTAACGCAGTGGCTTGCCAACTAACTCAAAAACGGCTGGGGCAGCACATAGTGGTCAAGCAACATCAGCGGGAAAATGGCCATCAGGTAGACGATTGAAAACCAAAACATCTTCATCGCCCTGCGGTTGTCCAGTGTTCGCAACACCGTCACGGCATGCAAAATAAACATCCCCCCCAGCACCAGTGCCCCTGCCAGATAAAGCCAGCTGCTAAGCCCTAGCGCCACAGGCACTATAGTCGTTACCAACAGGGCCACTGCGTAAATAAGGCTCTGCACCGCGGTATATCGACGGCCATGGGTCACCGGCAACATGGGAATGTCAACCTTGGCGTATTCTTCTTTTCGGGCAATGGCCAGCGCCCAAAAATGAGGCGGGGTCCAGAAAAAAATAATAAGCACCAGCAAAATGGCATGGCCGTCTATCTGGTTGGTGACAGCGGTCCAGCCCAGCAACGGCGGCATCGCACCGGCTAAGCCACCAATGACAATGTTTTGCGGAGTCGCGCGTTTTAAATACAGGGTATAGACGAAGGCATAACCCACTAAGGAGGCAAGCGTGAGCCAGGCGGTCAAGGCATTGACCCAGGTCAGGAGGATAAACATGCCGAGCAAACCAAGTACGAAGGCAAAAATAGCGGCGCCCTGTGAGTCAATTTTTCCCTTCACCAAAGGTCGCCCAGAGGTTCTCGCCATGATCGCATCGATATGTTGGTCAGCCAGGTGGTTGACCGCCGCGGCCGATGCCGCGCAGAGGGCAATGCCGGTACTGGCAAAGATCACGATATCGATAGGTACCGCACCCGGAGTTGCCATGCACATGCCGACGATAGCCGTCAGAATCATCAGCCAGACGACATTGGGTTTGCACAGCTCGTAATAGTCTCGCCAGGTGGCACGCGCGGTAGTCAGACTTGATTCCATCAGAGGGTAAAGCTCCCTGTAAGTGGGGTGCAGGATTGTTGTCGAGAGCAAGCGCCCAACAACGGCTCGACGTCGGCTCGATTACGGGGGATCTGATCAGGCCATGTTGACGGACTGTAGGTGCTGTTGTCAGACTGACATCTCAATAAGGACGGGGGCATAAAAGGCGTGATATCAGTCTTTCGAGAACGGGCAATGGCCGTTATTTTGGTCGCGGCAGCCATTACAGGTATTTCGCTCGCAGGCTCTGGGTACTGGACGCTCTGGCAGTCACAAAAGGCCATCGATGAAGGAGCGCTTCCTCCCGCCTTGATAGCGTTCCCAGAGAGAAGGCCACTGGCCGAATTCATCTTAGTGGATGATGAAAAAGGCGTTTTTGACCTGAAGTCGCTGGAATCTCGCTGGTCGTTTATATTTTTCGGCTTCATGTATTGCCCTGATGTCTGTCCGACAACCCTTTACGATCTCTCTCATGTTAAACGCGAGATCCTTGCCCAAGGTATCGAAGACACCCAAATCCAATTCGTCTTTATTTCAGTCGACCCGGCCCGCGATAAAGCGGCTCAAATCCAACGTTATGTTCAGTACTTTGACCCTGCCTTTCTCGGAGCCACCGGCTCCGTCGGTCAACTTACTAATCTTACTCGGCAGCTTGGCGCGCCCTTCCGGCTCGAAGCTCCCACCGCCGAAAATGTATATGACGTGACCCATTCTGGGGCCGTCTACCTGGTTGACCCGTTGGGTCAGTACACAGGCATCATCAATCCTCCGTTTGTCCCGGCTGATGTGGCGAGACAATTTTCTGACCTTTACCACGCCGCGCCGACGGCAAACTTGGTGAGCAGCCCTTAATCGCTACTCCTTCTTATCTGCATGCACAGTGTCTACCCGTGCCGGCACGTCCTTACTATGGTCGACCAGCAGGTAGGCGAATGCATACATGAACACCGTAAGCGATAAAAACACGATAATGTGTGTCGTGTAGTTGCTGCCTTCAGTTTTCTGGCCGCCCATTTTTCTCCTCGCTATATTCTTAATTAACTATTTGGTTCAGTGATGCGGTGACGCCGGAGCGACGATGATCAACTCCTTCAGAAAGTGCACCCCGCGCTGAAAAAAGGTCCAATCCGCTTCCAATGACCCGATTGCTACTAGCGTCAGCAACAAGGCAGGGGGTAACAAGATGAAGTAAACCATCGCCAAGCGCTCCCACACCATATGCATGAACACGGCAATGATGAGCCCGGCCTTAAGCACCATGAACAGTAAAATCAGGAACCAGCGCATATAGCCCTGGACCTGGTAGAAATCAACGGCGTAAGACATCGCGCTCAAGACGAATAGCAGTATCCAGATCTTGAAATAAACGCCTAAGGGATGCTGAATCGCCTCTTCCTGCCGCACAACGGACCCATGGCCCTCTACTGCATGTTCCATCACTTACTCCCTTACCACAGGTAGAAAAATGCAAAAATGAAAACCCAAACCAGGTCAACAAAGTGCCAGTACAGACCCAGTATTTCTATCTCTTCGTAGTTGCCGCCCCGACTGGTGAACCACCCTTTTGTATGATCATCCAGATGCCCTCGCGCCACCTTGTAGCTGAAAATGAACAAGAAGATCACGCCGATCGAAACGTGGAAGCCGTGGAAGCCAGTCACCATAAAGAACACAGAGCCAAACTGGGCTGCACCCATCGGATTGCCCCAGGGTCTAACGCCTTCCTCAAAGATAAGCTTGCTCCACTCAAATACCTGCATGCCCACGAAGGTTGCACCAAGAAGCGCCGTGGCCAGGAGTAGCCAGAAAGTCACCCACTTGTTTTTGCGATAGCCGTAGTTGACCGCAAGCGCCATAGTGCCGCTGGAAGTGATTAGCACAAACGTCATAATCGCAATCAGAATGAGCGGGATCGGCGCGCCGCCAAAGCTCAACGCGAAGACCTCACTGGCGCTCGGCCAAGGATCCAGCGTCGACATGCGCACGGTCATATAAGAGGCAAGAAAGCAGCCAAATATAAACGTGTCACTGACCAGGAAAATCCACATCATTGCCTTGCCCCAAGGCACGCCTTTAAAGGCGCGTTGATCTGAACTCCAGTCGTCAAAGAAGCCGGCCAAGCCTGGCTTCAACTCCAGTGAATCCGATGCCATTGTCTCAGTCGACATGGTTTTCTCCCTTTAGATAAAGCCGCAGATTCTGAGCAGAACCTCGAAATTGTCGCCGCTGAACAGCAAGCCAAATACCAGCAGCCAAACCCCCAATAAATAGTGCCAATACAGTGCGCAGTTAGAAACGTTGTGCTCCATCGCGCGCACGTCAACCCGCCCAAAGGCACGACGAATAGCACGCGTAAGCGCCACCATACCCCCGGCCATATGCAAACCATGTACGCCAGTAATCATGAAAAAGAAGCCCACGGATGGATTGCTGAAATCACCCAGCACCATGGCTGTCAGCTGCTGCCATGCGGCCAGTTGCCCCACTAAGAATGCGACGGTCAAAACCCCCGCGCCCACCAAAGCGGCGCGTACTAGCTTGACCTGTCCAGCACGGGCCCACATTAGGGCGACCTGCAGACACAAGCTGCTCAACAACAGCAGGCCCGTGTTAGCCCACAAGAGATTAATCTGAGGGGTAGGTCGCCAGTCCTGATACAGCATGCGCCCACCGTAGGCCACAATCATCAGCAGAAAGAACACGCTCACCACACTCAAGAGTACCTTGAGTGCCGAACGGCGTGAGTTCTGCAAGATCTGCATTCCCGACAGAGCGGGAGCAACGGGACCTGTGTGAGCAATCCAGGGGTGTTCCGTAAAAATAGTACTCATCGCGTCTCTCCCTAGGCTTGCGCATTTCGGGGCGGTACGTTTTGGGGAATAAAGTCGTCCTCAACCCCCGGTACGCTGTAGTCATAGGCCCAGCGATAAACACAAGGCAGTTCTTTACCGAAGTTACCGTGACCCGGAGGCGTCGTCTCGGTTTGCCACTCGAGCGTCGTCGCATTCCAGGGGTTGCCCGGCGCTTTCTTGCCGTTAAAAGCGCTGGTAATTAAGTTGTAGAGAAAAACGATTTGTGCAAAGCCCACAACCAGCGCGGCGATCGTAATACTGGCATTAACGCTCTGGGCAGAATCGGGCAGGAAGGTAGTACCGGTGATTTCGAAATATCGACGAGGTACACCCATGATGCCGAGGTAATGCATCGGCAAGAACACCAGATACGAGCCGACGAAGGTGACCCAAAAGTGGAAGCGGGCCATTCCCTCGTGATACCAGCGGCCAGTGATCTTTGGATACCAATGATAGATCGCACCACACACCACCATGACCGGTGCTACCGCCATCACCATATGAAAATGTGCGACCACAAACAGAGTATCAGAAAGCGGCATACTCACCGTAGCGTTTCCAAGGAACAGCCCAGTCATTCCGCCGTTAATAAAGAACAGCAGAAAGGCGATCGAAAACAGCATAGGGATCGTCAAATGAATATTGCCGCGCCAGAGCGTCAGTACCCAGTTGTACACTTTAAGCGCAGTGGGTACCGCGATGATCAAAGTCGTCGTCGCGAAGAAGAAGCCAAAGTAGGGATTCATACCACTGACATACATGTGGTGTGCCCAAACAACAAAGCTCAGCGCGCCGATGATGACGATCGCCCACACCATCATTCGATAGCCGAAGATATTCTTTCGCGCATGAATACTGATCAGATCAGAAACAATGCCGAACGCTGGAAGCGCGACGATGTAAACCTCGGGATGACCAAAGAACCAAAAAAGGTGCTGAAACAGTAGCGGATTGCCGCCAACGTGACTGCCCTCATTACCCATGGTCATGATAGCCGGCATGAAGAAGCTGGTGCCCAAAAGCACATCTAGGCTCATCATGATGGCACTGACAAACAGCGCCGGGAAAGCAAACAAGGCGAGGATGGTCGCCACAAAGATTCCCCATACGGTTAGCGGCATACGCATGAGCGTCATACCCCGCGTCCTGGCCTGCAGAATAGTCACCACATAATTCAAGCCGCCCATCGTGAAACCAATGATGAACACGGCCAAGGACGCCAGCATCAACAAAATGCCAGCTTCAGATCCCGGCGTGCCCGGCAGAATTGCCTGGGGAGGGTACAGCGTCCACCCTGCCCCGGTTGAACCGCCCCCGACAAAGAAACTTGCCGCCAACAAGACGACCGCTGTGAAATACACCCAAAAGCTGATCATGTTGAGCCACGGGAACACCATGTCCCGTGCCCCGACCATCAGCGGGATCAAATAATTACCAAACCCGCCGAGAAAGAGCGCCGTGAGCAGATATACCACCATGATCATGCCGTGCATGGTGACCGCCTGAAGGTAATAGGCGGGATCAATAAAGGCGAAGGTGTTGGGCCAGGCTAGCTGCAGTCGCATAAACCATGACAGCACCAGTGCCACCATACCGATCGCAATTGCCGTACCGGCATACTGAATCGCGATAGTCTTTGCGTCCTGGGAAAAAACATATTTCCCCAGCCAAGTCTTGGCGTGATAGAGCTCCATTTCGCCCACTTCGGCGGGGCGAACAAAACTAGTCTCGTCGTGTGCTGCGTATTCCATTATTCTCCCTCGCCTATTTCTGCTGCGCCAGCTCAACCGGCGACTGTTGATTTCCAAGGGTGGCGATGTAAGCCGCCATGTCATAGATGGCCTGATCATCCGTCATGGTGTTTGAGACCAAACCCATCTGCAGACCGTAAAGGTCATCGGCGTGGCGGCCGCGAATGCCGTTGCGGAAATTTTTGATTTGAGAGGCCAAATACCAGTCCTCAAGGCCGGCGATGGCTGGCGCGTTTACCGTCCAGACGCCTTCACCTGCGTCCCCGTGGCATTGTGCGCAGGTGGACGCATAGAGAACTTCCGCTCTCTCGGGATCACCGGAAGCGCTCAGTTCAAATCGCTCGGTAGCTGCACTAAGGCCATAGTCTGCTGCGACATCAAATTCAACCTGACCCGATAGTGTTCCGATGTAACTGACCACGTTGTTGATAGCAGCAGCGTCGGCCAGCATCATCGCCATGGGGGCCATTGTCCTGCCCCAAGTATCGTCCTCATGAGCACCTCGGACACCACGTTTGAAGTGCCTCAACTGACGCTTCATATACTCGCTGTCCATGTTGGCGAGGCCCGGCGCATGCAGCGCCTTGTTGCCCTCGGCGTTAAGGCCGTGACAGGAACTGCATACCGCATAAGTCGCCTCACCCGCGGCAAGGTCGGTATTAAGCTCTGCTTGGGTTTCAGCGAAGGTGGGTTGATCGGCTAGCCAGGTGGCATAGGCCTCTTCGCTATCCACGATGACACGCCCACGCATGGCGTAGTGGCCAACGCCACAAAGTTCCTCACAGAGCAGATCGTAACTGCCCTCTTCCTGGGGCTCAGCCCAAATGTAGGAAACTTGCCCCGGCACGAAGTCCATCTTCACGCGGAACTGTGGCACGGTAAAGTTATGCAAAACGTCGGTAGATCGCAGTAAAAAGGTCACCGGCTGATCGACCTTCAAGTGCAGCACTGGGTCGTAAACGATAATGTCATCCTGACCAAAGGGGTCAGAGGGGTCGATCCCAAGCGGGTTATCCGCGGTCGTGTGGCTAACTGCGACAGCCCCCAGTTTGCCGTCTTCTCCCGGCAAACGGTAAGACCAGTTCCATTGGCGGGCCAACACCTCCAGGTTCATCGAGTCGTCGGGCGGCGTGACCACGTCTTTCCAGATCAGCAGGCCAGGTGCCAACATGGCCGCGATACCGACCGTCGTCAAAATGGTGAGCCAGCTCTCCATCTTGATGCTCTCCGGCTCATATTCCGCTCGCCGCTCAGGCTTGTTACGGAATTTAATAAGACAATACGCGATAAAAATATTGACCAGCACAAAAGCCAGGCCCGTCACGATAAAGGTCAGCGTGACGGTACTGTCCATCGAAGACCAGTTAGAGGCTATCGGCGTGAAGTACCAGGGACTGAGCAGGTGAAAAACCACCGTTCCCAGTACCAAAACGAGCAAAACAATTGCAGCAAACATAGCTTTTCTCTCGCACCCAGTGCAAAAACATGGGCGCAAAGGCCCCCCCAAGTATCGACCATCAGAGCAAAACGCTACCGCTACCTAAGTTTTACCCGATTGATCGCTACTCCCTTATCAGTGGCTGTACGTTGCAGCCGCTTTTTTATTTATTGTTCTTGTGCTTTGGGTCGGCCTTTGAATACCAGCGCACGACTCCTAAATTTTTCCCAATTCCGTAAAACGAACATCAGCAGCCCAGTGTGGGTGACCTCGGTGCCCGCGCGCTTTAACTTGGGATATTTTTTTACCACTTTCTTAAGCTTTTTCTTATCCACCTTGTCAGTCTCCACGAACAACACGTGAAGGCCCTTATCCAGCGCTTTTTCGAATTTAGTGAAATGCGTATTTGGCCCTTGCATACCAATGAATCCGCCTTCCCAGGTGGAAAATCCGAAGGCCACTATTGCCAGAAAAATAAAAGGTACCCACGTCGTTTGCTCTGCGATGCCCGACAGATTCGCCGTCAACAAAATAGCGGCGGCCAAAACCAGGCCAAATAATGCGCCGATCTCGCCGGAATGAATGACGTCTGTTCTTAAAAAACTGGCCACGCGATTGACGTCGTGACTCTCTAGGCCGACTTCATCGTTACTTAAGAGGTAGATTTGGGTACGAGGGATTCCGCGCGACTCGAGGTCATGCTCGAAGTGCTCTAGCTCATCCAAGCTATCGCTCATGTAGTAGAAGCGCTTCATAGGCCCTCCTTGTTATTCATTATTGTTAGATTGTGTCGGCAACGCCCTGTGGGTCTTTCGCCTTCAGTGCTCCCCAGCCCGGCTTCTTTTGCTACCGGTCCTTCGGGCTTTTACTAGCGCCGCATTCCCCAACGCGGTGCTACCCCAAGGGCTGAGAAGATTTTCAATCAATTTGAGTATAGACCGCCCAGTCGGCAATGAAAAGCCATTGTTCAATGCTAATTCCATGCCCAAAAAGTACCCACTTTTTCCCGGACAGGAGCATCCTCAGCGCACCGCCACCATGACAAACCACTCAATTAAACGAGCCCGTCTCTGCAGGTTATGCCTGCAGGCAGTCCACGATCAAATTCTTCCGCTGTAGCCACCACAGGCTGATAAACACTGGCTTTCAGGGTGAAGATTCCTCCTGCCAGGCGTAATACCCAACCAACGGGATCATCAGGTGCGCGTAGTCAGAGCCCGGCATCATCACATAGGGCTCGCCGGTGGTGAAATCAGCGCCAAACTTGGCGATCGTGGCAGGATCCTTGGGCATCAGCATCAGATGGGGACCCGACTCGATCCACTGACCCGGCGTCGAATCCGCCTCCTGCAAGACACCCATTTTGGTGTTGTCCTCACCGACATCACCGTGAAGCATCCAAATAAAGGTATCCCGCTCCAACATAGGCTTGGTGCCCGCCAGTGCGGCCTGCATCCATTTCATGCCTTCTGCATCACCACAACCAGGCATGGCATCGTGTGCGTCTTTCCACCCGCCATCGGGAAAAGGTCGGGGATTCAAGCCTAAACACGTCCAACCGTTAGTCCCCTCCCGCAGCACCTCGCCCTTGCCGCCAATCACCGTGGCGAAGTCGCCAATGTAAGCGGGCGCGGCAGAACTGTAGGCCGCTATCTGCCACTCAGCGGAGGCGTGATCGGTGTTGGCCAATGCCCGCTTCGGCAACGTGAGCGCGGTTTGCATCATGTAGCCGCCATCATCATAAATCTGGAATTTGACGTACTTGTCATTCTCAATGGTCGCAACATGTAACGAATCGCTGACGTTGCCGCCCGCGTGAATCTTGGTTGAAACGAACACGGTGTTGCCGCTGGCCTTGTAATCCACCACCTCAACTTCGAAGTCCGGCCAAAGTTCAAGGATGGGGGTAAACACGTTTTCCATAACCGCGTCTGGGCCGTAGTAAGTGCCCGCGTAGGGAAGGCTTTTGGGGGCAATCCATTCAACATCGCCTGCCTGAGTTGCCGCCCACGCTGCCATATCGCCCTGCTGAAAGGCCGTGTAACCCGCCTTGGCAGCCTCGATGATCGCCGCATCATCAGCAGGCTTCTGGCAGGCGCTCAGAAAAACACTTAACGCGCCCAGAAAAATAATTTTTGTCGATTTTTTCATGTTCCCTGTCCTCTCTCTTTCCTTCACGCTTGGATAAGGCCAGCCTGACGATTCACCTCTAAAAAGTCCAGCGGCTAGTCCCGACACTAGAAATGTCATGGTTAGTGCTGGGCATTGTTGCCAGAACTTAGTTTACAGCTGGCAAGGTGGTGGTCGTCACTTTACTATTTGAGTCTACATGGATGAGCACGGAAAACGTGCCATCACCCCTCAGGAACTACAGGCATGCTTAACCCCGAAACCGCTGGCTTGCTATCGGATCAGGACGTCATAGATCGGCTCTTTCAACACATCGATGAGGGCACCACTGATCTGGGCTCAGAACAGTGGCGGGAGCCGGTATCCAGTTACACAAGCCAGGCACGATTCCATCAGGAAATCGCCCTGCTCCGGCGTCGACCTATTGTGTTCTGTCCTTCAGCAGCACTTCCTGATGTCGGTAGCTATATAACCCGTACTGCCGCAGGCACGCCGCTTTTGGTGGTACGTGGCCGTGACAATACAGTGCGTGCGTTCATCAATGCCTGCCGACACCGTGGCATGCAAGTGGCGAATGGGGAAGGATGCGCCCGGTCTTTCTCCTGCCCTTATCACGCATGGACCTATGATTTGGATGGAAGCCTGAAAGGCGTGCCGGGCGCGGAGGGCTTCCCGGACTTGGATCTGACGGCTAACGGCTTGGTCGAGGTGGCTACCTGGGAGTGTGGCGGATTGGTTTATGTGATGCAGGACGGCCAACCCGGGTCCCCAATACCCATAGCCGTCTACGACTTCTTTACCCCCAATCAGATTCTCTTCCATCAAAGCAAAACCGAGGATTCTGCAAACTGGAAACTCCTGACCGAAACCCTTCTCGAGGGATACCACATCAAATCCCTGCACCGGGAAAGCTTTTTTCCCTATGGTTTTGATAACACCAATATTGTGGAAAGCTTTGGGGAAAACTCGCGGGTTATCTACCCCTTTAAACGGATTGAAAAACTGCGCTCGGTGGAGCGGGACCAGCGAGACATTAGCGGTATGGCTACGCTGGTCTATCTGCTGTTTCCCAACGTCAGTATCGCCGTGCTCTCAAAGCACACCAGCGTGACGATCATCGAGCCGATCAGTCCAACCGAGACTCACATGGTGTCTTACCACATCAAACACCGGGATACGGAAGACACAGTCATTACCTTGGACGATGCTCGGCGAGACCTGGACTTTGTGAATCAATCGGGACAAGCGGAAGACCGAGAGGCCGCCCGGGCAATTCAGGAGACGGTCACCACGCGAGCCAACTCACACCTGACCTTTGGTTACTACGAAAAAGCCATCGTTTCCTTTCACCAGCAGCTACACCATCTATTGGGCGAGCAGGAATGAGCCTCTGCGATTCCATTGCCTCCAGAGTCTGGTGGTGCCCTTGTGTGAGCGAGTGTGGAAGCGGGTTTATCAAAAGTGCCCGCCGCAAACTACCCGTCAGCTTTTTAGCGCTGACGATTTTCACCACTGCCTGTTCAAAAAATCCTGACCTCAGTAACGATAGCTGTCAGCCCGCGGACACTTTTTTAGAAAACGCGACCATTTACACCGCCGACGAGGGACGATGGACCGCAGAGGTCTTAGCGATTCAAGACGGCCGTTTTGTCTTTGTTGGCTCTGCCAAGGAGGGCGCCCCCTGGCGCTGTGGCGCAGAAAAAATTCTCGATGTAGACGGGGGATTCGTTTTCCCAGGCTTTACCGACAGTCACCAGCATCTTGAAGGTATAGGACGGCGCACCCGAACCCTGAGTCTTTTTAACAGCAAGAGTCTCGCGGAGACCGTGTCCAAAATAGAAGACTGGGCCGACGGTACTCCAGACGGCGACTGGGTATTGGGGCGAGGCTGGATTGAGCGTGAATGGGAAGGTGAGCAGCGATTCCTGACCCGTGAGGATGTCGACCCCTTCACGCGCAATAAGCCGCTGTACCTGCCAAGGGCAGATGGTGTTTCTGCGCTGGTTAACAGCAAGGCACTGGCGCTGGCCGGTGTAAACCGAGGGACGCCCGATCCTGAGGGGGGACAGTTTCAGCGTGACGAAAACGGAGAGCTCACCGGCTATATCCTCGGCACTGCAATGGATGCTGTTCGCGCCATCCTGCCTTCAGAGGCCGATGAGTATCTTCAAGAGAATCTACTGCGAGGCATGCAAGTCAACGTGTCGCGTGGCTGGACCCAAACCCATGACGCCGGCATGTCATGGCGACAGGTATCGCTCCTCAGAGATCTGCATCGACAAAATAAAATGCTCCATCGGATATATATCGCGGTACCCGTTGAGGAGGCCTCCCTACTATTCAAGCACGGGCAGGAAGAATCCGAAGATGGTTTCTTTGACTTGGCAGCCATCAAGGTCTTTATAGATGGCACCTTGGGCTCCCGCGGCGCTGCTCTTATCGAGCCCTATGCAGACGCCGACACCCGAGGGTTTATGGACCGAACGACCCGGGAAGAGTTGATGCCCGTGTTGGAACAGGCACTGAACGATGGGGTTCAGATCATGACACACGTCATTGGAGACCGCGCTGTTCACAAGGTTCTCGACTGGTATGCCGATGCGATCGCTGCCACTCCTGAGAGCCGTTGGGCTAAAACCGATTTACGATGGCGATTGGAACACGCCCAGATCATTCAGCCCGAAGATCAAGTGCGCATGGCTGAAATGGGCGTTATTCCCTCTATGCAACCCAGCCACGCCATTGGAGATCTTAATTTCGCACCAGATCGACTCGGACCCGAGCGGCTGCAGTACGCCTATCCATGGAGATCTCTGGTGGATCTAGGATTACCCATTCTCGCGGGATCCGATGCTCCCGTCGAAGTCGGAGATCCAAGGATCGAATTTTACGCAGCCATTACCCGATCGCGACTGAATGGCAGCCGCGACGAAGGCTGGCATCCTGAGTTTGCCGTGTCTCGGGCAGAGGCGCTGAAAATGTTTACGCTGTGGCCTGCCTATGGCGCTTTTCAGGAATCGGAGCGCGGATCGATCACCGTGGGTAAGCGTGCCGACCTTAGTATCTTTGATACGGATTTTATGACTGCAAACCCTCAGGCGATCCTGAAGGCCGAAACACGCCTGACCATCGTGAGCGGCAACATCGCCTATGACGGACGCAAACAGAACTGAACACCCTCCGGCAGTGGCTGTGCTTCTCGTCCCTAGACACTGTTCCGAGGCCCTGCCCCCAGAATCCTATTGCTGCTGATCAACCCACGCGGTGACTTGATCTTTCAGCAACGCCAAGGGCATAGCACCGTTCATAAGCAACAACTCGTGGAACTGCCGGATATCAAAGCTCTCCCCAAGGGCCTCCTCAGCAGTCTCACGCAGCTCAAGGATCGCGAGCTGGCCGGTCTTATAACCCGTCGCCTGTCCGGGCCAGACCGAATAACGCTCGATCTCTCGGGTGACCTCATCTTCCGTCATGCCCGTCTTAGCGAGCATGTACTCGATTGCCTCTTCCCGACTCCAGCGCTTGGCATGAATACCGGTATCTACCACAAGGCGAACCGCACGGAACATCTCCGCCTGTAATCTGCCAAGATCACCAAGAGGATCGTCGTCGTAAAGACCCATATCAGTTTTCGCGATGCGCTCGGAGTAGAGTGCCCAACCTTCGGTAAAGGCATTAAACGGGGACAGCTTGCGCAGCAACGGCACGTCTTCGATCAGCTGCGACGCTGACAATTGAAAGTGGTGGCCGGGCGAACCCTCATGAATCATCAGCGTGGGCAGTGTCCAGCGCGGATTATCGGCGGTACTTTTCTGATTAATGTAGAAACGGCCCGGACGAGAACCATCAAGAGCAGGTGAGCTGTAGTAGCCCCCTGCGGATGAATCCTGGGCGTGCACTGGCACCCGTACGATCTCGAGCGGTTGTGGCGGTATGGTGATAAAGAAGTCAGCGACCCGCGCCATGACTTTTTCGTCGAAAGATTCGAGATAGGCAATCATCTCTTCACGCCCTTCATCGGTATTCGCAAACTGTTGAGTGGGATCTTCCATCACCACGCGAACGCGAGTGGCGATATCCCCATCGGGTATTTGTTGAGCATCTAAAATGGCATGCATCTCACCCTCGATTCGCACTACCTCGGAAAGACCAATCTCATGCACCTGCTCAGGGGTGTAATCAGTCGTCGTGCTGGATCGAAGACGGTGGCGGTAGATCGCGTCTCCATTGGGAATGCGCCAAATTCCGGCGTCGTGATTGGTTTGGGTGGCGAGCTCCTCAAAGAGCGCAATCATGCCCGTATAGCCGGGGATCACCTGACCTTCCACGCGCGCCCGAGCATCAGCGACCAACAGGGCTTGCTCCTCGACATCTATCTCACCCACTGCTGACAACCGACTGGCGAAATCTGTCACCAGTACGTTGTCTGCGGCCCCCTCGGCAATAAATTGGCGCATTCCAGCCAGGGATTTCTCGATTACAAAATCAGGGGGGATCACGCCATGCTCCCGATCGTCGACAACCCGGTCTTTAACCTCCCGAAGTACCCGACCGAATTCGGTCAAGCGCGATAAATAGCGATCCGCACTGCGCCGATCAACAATGGCATGGGCATCGGTCAAAAATTCGGGGAGGCTTACGGTGATGCCGGAAATTTGATTGACCCGGTAACCGCTGTATTCCATTTCGGCGTCCATTAGCCAATCGTCAAATAGCCAAGCCGCAATTTTCCAACTCAAGAGGTCTTGCCCATCGAGGCCCTCGGGGCCGTAACGATCGAGTCCGGCGCGTGCCCTTCTGAGTTTTTCCAGCGACCGCTCATCGCCCTCTTTGGTGTAGTCCGCTAACCTGCCACTGTGAAAATCGAGCAGAGTGTTGTCAATCAGCCCCAACCGGGTCAGCAATTCGGGTGAGTCGGTGGCGATCTGAATCGACACCTTATTGATATAGTTGTTCACCCCTACCGGGGTGATCCAGAACCAAAAAGAGGCCGCAATCACAGCCGCTGTGGCTACAGCTACAACACCGAGTAATCCTTTTTTTATGCCACTCACCGTCTTTACGATCTCCATCTATTAGGTGTTCACACACCGATAAACCACAGGCGGCGCCATAGGGCTTAGCGCGTTTCTAGCGGCGTCACTATCACCGCAACGCCACCAGCACCTCGCCAAAGCCGCCTCACCAAAGCCGCCTGCAAACGAGGTAACTAGGGCATTGAAAGGGCCGGCAGGGTAGCAACTTCCCGCAAGCGAAGACAATCCTCCCCAAGCCGGTTAGGTCACTGCAGTAACAGATGATTTACAGCGGACGATCAGCCGTTCTCAAGTGGTTCAGTAAACCTCTGGATGCCTCGGTAATTAAATCGAGCACCTGCTCAAAACCCTCATCTCCCCCGTAATAGGGATCCGGCACATCCCGCGGTGCATCCGAACCTGCGAATGCCAAAAAGCGGTGCAGCTCGGCCGAAGCGTCCACTGGCCTGAGTATTTCCAGGTCCTCAACATTGCTGTCATCCATAGCTATGACAAAATCAAAATCGTAAAAATCTGCCGCGGTGGCCTGACGTGCCCGCAAGCCCGAAATGTCAACGCCGCGACCTTTTGCCGCCATTACTGCCCGGGCATCAGGCGGCTTTCCGGCATGCCAATTAGCGGTGCCAGCCGAGTCGATGCGGATTTGATCAGCAACACCTTGCTCCTGACAAACCCTTCGAAAAACGCCCTCCGCCGTGGGTGAGCGACAAATATTCCCGAGGCAAACAAACAGTACAGAAACCATAGCAATTCATCGTTTATCGACAACAGAAGAGGTGGTGACATTCTTCGCGAGAGCGGAATAATCTCACGTCGGGAGCTCGCGACCTACTGACAGTTTTTGGTTAAGCTGGGCAACCCCACCATCAGGATACACGTCATGCGCCGAGTGATCGCCCCCATTGTGCTTGTTTTTCTAGCTGGAATCGCCACAGCAAGCCTCGCCAAAGCCAGCACGCCAAGTGATGATGCTCTTGAAGCAGACAGCGCTATTAGCGCAGATAGGCTGGAGCACATTGTTCGAACTCTCGCTTCTGATGCCTTTGAAGGCAGGGCACCGGGCACCGCTGGCGAAGACAAAACCGTGGCTTTTCTCATTGAGCAGATGAAAGCCATTGGCTTGGAACCCGGTGGGGGGGCTGGTCTCTGGACACAAGCGGTCCCCATGATGCGAACTGTTGTGCAATCGCCGATGACCATGTCCTTTTCAGGACCCGAGGGCTCCTTGTCCCTCGAGCAGGGAGTCACGGCATCGATCGATACCGCGACAGGTTTAGATCAGGTGCTCGTGAAAAAGGCTCCCGTCGTGTTTGTGGGCTTCGGTGCGCATGCGCCAGAGCAGGACTGGGACGACTACGGTGATATCGATCTTACTGGGAAAGTCGCGCTGTTCTTGGTGAATGATCCGGATTTTGCGGCAGCTCCTGACGAACCCGTGGCGGGAAGATTCGGCAATCGGCGCATGACCTATTACGGTCGCTGGGCCTACAAATACGAAGAGGCCGCCCGACGCGGCGCCGTTGGCGCACTAGTGATTCACGAAACCCAAGCGGCGGGCTATGGCTGGAGCGTCGCAGCTGCCGGCGCCGGCGAGAATGTGTCCCTCGCCAACAAAAATCCTGCACTTCCCCCCGTCTCCTTTCAAGGCTGGCTCCATAACGATGCGGCAACGACCTTGCTCGCCCAGGCAGGCCGCAACCTTGATGACCTGCGAATTGCCGCAAGAAGCGACAACTTTTCAGCCTTCGAGCTTGAGGGAATCACGCTGTCCACCGACCTTTCTGTCGACGTTTCCCGTTTTAACAGCCGCAACGTGCTCGGGCGGCTCCCCGGGAAGGTCAGACCCGACGAAACCATCATGGTGTCGGCGCACTGGGATGCCTATGGTGTTGGCGCTCCCGACCAAGACGGACGAACGGTGCGCGCTGGGGCCAATGACGATGCCCTGGGTAGCGCCGGCGTACTTGAAATTGCTCGAGTGCTGAAAGCCGCCGGAGGCCTTGAGCGAACCGTTGTCTTTGCTTTTTGGACGGCTGAAGAAGCCGGTCTGGTGGGCTCAATGGCCTACGCAGCCGATCCGGTATTTCCGCTGGAAACGACCGTCGCTAATTTTACCCTAGACATTTTACAGACTGCGGGGGCCGCCAACGATGTCATCCTAGTAGGCAAAGGCCAAAGCGAACTAGAGGACGACCTCGCTCGACTTGCCAACACCCAAGGGCGATATGTGACTGAAGAAAATCTTCCGGAGAATGGCTTGTTCTATCGGGCTGATCATTTTTCGATGGCGCGGGCCGGTGTGCCCGTGCTCCTGATCATGGGAATTGCCGGTGGCGCCGACCTTGTTGAAGGCGGTCGCGAAGCAGGCGATCAGTGGATCGCTGATTATGTCGGCAACTGTTACCACAAACCTTGTGATGCCTGGTCGCCCGATTGGGATCTAACTGGCGCGATACAAGATATCGAATTGTTTCGGACCATGATTACCGAGCTTGGAAATTCACCTCGCTGGCCCCAATGGAAACCGGGCTCAGAGTTCAAAGCAATCAGAGATAGCTCTGCCTCAAAGAGGCCATAAGCCCGCTGGAAGTTTTTATACCGATATCAAAATTCGTTTCAACTAGCTTTGACCCGAAACACGGTAGCGTAGATGACCGGAATCACACAGAGCGTCAACACCGTCGACACCAGAAGCCCGCCAATGATAGCGAGTGCCATTGGCTCCCACATCTCTCCGCCACCCAAATACAAAGGAAGCAACCCCAACACAGTTGTCGCGGTCGTCAGCACGATAGGGCGAGATCGCTGCACCGCAGCATTGATAATTGCATCTATGTGAGAGCTACCATCATTTAGCTCTATATCAATTCGCTCAAGCATTACTATTGCATTATTGATCACAATTCCCGCCAAAGAGATAACCCCGAGTAGGGTCATAAAACCAAAGAAAGATTGCCCAAGAAGCAAGCTGGTAACGACACCAATCAAACTCAATGGAATTGTCGTCAGCACAACTAATGATTTTCGGATCGAATTAAACTGGCTAACAAGCAACAGCAAAATAATAAAACCAGCGACAGGAAGCTTTTTGGCAATTGCCTCGTTGGCATCACCCGAGCTCTCACTTTCGCCACCAATCTCAATGTTTATGCTAGAACCCCAATCAGCCCGCTTGGACTCCAGCCAGGCGTTTAACAGCTGCATACGGCCCGATGCAGTCACACCATCATCCAGCTGTGCACCCACCGCAACGGTTCGCACACTGTCTCGCCGCAACACTTTAGCCACATCCCAAACAAGTTTTACATCGGCCACTTGCCGTAGTGATACCGCCTGTCCCGAGGATTGATTGTAGACAGACAGCGATAACACTTTGTTAATGTCATCCAACGTAGACGCTTTGGAGCGCAGCACGATAGGAATGACGTCTTCCCCTTCACGATATTCGGTCAATTTGATGCCAGTTAGGCCTGCCTGCATCGATGTCGCTATGTCTTCATTCGTAATACCCGATCTAACCGCACGGGTTTGATCAATCTGTACTTCAAGCTTTTTCTGACGCAGCCCCCAGTCATCAGTGATCGTGTTTAATCCACCTATTTCTCTCAGCTTAGCCTTGAGTTCATCAACGGCAGTAAAAAGCTTCTTGGAGTTCGAACCTGCCAGCCGTATCTCCACAGGGTTATCAACGGAGGGGCCGTTCTCTATCAAACGGGTTTTTAGCTGAAGGTCGGGGTGGCGATCTCTTGAGAAATCGTGGATCTTCATACGCATATCAGAGATCAATTCTGCGCGATCCATATTAACCACGAACAGAGCGAAGTTAGGCGAGGATTGGCGGGGATTGTGGGACAGCACAAAGCGGGGACCTCCGTTGCCTATGTAACTCACCCAATCAGAGAGACCGCCAGACACGTTAGCCTGCTTCTCCTCTGACAGAAAGGCGTCTAAATCCCCGGCAATCTTGCTCATACTTTCGATTGACGCCCCTGTTGGTAGCTCAAGTTCTACCGTAAAGTAACTGCGATCTGAGGGGGGAAAGAACAGTTTTGGAAGTGCATTAAAACCCTGTAAAGCAAATACCAAACCCAGCAACGTCAGGCCCAGCGTTATCCACCGATGACGGAGAACATATTGGAGCCCTGACTGATAAAAATTCTCAAACCGTTGGGCAGAACCGTTATTTCTTTTCGGGGCGCGCAGAAAAATAGAGCAAAACAACGGAATGATCGTGAGCGAAATGAGCCACGAACTTAACAACGTAATGGTAACCACCTTAAATAGTGACGCTGTAAATTCGCCAACACTCGACTCGGCTAAAAAAATAGGTAGAAAGGCTGCGGCTGTTGTAAGCGAAGCTGTCAACAATGGGGTCTTAAGCTCTTCAGCAGAAGCTAATGCAGCCTCTAATGCAGTCTTTCCCCTCTCCATGTGAACCATAGTGCTTTCAGAAACGACTATTCCGTTATCTACCAACATACCTAAAGCAATAATTAGTGCCGCTAGCGATATCTGGTCGAGCCCAATAGAGAGGCTGGACATCACGATGATAGACAGCAACATAGTGATCGGGATGAGACTCGACACAACTAGTCCCGTTCGAAGTCCGAGTGTCATCAACATCACCAACGTAACAACAGCGATGGCCTGCAGTAGATTAGAAACAAACCCTTTTACTTTTTCGTCCACTTCTTTCGGCGAGAAGCTGACTAGGTCGAATTCAATTCCCAGCGGGTAATTGACATTGAATTGCTCTATCTTGGCTTGGACCGCTTTCCCAAGAGCTATGTTATTACCCCCCTCTCGCATGGCGATCGCAATTCCTATAGCGGGCCGGCCATTAACTCGAACAAGTTGCGTAGCTGGGTCAACATAGGCTCTGCTAAGAGTCGCCACATCTTTCAGTTGAAATAGCTGATTAGTGCCTGGAAGGCGAAGCAGAGTTTTACCAATTTCATCGATGGAGCCGAAGCTTCCACTGGGCTCCAACGCCACTCGCTCTGCACCCAAGTTGAACGCCCCTCCAGAAACAACAATATTTCTTTGTTCTAATATTTGCGCAAGTTGTCCAGGCGATAATCCTAGGTCCGCTAATCGCGCGTCGTCGTATTCCAAAAATACACGCTCATCCTGCAAACCCAATATGTCTACCTTCGAAGCGTCTTCTAATTGCAAAAATGACGCTTTAACCTCATCGGCTACATCTGCCAGCTCACGGAACGAGAAACCCTCGCCAGTAAGCCCAACAACAATCCCATAAACGTCGCCAAAGTCGTCATTAACCTGCGGCTTGCTGGCTCCCTCGGGCAAGTCGGCAGGTAGGCTATCTACTTTACGGCGAAGGTCATCCCATATAGGGCGCATGTCCGAGTAAGCTTCACTAATATTGACACTTATTATCGACACACCGCTTCTTGACTCGCTTTGCACAAAATCAAGTTCTGGAATTTCCTTGACAACTTCCTCTATTGGGTAAGTTACTAAGGCTTCAACCCGTTCCGCAGAAGCGCCCGGGAAATAAGTAACGATCTGTGCGGTTCTGATGATAAAACCGGGGTCATATGCTCGGGGCATGTCTTTAAAACTCTGTAATCCGGCAGTCAGAACAATTGCCAGCAGCACCCAAGTCACACGGTCATATTGGATTGCTAAGCGAGTTAATATCACTCTTGCATTTCCCGCTGAATGCGCACTTGCATGCCTTCTTGAAGCTTACTCATCCCGGCAGTAATCAATAAATCGCCCGGATTCAGGCCATCAGTAATTTGAAGACCCGCCCCTGTAAGAACCCCTACCGACACCCTTCGTAACTCCACATTCGCTAGTTTGTCTGTTGAAGCTACCGCGATGAAAGCGTAAGGGCCTTGAGCATCCGCCAGTATTGCCGCCGGTGGTGCAAACAGATTTTCCTTGGTCGCCGCCATAGATGGGCTTTGAAGTCTTACAGACGCGGACATGCCGGGCAGAATATTAAGGTCACCAACATTTTCCAAAGAAAAGGTAACCTCAAACGTATTTGTATCCGCCGATGCCCGGGTCGCCACCTCATTTAGGGCAAGGCGAAAGGCTTTACCAGAGAAGGCATCGAAAGATGCAGTTACCGTTAAGTCAGCGTCGCGCCGAGCCCTAATCATGACGCTTTCAGGGATGTCTACCTTGACTGTCAAGGTGGATATATCCTGCAGCGTATAAATGGGCTCCATCGCAGTCACTTCCTCGAAGTTTTCTACATGTCTTACCGCGATCCAGCCATGAAAAGGCGCGATTAGCCGGGTGGCGTCCAAGTCTCTTTGGGCTGCCTCAAAGTTTGATTTTGCAGTGCTCGCCGACGCCTCCAGCTTCTGCAAATCGGATCTTGAAATACTGCCGCTATCGATAAGAGATAAGCCGCGCTGATAATCCCCATTTGCTTGCTCAAACTCCTTCTCTCTGGCGCGAAGCCTAATTTTCTGATCGCGGTCATCGAGGTTTGCTACGACGTCTCCTTGCTGGATTTCATCGCCTTCTCGGGCTATGAGTGCAGATAATTCGCCGCCGGTTCTAAAGGATAGTTCAGCCATCTTGAGTGCTTCGACTTTTCCCGGGAACTCTTGCCATGCAGTTGAGTTGTCGGTACCGATCACCAAGGTTCGAACAAGTCGCGGCGAAACGGGCTCAGCAAGCGACTGCTCGTCATTGCCGCAAGAAACAACTAGAACAGACGTTATGATCAGGACAGCGCTATGCAAAACTCTGCAGGTTAACATCGTTTAGGTACTCCATGGACGTGACGAGAACACCGCACTTCGGCGCCTACGCGCTCCACCCTATCAAAAATACATATTCAGAGCGATGCGTGCCCCAAGCATCGGCGACACATAATCACGTCAGTTGGAGGGTGCTGGCTGCAAAACAATGCTTTCTAAAATCTCATGAAAATATTCCGGATTCTCCATGTGAGGCAGGTGACCTGACTCAGGCACCGTATACTCGCTACGCCTCGGGAGGAGCCGATCCAGCTTTTCAGCAAAATCTTGGTAGACCACCACCGTGTCACTGTCACCCCAGATCGTTGTCACTGGAATGGTCGATTCCTGCAGGTCCGCGTGAATGCGATCAAGCTCGGTGGAATCATGATTTTTACGGGTCGATATAAGCGCTCTCGCAAACCCTTTGTGAATCAGAAGGTCTGCGTATCTATTAGCCCAGTCGGGAAACCGGTCTGGATATTTAAAATCCGCCAGCTGTCCCTCCGGTAACTGTGGGTATGTTGCAATCAGTGCATCAATCTCCGCCTGGGTGACCCTCGTATCGGGTGAGCGCACGACATCCCGAAAACCGGACGATGCGACGTAGATCAGACCCTCAACCCTATCGGGTTCGAGGCCCGCAAGCTGACTGATGACCCGGCCACCATTGGACAGCCCGATGAACGTCCCTCGTTCTAGAGCAAAATAATCCATGAGTTCGAGCACCTGAGTAGCAAACAGCGTGTCGGTATAGTCGACATCAGGATTGTCTGAGAATCCACGTCCATAGAGATCCAGCGTCAAAACACAGCGCTGCTTCCGTGTCAGAAAGTCAAAGGTGGGATCCCAGATATAAGAGGGCACAGAGAATCCATGGACCAAGACGATAGGGTTTTTACAGTCCGACATATTGGATGTTCTGTAGTAGGTATGCCCTGCGGAGAGTTCGACAAAGCCGACCCCTTCTGCCAACCTTAGGCTGTTTCTAAAGTCGGCGTCTTTAGCGATGGATTCGTAGTCGTGCGCGCTGAGAGGAAATGCCAAAAGTGCGGTGAACAATATTGACAATATGCGCGAAGCAAAAAGAAACGGCTGCGTTTTCATTAAAGACTCTCTGTCACAAACGGCTCACACCGTGATAATAAGAAGGCTCCTTATCTCGGTGCAAATAAAATCAACAACATCACAGAAAATGTAACCATGGCAGAAGTAACACCACGAATCATCATTATCGGCGCCGGCATGGCGGGTATTCTCGCCGGCATAAAGCTGAAATCAGCGGGTATTAAAGATTTTACACTCTACGAAAAAGCGAGTCAGATCGGCGGCACTTGGCGTGAAAACACCTACCCAGGTCTCACCTGCGATGTACCCTCTCACCACTACACCTATACTTTCGAACGAAACCCTACCTGGACCCGTCACCTGCCACCGGGCCCTGAAGTACAAGCCTACTTTGTCAGAGTTTTCGAAAAATATGGGCTTGCTGCTTACACTCAATTTGAGGAAGAGCTAATAGCAGCATCTTATGAGGGCGGCCAATGGAATCTACAGTTTGCCTCTGGCCACACCGACACTGCGTCAATCGTCATCATGGCAACCGGGGTATTGCACCACCCTAAGATGCCAGAGATCGCCGGCATCGACCGGTTTGATGGCGATATTTTTCATACGGCTCGATGGGATCATTCGGTGCAACTCGAGGGGCGTCGCGTTGGTGTCGTTGGCAACGGATCTACCGGCGTGCAGATTGTTTCGGCCCTGGCCGGGATCGCGAGCAAGCTGTGCCACTTTCAGCGGACGGCGCAATGGATAATGCCGGTGGAGAACGGCTATTTTTCCGAAGAGCAGCAACGCGCATTTGAAGACCCTGAAGTACTTCGGGAAGCCATGAATATGCCCGAGTATCTTGCCTCCGTAGAAGCCTACACCCAGGCACTCACTGATGAGAACTCCGAGGGCGCCAAGGCGCTGGGGGACGCCTGTCGGCTCAACTTAGAGCAAAGCATTGTGAACCCTGCGCTCAGGGAGCAATTAACGCCCGATCATCAGCCCCTGTGCAAGCGACTTATCTTTTCGCCAGACTACTATCGCGCAATTCAAGACCCCGACGCTTCACTGGTCACTGCGCCCATCGAGGCGATAGAACCGGAAGGCATCCGCACGGCAGATGGCCACCTTCATGAGCTGGACGTCATTGCGCTCGCGACAGGGTTTGATGCCAGGGCCTTCATGCGTCCCATGCGAATCTGTGGGCGCAACGGCGTTAGCCTTGAGGATCTTTGGAGCGACTACCCCAAGGCCTACCTGGCCATTTCAATGCCCGACATGCCCAACCTGTTTATGCTGAACGGCCCCAACGGCCCGGTCGGAAATTTTTCCTTGATCGATATCGCCGAGCACCAATGGGACTACATTTGGCAGCTAGTGGAACCGGTATTAACGGGTCAGGCAAAAGAAGTGAGCTGCTCCTATGACGCCCTGGCGGCCTACGAGGAAACCCGAAGCGATGCCGCAAAACAGACCGTGTGGTTCAGAGGCGGATGCCAAAGTTGGTATTTGGATAGCCGAGGCGTGCCCGCAAGCTGGCCCTGGACCTACGGCGATTTTGTGACCGCGATGGAATCGCCCGACTTATCTGACTTCGACCTCGTCAGTTAACCAGCGTCTGAACGCTAACAAACTCTTCCTACTGATGATGAATTGGAGTAAACGACTCCTAGCGAGCAAGGAAAACAAGATCCTGTTAGGGATTTAACTCCTTCACCATCTCGTCGCGCATCACAAATTTCTGAATTTTACCCGTAACGGTCATGGGGTACTCAGTCACAAAGCGCACGTATCGAGGAATCTTGAAGTGCGTGATCTGATCTTTACAAAAGGCTTTTAGATCCTCCTCCGTCATCGTTTGTCCGTCGTTAAGCTGAACCCAGGCACAAACCTCCTCGCCCATCTTTTCATCGGGGATGCCGAAGACTTGCACCTCTGAGATAGCGGGATGCTGATACAGAAATTCTTCAATCTCGCGCGGATAAATATTCTCGCCGCCGCGGATAATCATGTCTTTGATGCGACCAACAATGCGAACGTAGCCCTCGCCATCCATGGTGGCGAGATCCCCCGAATGCAGCCAGCCCGCTTCATCGATGGTTTCGGCGGTGCGCTCAGGGTCGTTCCAATATTCACGCATCACTGAATACCCGCGCGTGCAAATCTCTCCTTTTTCACCAATCGCGACTACTCGATTCGATTCATCAACGATCTTGATTTCCACCCAGGGCATGGCTCGCCCAACGGTCTCGGTCCTGCGTTCAAGCGAATCATCAGGAAGCGTCATGTTGTTAATGGGACTGAGTTCCGTCTGGCCATAACCAATCAAGATGTCTTCCATATGCATCTGAGAGATTACGCGCTTCATGATCTCGACCGGGCACGGCGCGCCCGCCATGATGCCAGTGCGAAGAGACGATAGATCAAACTCAGCAAACTGCGGGTGATCGAGCTCGGTAATAAACATGGTAGGCACACCGTGCAACGCCGTGCATTTTTCAGCCTCAACGGCCCGCAGTGTTTCAAGGGGGTCAAAGGCCTCCCCGGGAAAGACCATCGCGGAGCCATGGGATACGCACGCCAACACCGAGAGCACCATGCCGAAACAATGATAAAGCGGCACCGGGATGCACAGCCTATCGGTTTCGGTGAGCTTCATGGCTTCGCCCGTTAAGTATCCATTATTCAAGATGTTGCAGTGAGTGAGGGTGGCGCCCTTCGGATTGCCCGTGGTACCACTCGTAAACTGGATGTTGATCGCGTCATCCGGCTTTAAAAGTTCCTGTAGCTCTTCAAGTCGGTCGGCTTCAACCCCGCCACCAAGCAGGCACACATCTTCGAAATTGAGCATGCCTTCGGTCTTCACGGTGCCCATACGAATGACCGTTCTGAGGTGCGGTAGCCTCTCGGCCTGCAGCTTACCCGGCTCTGAGGCCGCAAGCTCGGGAGCCAAGGTATTCAACATGCCTAGGTAGTCACTGGTCTTGAACGACTCCGCGGCGATCACCACCTTGCACTCCACTTTGTTGAGGGCAAATTCAAGCTCGTAGAGCCGATACGCTGGATTTATGCAGACCATGATCGCGCCGATCTTCGCTGTCGCCAGCTGCACCATGACCCACTCGTGACTGTTAGGCCCCCAGATGCCGACGCGATCACCTGGGGCTATCCCAAGTGCGAGTAACCCTGTTGCAAGTTCGTTGACCTTTTTCTGAAGTTCGCGGTATGTCCAGCGCACGTCCTGATGACGAACGATCAATGCATCCTGATCGGGGTGCTGCTCGCAAATACGATCAAAATAAACCCCGATCGTCTCGTAAATTATTTGTGTAGTAGACGCACCGCAGTAGTAGCTGTGGGTAAGGTTTTGCATAGTCCAATTCTCGTCGTCACTTTTTACAGCGTAATGGGTATAGTTCGCCGTCCTTGTTAAATCAAATGGTAGGTATTTTTTATAACACGAGAATCAACAGGAGCTAACACACCGCCACGCCGATCATAAGCATTTTCGATTCGCGGTGCTACAGCAGGGGCTGGATGTCCTCGGCAAATCGATGAAGGTCCTTAAGATAGTGCGGGAAGGTCAACATAACCAGATCGACACCAAGTTGGTGAGCCTCGCGTAGCTGTTCGGCAACGTCCTCGGCGGTTCCATGCACATGGACGCCGCCACCGGAGGCAGCGAGCATATCGGAGGTAAAGGAATCAAACGAACCACTACCTGCAGTCAAGTCATGCAGCCAGTTTTCCGTGGCAACCGGGTCTTTTGCTTCGATGATGGCCTGCAACTGATCCTCTGCCTGATCTCGGGACTCGCCCCAAATCACAAACGGAAATATCGCGGTTCTGACGGTACGGCCGTGACTGGTTGCCCGGGTGTTTATATCCGACACTATCGCACCCACTTCAGGAATTGAGGGAGTAGAAATAAAGGCCCAATCGCAAAGCCTTGCTGTCATTTCCTTAGCGTCGTGGGAAGCCCCCGCGTTTGCAATCTTCGGAGGTACTCGCGGCACCGGAGAAGCCTCGCCTGCTGTTATCTGATACCAATCACTACTGAAGTCAAACGGTTGGGCTTCTTGAGACCAGAGATTGCGCAAAATTTCCACGAACGCGGCTGTCCGCTCGTAGCGACGCGCATGATCTTCCAGTGTGATACCCATCATACCGAATTCTCGTTCACTCCAACCGCTGACGACGTTTAGGCCCCAGCGGTCGTTACTGATATGGGCGAGCGTTGCACCCATCTTTGCAATCACAAAAGGGTGAAACAAGGGGACGTGCACCGTTGAAAAAATATTAATGCGGCTCGTTGCACGAAGTAAAGCTGACGCCCATGTCGTCGTCTCCAGCGATGTGCCCAAAAAATTGGTGTCGCCACCGAATCCCCGCCAACGGGATACGGGGAACAAATACTCAAACCCATAGCTCTCTGCTGCAAGAGCAATGGCTTCGTTGGAGGCGTAGGTCCATTGATTCTCATCCACTTCATGGGTGGAGATTGAGGGCATGTTTGAGCAGTTGGGCATAAACAAGCCAAGGGATAGGCGCCGCTGAGCCATTTAAAAGTACCCCGAACTAACCAGAATGTAAGGACACTGGGAGTGAAGAAAATCCCCGAAATAAAAAGGCTTGTCGCTGCTCCGCACCGTTGATATCGACCGTAAAGTCGTGGAAATGCGTAAAAAGCTCCTCCAAAAAAACCTTACCTTCAAGGCGAGCAAGCGCAGCACCGACGCAATAATGGATGCCACCCCCAAACGTAAGTGGTTTTTGCTCTCGGGGTGAAATATCGAATACCTCGGGCTGATTAAAAACCACCGCATCCCGATTCGCGGCCGCGACAATAGTTAGTACCCGATCACCTTCTGGAATCTCTACACCAGCAATCGATTGGGGGCTCAACGCTGTACGGTAAGTCGCCTGAAGCGACGACTCGTATCGAAGAATTTCTTCAGTGGCGGCTTCTGCTAGCGAGAGATCTGCCGCCAGCCTCTGTCTCTGACCTTCATGAGTACCAAGCAAATACATGCCATTACCAATCATGTGTGCCGTTGTTTCAAAACCGGCACCGAATAGGCCTATCACCGAGGTGGTCAATTCTTCTTGAGTAAGGGCGTCTGTGCCCTCACCTGCCTGTACCATGGCTGTCGTAAGATCGTCTTTCGGTGATTTTCGACGACGATCAAAGAGCTCATCAAAAAAATCGGTGAGAAAATCCATCTGCCGGTTAGCCAGAACGAGCTCTTCCTCAGCGAGTGAACGAGTCTCAAAAACGGGGAAGGTATCGGCAACCGCCTGATTAAGCTGCAATAGCAGGTCTTCAGAAAACTCTCCCTCTTCCAAACCCAACATGTCACACATCACCAACGTGGGAAACAGGTAGGCAAAGCGGGTAATAAAATTGCTGTCTGAGTCCTCTGAAAATCTCATCAGCTGAGCCTTCGCCAGCTCACGGATGCGGGGCTCCATTTCCCGTATTCGCTTGAGCGACAGCGCGCTGGCCACCAGGTTTCTGACGCGGGTATGTTGCGGCGGATCTTGCATCACGAAAACCCGGGAGAGCCAGGCATAAGAGGACTGCGCCAGCACATCAAAATCATCGTCGTAGAACAAACGAATATTGCGAACGAAGTCGCCCTGCCCAAAGTTTTTATCTGTCAAAACGGTGCGGTTATCGGCGTACCGAGTCACCACCCAAAAACCAAGGTCCGACCGGTGAATCGGATCATGCTCTCTCAGGTAGGAGAAATAAGGATAAGGATCCCGGAGTAACCCGGGATCCATGGGGTTAAAGCTATAGCCGGGGCCCAACAAACGTAACGCTCAGTCCCGATTTTTCTGCCGCGGCGCCTAAAACTGAACGCCCAGCGTGGCGCCATAGGTTCTTGGCGGCAACACGGATCCCACTCGCAGCGAATCATAGAGCGGCGCTGTGATGATGTTATTTGATATCACCTCTTCATCACTCAGGTTTCTACCCCACACACTAAAGAACCACCGATCGTTGAAGGTATAATCAATGCTCGCATTAAATTGCTCATAGGCATCCTGATAGGCATCGGTACGATTCCATTCAGTAAAGTAGACATCGTCTTGATAATAGGCCTCGCCACGAAGTCGCAATACGCCGTTACCCATTTCTGTCTCCCAGTTAACGCCGATTTTAGCGGTGCTCTCGGGGGCATTTGGTAAGGTGTTTCCACTGAGGTCAGCTATGGCAAAGCCATTGGCGTAATCACCGTTGAAGAATTCCTGGTACTCCGCACTCAGGTAAGTCAGATAAAAGTCGATGGAAAACCCGTTGCCCAGATTTCCATCTATTTCCAGCTCTACGCCGTAGTTTTCTGCTTCAGCCGCATTAATGGTGGACACCGTACTGGTCTCATCGACAAAGGAAATCTGCAGATCGGCGTAGTCGTAGAAAAAGGCCGCCACTGAATAGTTCAAGGTACCAGCGGCATTGCTGCCCTTGATGCCAAACTCAAACGCATCAACGGTTTCCGGATCGAGCGCCGGGCTCAAGCTCCCCGTGTTGATTACCCCGGACTTGAATGCTTCGGTGTAAGTACCATAGAGCATCAAAGTGTCACTTGGAGTCCATTGGACCGTGACCCGCGGCGTAACATCATTCCAGCTCGCACGCTGGTCGGTCGGCACATTCAGCTGGATCGCATCAAAGATAAAGGATCCTGTACCAGCTCGCTCCTCATAGTTGTAACGTAATCCACCGATGATCGCGAGCTGATCGCTCAACCGGAAAGTGGCCTCTGCATAGGCTCCCCATGCCTCGATATCAACATCCCCGTCCTGCAGGTAGTTACCACCATTAATGGCATCGCCAATCGGCGTGCCGCAAAGCTCGGGCGCTAGAAGTGAGCAAATGTTCGTGAGCGGTACCTTAACCTCGCCGTATAACTCCTCGTCGAAATACATCACCCCGGCAATAATATCGAGCCGATCGGCGCTGTAATTAAGAATGAATTCCTGACCGAAGGAATCACTCTCTTCGGTATAGTTATTTTGCCCAAACAGATTAGCGTCAGTTGAGTCAAGGTCGTCGCGCAAAAATCGATCCATGCTCTGAACCGACGTGATCGAACGCAGGCTCAGGTTGTCGGATAGCTCCCAGTTCAACGTCAGGTTGGCCAGCTGGCCGTCTCGATCGTTCAATGCTTCTTGATCAGAGTTGATGTCGTGGAAGCCACCACCAACCATGTCAATAGTTTGGCCGCCCATAAAAATAACGGCCAAAGGAACGGGAGCGGCTGAGCCGGCAGATTGACCGAAATAGTTGAAGGCGTAGTTGTTATCGTCTTCCTCGTAATACTGGAGTGAGAGCATGCCGGTGAATGGACCACCGTTGTCATACGCAAACGTCGCTCGAACTGCCTGTGCATCGCGGTTATTCACATCGTCGCCGCTGTAGATATTGGTACCGTACCCATCCCTTTTCTCTAAGCTTGTCGCCACGCGCATGGAGAATGCATCGCCCATGGGTACATCAACGGCACCCTGGAATTTGGCCAAGCCATAGTTGCCTACGGAAAAATTGAGATAACCACCAAACTCGTCACCGGGCTTACTGGTGACCATATTAATGGCACCCGCCGTTGCGCCGCGCCCGTAGAGGGTGCCCTGGGGTCCTCGCAGAACTTCAACCTGATCAAGATCGAACATACCCATCAACTGCGCCGCGGGCCGCGGCACGATGGCACCGTCTTGCAAGAAGGCAACGGCACCCTCACCCCCGATATCAATACTGGTCATACCGATGCCACGCATGAACACGCGCGCAAAACCAAACTGATCACCGAGAGAAAGATTGGGAATCGCTACCTGCATATCGCGGATTTCCTGAATACCTCCCGGCTGAATAGCATCAGAACCTAAGACGTTTGCGGCTCCCGCTAAATCTTGAAGCGCCACTGATCTTTTGGTTGCCGTAACGACGACCTCTTCCAGCGCATTCTCCTGTGCAATAGCGCTTACGCTGGAAGCCAGCACACAGAGACCAAAACCCATTGCTTTTTTTGTGTTGAATGTACTCATGATCAATCCCTCAGAGGTTTTGCTTAGTTATTGTAAATTAAGGTGGTTATCGTTTTTTTTCCCGCTTGAATTTTATGTCATACATTTCCCGATCCCAGCTATCAGACGTTACCCCTTCGCTTCTGAGCACATGCTTCATAACTTTGGATGAGGGCGTCTTGGGCAGCTCGTCTAATACTCTTATATAGCGAGGCACCATAAAATAAGGCATCCGTTCGCCGAGAAATTCAACAAGATCTTTTGGATCAATATCTTTGCCGGCAACGGGCGCCACAGAAATCATGACGTCATCCTCGCCGAGGTCACTGGGAACGGCATACGCTGCGGCCTCGCGAACGGAAGGATAGGCAACAACCTCGGCCTCAACCTCAAAGGATGAAATATTCTCACCCCGTCGTCGCATTGCATCCTTCATGCGGTCCACAAAATAGAAGTACCCCTCGTCATCCTGACGGAAGCAGTCGCCCGTATGGAACCAGCCATTTCGCCACGCCTCTGCAGTGGCCTCAGGATTTTTGTAATAGCCGCTGTTCATTCCCCATGGTCGGTCGGTTCGCACGATCATCTCGCCGATTTCCCCCGGCGCGACCTCGCAATCATTTTCATCCACGAGCCGAACGTCAACGCCCTCCCGCTTTTTGCCGCAGGTGCCGCGCTTAGTGGGGTTTGGCTCTGAGACAATCGGAGAAGAAATTTCCGTCATATTGAAAATGGTGTAGACGTCAATTCCAAACCGCTCATAGAACTCGGTACAGGTCTCGGTTAGTGGCACCATGAATGCCAGCCGCACATCGTGGTTTTTATCGTCGTCACTCGGCTCCTGCTTAAGCAAGAAAGTGGTCATCACGCCCAACAGAAAAAATGCCGTGGTTTTACTTTCCCTGACAAAAGGCCAGAATTTCTCGGTGTCAAAGCCATCCATCACCGCGATCGATCCACCTCGGCAAAGCATGACAAAGATAACGCCCATACCGCCGATGTGGAAAATGGGCATGTTGATCAGGAAGCGATCTTCACCCGTTACGAAGTGCCAGGTCTCGGGACCTGCGTTCGTGAAAATGTGCAGATAGGAAGAAAGAACCCCTTTTGAAGGCCCGGTAGTGCCAGACGTAAAAATAATTGACTGCACATCCCAAGGCTCAATAGGCCGATCTAATTCAGGCGGCTCACTCGCGGTTGATTCTACGCCGTAGAAATCCACTCCATTAATGGCTTCAGGTAAAACGTACTCGCCAACAGCGATGGCTTTTTCGATCTGAGCAACGTCTACCTCTCCAAGCCGCTCGAGGAGCTGGCCATGAGCAACGATCACCTTGGCATCGGAAACATTGAGGACATGGCTGAGCACCTGCCCCTTATAGGCAGTGTTCAGCGGCACAAATACCGCACCGAGATAGTTAATAGCAAAAAAGGTCAGGATGGCTTCTTTACTGTCAAACATCCATACCGCGACGTGATCGCCGCGGCCGACGCCCTGATCATGAAAACCCCCGGCGAGTTTTCGCACCTTTTGACGCAGCTGCGCGTAAGACCAGGTCTCGCCGTCCTGAAAAACGGCGAAATCCTCAGATCCTTTCTCGTCAGCCAAGTTGTCGATTAAGTAGCGGGTTACACAACGCTCTCTTGGCGGTATTCGGGGATCGAATAACACTGATGGATCAGTCATGGCTCTCACTTTCAAGGGCTTGTTCATTCAAAGGCACAATCGGTTGTACCCGGGAGACAGTAGGCTCAGGCAACTCCACCGAAACCTGCACCAATCGCATAATCATTTCTTTAACGTGGGCAGTAATCTCTATCCGTGTACGCTTTCCAGAGGGCGAATACCAGAGGGATACCCAGGTCATGATGCCGCCAATGGTCGTGGCAGTCAGGACCGGGTCTTCTACAGACAAATCGCTTTCAGCGCTTCCTTGGGCTAATAAGGTGCCAAGCTTGTGGTCAAAGGCGCTGCGCAGTTCTCTGATAGTTCTCGCCTGGATTCGATCAAGGTGCTTTTCTTCGCGGGTATAGACCACAATGAAGTCTTGGTAATCGAAGATAATGTCCAGCACCGACTCAATTAAAATCGACAGCCGCTGCCGGGGCGCTGTTCGTAATGCCACCGCCCGCTCTACCGCATCCAGCGACAGTGAAATTCCGGTCTTACAGATATCGAAGAGGAGTTCGCCTTTGTTGGCATAGTGTAGATAAATTGATGGTTTGGTGATGTGAAGCGTCTTGGCGACCGCCTCTAGCGTCGTGTTCTCATAACCCTCTTGATAAAACAGGCGGCACGCTTCCTCCCGAATCCGCCGGCGCTTAAAGTCCGCCACTTCATCCTTAAGCGTCAGTGATTTAGCCAAGCCGCCAGCAGCCATATCAACGAGCCATTTCTAGTATCGTTTTTACATCGTGGGGGCCATCTATCGGCCGAGGATTTGTGCGCGACCAAAAATCAAGCATGGTGTATTCAGCAATGATATCGAGTTTATCCTCACCAACCCCCACTGCCTCGAGAGAACGAGGCATCCCCAGACCCAAAATAAATTCATCCAGTATGTCGCTGGCATCGCGCTCCGGCTGATTAAAGCAGGCGCTTATCTGCTGTTGTTTATCACCGTTTACGGGCTTGTTGTAAGCAAGCACTGCCGGTGCCATAACACAGGAGCAGTAGCCGTGGGGTACGTCAGCTGTTCCCCCAAGGACATGACCAATGGCATGGCTGGCTCCCATGGGTACGCCACCAATGATGGGAATCATCGACTGCCAGGCGCCAACCTGACAGCGCAGGCGCGCGTCGAGGTTAGAAGGATCGGCTTTCACCGCGGGTAAGGCCTCCGCCAGAATCCGCAAAGCGCTACCGGCGACACCATCACAAAAATAATTAGAATGTTTCGAGCCAAAGGCCTCCAACGCATGATCGACCGCTCGCACCCCGGTAGAAAACCAGAGCCATTCAGGGGTATGCACAGTGAGAGCGGGATCAAGAACAATCGCAATGGGTGCCATCATCCGATGGGTGTAGCCCTGCTTTTTATTCTCCCGATCATCTGTCACACCGCCCATGGTGTTGAATTCACCTCCGGAAAGTGTCGTCGGGCAGCAGATGACCCTTATATCGGGGGCTTCGAAGTCGGGCACGACGGTGTCGCCGTTGTCATCTACGTAAACATAGAACCCTTCGAAGTCCTCATGCTTTTTAATTCCGTGTTTCAGCCCAAGCGCAATCACCTTGCCCGCATCTGTCACCGACCCACCACCCACCGTGATGATCAAATCGGCGTTACAAGCTCTTGCTGCCTCCATGGCTTTTAGCACGTCGGTGCGCGGCCCATGAGGTCCGATGCCATCAAACACAGCGGCTACGGAATCACCCAAGGCAGACTCTATGAGTGAAATTTCATCGGTTTGCGCTCGCAGCGTGGAACTGACGAGGAGGAAGACCCGCTTGGCGTTAAGCGTTTTCACTTCTTCCGCGAGCGCGTCCGCGGCGCGTCGCCCTATGTGCACCCGCTCAGTGGCCGTAAGGCCAAGTGTGGCACTGTCTGCAGAGAACATGACGAACCCCCGTTGTTATAGTTTTGACCGGAGGGTATCAATCCTATACTGATAAGTAAATTGCTGTATGCTAGCTCCATAAGCCCCTAAAAAAATAGCGACCACGGTAAGCCATGGCAGAAAAATCCCCCCCAAAAGCGGCTTTTGCCGCATCCGGCATCGAGCTCAAAACTTTTTACACCGAGTCGGATATTCCCAAGGCGCATCGCGCCCGCATGAACCTGGCGCCAGGCGATGCGCCGTATCAGCGTGGATTCCACCCTGCGGGCTACCGCAGCAAGCCCTGGCGAATTTTCCAGCTTAGCGGCTTTGGCAAACCCGAGGATGAAAACGAGCGAATCAAGTTTTTGCTCAAAAATGGCGAAACCGGCTTTATCATGGAGCACGACCGCAACACCGCAGACCACTGCTACAACGTCGATCACCCAGACGTAGTCGCGCGGCGCGAGGACGTCGGCCTGACGGGCGCAGTCATGCAAAGCGTTAGAGACACAGCGATATGCATGGATGGTCTCCCCATCGATACCAGTTTCGGACACGCGGGCGGCGCGGTGGTGCAACACGCGCCATTTGCTCTGGCAGCCTATTGGACGGTCGCAAAACAGCGGGGATTTGATCTGGCCAAGATAGCGGGCACAGGCCAGAGTGATTTTAATCTCACCTACCTCGGCTGTGTGACGAAAGAGCAAATCCCCACCCAGGCCGGGTTACGCTTCAACGCCGATATCATCGAATTCTGTGATCAATACCTGCCGCGGTGGGTACCTGTCTCTATCGCTGGCTACAACGCCGCTGACACTGGTCTTACACCCGACCAAGAGCTAGGCGTTCTGTTTGCCAATGCCGTCGAGTATCTGGATGAAATAAAACGTCGGGGCAATATCGATGTACGAAGCGCAGCCAAGGCCTGTGGAGGCGTCAGTTTCCGCGCGTCAATCCAGATTATTGAAGAGGCTTGTAAAATGCGAGCCGCCCGGCTGATGTGGTCTGACCTACTCCGGCAACGCTACGACATCACTGACCCCAAGATAGCGAATCTGCGAATTCACTGCGTCACCGCTGGCTCGAAGATGACCTATCAGCAGCCGCTGAACAACATTGTCCGGGGCACGCTGATGGCATTGGGCGCCGTATTTGGCGGCGTCCAATCGCTGGGTGTTTCAGGCTACGACGAGGCGCTTTCCATACCCTCTGAACACGCGCACCAGATGTCAGTCAGAATCCAGCAGATTATTCAGGAAGAGACGGGCATCGCCCATGTGACCGACCCACTCGGTGGTTCCTACTACATCGAAACGCTGACCGCCCAACTCGCGGAGAAAGCCTGGCAGTTCTTTGAGGAAATCCAAGGGCAGGGGGGCTATCTGGCAGCACTCGACTCCGGCTGGCTCCACAGTAAGGCCTCGGATAACCAGTACAAAGAGTTCATGGACACCGAATCAGGCGAGCAAAAGATCATTGGCGTTAATTGTTTTCGGGATGATGAGTCCCCGTTTCATGTAGACGGTTTTATGGGAACGGACGATGCGTTTGACGTGGCCACCTCAAGGTTGCAAGACGTCTTGAGAACACGGCATGAAACGGCGGCGGCATCTGCGCTAAAACAGCTGGAGGCAGACTGTAAAGGCGAGGTCAACATCATGCCCGCCATGATGCAAGCCATGGATGCTGAGGTCACGCTTGGTGAGATAGGCAACGTATTCCGGCAGGTGTATGGCAACTGGAATACTCCAATACAGACCTGAGGCAACCCCGATGTCACAAGCACAAAAACGTATTCTTATGGCGAAGACTGGACTGGACGGTCACTGGCGGGGCCCCACAATAGTAGCTCGCGCCCTTCGAGACGCAGGCTTCGAAGTCATCATGATTGGCATGGCCAATACCGACGACATCGTGTCCGCTGCGGTAGATGAGGACGTTGATTTGGTGGGTCTGAATATTGGCGGCCACATTGATGTGGCGAAACGCGCCATTGCCCAAGTTCAGGCTACCCGTCCCGAATTACCGATCTTTGCCGGTGGGACTATTCCACCCCATGCAGCGAAAGACCTTGAAGCCCTTGGGGTTGAGGTATATCCCCCGGGCTCACAGCTGTCAGACATTGTTGATGCCGCAGAGCGATTGACAGGCAGAAAGTGACCGAGGATTTACCCGCTCAAATTTCGGCGCTACTGGCGCGTTGCGGTGAAGGAGACCGACTCGCTCTCGCCCGTCTGTTGTCATTGCTCGAACGTGAGCCTGCCGCCGAGGGCTTTATTCGCACCCAACTCGACAGTACCCCCGCCAAGAGCGCCTTTGTCATTGGATTTACCGGCGCCCCAGGCGCTGGCAAGTCATCGCTGATCAACGCCCTGCTACCCGAGGCCTGCCAATCGGGTGCCAAGGTCGCGGTGCTGGCAGTTGACCCCAGCTCCCCGGTCTCCGGCGGGGCCTTGCTTGGCGATCGCGTCAGGATGCAGGGCCATAGCCAAGGGGCAAATGTCTTCATCCGGTCTATGGCATCGAGGGGTGAAAATGGCGGCCTTACCCGAACAACCGAAACCGCCATTCGGCTCCTGGCGCTCGGTGGTTGGAACCAAATTTTGGTTGAGACACTCGGTATCGGCCAGGTTGAACTTGATATCGTTAATCTTGCGACCACCGTGGTTGTCGTTTTGACCCCGGGCTGGGGAGATTCTTTTCAGGCAAACAAGGCAGGGCTCACCGAAGTTGGGGATGTCTTTGTTATCAACAAAGCGGATAAGGAAGGACTGAATCAAACCCGCGTTGATCTTCAGGATTCATTATCGCTTCTCTCCTCCACAATAGCGCCGGTGATCGCTGAAACTGTAGCAACCACTGGACAAGGTATTGCTGAACTTTGGCAGACAATACGCTCACAGACCACGGCCATGACTGATGCCGGCCTCATAGACCAAAGAAGATCTCTGAGGCAAAGCAAGCTGGTGGAGAAGGCACTGCTTCGGCACCTTGAGTCTCAGCTGAAGGAGCTCCTCGCCAGTGAAACCGGAAAGTCCGTTCTGAGTGACATTGCGCGGGGGAAGCTAACCCTTGAGGAAGCCTACAGAAAACTAGTGACCAAGCTGTAGCAACGTAGATACCGGTGAGGTAGCCCATGACGGAACAAAAGGTGCTGTTAAAGGAGCAACAAAACGGGGTGCTCTGGCTGACGCTTAACCGACCAGAAGCCCTCAACACCCTAAATCCAAGCCTCACGGCCGCGTTAAGGACAACCTTCGAGGATCTTCGACATCAGCCAGAAATCAGGATTGTCGTCCTGAAGGCAAATGGGCGAGCATTTTGCGCTGGATTAGACCTGTCGGGTGGGGAATGGTCTACCGAGTCGACGCCCAATTCGCTGCTGGGGTTACAACAAAGTATTTCCGATATTTTCCGCGCGATGCGGCGCTGTCCCCAACCCATCATAAGCTGTGTTCAAGGAGCTGCCTGCGGCGGTGGGTTTAGTTTGGCACTGGCCTCGGACATCCGTATTGCTGCCAACACCGCTAAAATGAATGCTGCCTATATAAAGGCGGGCCTCACCGCCTGTGATATGGCTTGCAGCTATTTGCTACCCCGCCTCATAGGGCTCTCTGTTGCGAGTGAACTCATGATGACTGGCCGCTTTATCGGCGCCGAGAGAGCGCTCGCCGTGAACCTGGTCTCTCAGGTAGTTCCGGAGGAAGAGCTCGATGCAGCAGCCCAAAGCTTTATTGATGACATGCTAGCCACTTCCCCCATGGGGCTTCGACTGACAAAGGACGGTCTCAATATGAGTATCGACGCGGGATCTCTCGACGCAGCGATGGCATTGGAGGATCGGCAGCAATCATTGGTCGCCATGACAGAAGATGCTCATGAGGCCGTTGCAGCATTCATTAATAAGCGCGCACCGAACTGGCAGGATCGCTGAGCAGAGCCACTTTTTTCCGTCTATCTATCGCCGATGTGCAAAAGTCCTCTAGGGCTGGCTGCCTCGCCGCGCTATTCTTGCGCCCCAAAATCTGTCGGCATTTGCCAACAGCATTGTTTATCGAGAGGACACACCCGTGAGTGCCAAAATAGCCGTCAAAAATCCCTTGGTTATTCTCCATGGAGATGAAATGGCGCAAGTGGCTTTTGATGAGATTCTAAAGCGCTTCGTGCACTCGAAACTTGATATTGAGCTAGTGGAAATTGACCTTTCGGCGCAGCAGCGACTCGTGAGTAATGGGCAGGTCGTACGCGAAGCGATTGCGGCGCTCAAGAAGCATGGCGTGGGCATCAAAAATGCCGGGATGACCGTCAATCGCCAGCAGCTTGATGAGTTGCTGGCGCGTCACCCAGAGATCGATGAAAAATCCCTCGACGGTCTGGCGACCAAATCTCCGAACGGTGCAATCCGTAAAGGCATTAGTGGCAATATCACCCGGGAAGACATCGAATTTCGTAATTTAAAGAGTGTGCGACCCGACTGGGTAAACCGCGATATTGAGGTCGACACCATGGAAAGCGGTGGCTTGGATTTCAGCTACAGCGAACTTTCTAATGCGACCGGGGTTGCCAAGGTCATTTTTGTTGGCAGCAGCGGCGACCCCATCGAACTGCACCGCCGATCGCTAAACAAAGGCGATCCGTGGATGCTCGCGACCAATGAGTTGGAAGCGGTAAAAGCCTGGGCTCACCGATTTTTCCAGCGCGCACTGGATGAAAAGCGGGATATTTACCTCGGGCTCAAAGACACCGTGGTCCCCGGCTATGATGGCGTGATGCGCGAGGCAATCGAAACGATTTATCGCAACGATTATCAGGCGCAGGCAGAAGCCGCAGGCCTGGGTTATCACTATGAATTGATCGACGCACAGGCCGCCCGGATCGTGTCCAATCCACCGGAGCGAGCGCTCTGGGGAGTGCCCGATAACGTCAGTGGCATGAAGCTCTTCAAGCTGGTGCAGCAGCTCAAACGCTACGGTCTCCCTGAGCGCAAGGCGCATGTCTCCATTTCGCGCATGAGTGCCGGCGGTGGTGACCAGTACGGCAGTTACAACACCCCGGCACCCGAGGATGGTGTCATTAAGGTCATTGTCGATGGCGAGGAAAAGCACGCCCGCCATGTCAAAACCAACGACCCCATACTTTTTATGTCCAATGACCGAGAGGCTATTAAAGATTGGGTAAGCCAGGTCTTTCAGGACGCAGCGATCAATAAGAAGGAGGTGTATTTCGGTCTGAAGCGCGAGTTCGTCAATTACGACGAGGTATACAGCTCCATCATTTTAGAGATCCGACAGGAACTCGCGGCGCTCGATACACCACCCCCTTCTTTTATGATCATGCGACCTTCGCGCCAGCTTAGTAAGATGATTTGTGATCCGCCGCGCTGGGGGCTTTATCCCGCCCAGAATCTGGACGGCGATATTTTTTCCGACATTTCCGCCGCTCTTGGTGGGAGTCTCGCAACAGCCAGCTCTGTGATTATCAGCAAAGACGGCACCAAGCTTTTCGAGGCCCCTCACGGTACCGCTCACGATCTCTACATGCGTTACCTGGAAACCGATGGTAAGGAGGCGCACTTCAACTCTTCTGCGCTTATCTTCGCGCTAGCCAATGCGCTGGATGACCTGGCGGGGCGAGAAGACAACGCAGCGCTCGCAACCTACGCAAGCAAGCTTAAAGCGGCATTGATCGATACCGTTGATCAGGGCACGGTCACAGGCGACTTGAAAGGTAAGACACTCAACCCTGAGACTGAAACGATTGTTGATATGGCGGGGTTTTTGTCCGCGGTGGAAGCTAACTTTTTCCCTCAAGTTGCTTAATCGAGGCTGTCGCTTAGCTCGTGACGAAGTATTTTACCTAGCGGATTTCTCGGTAGCGCCGTCACAATGCGGATTCGCTCTGGCAGTTTAAATGTGGCCACGCCACAGCCAATAAGATACTCGCATAGCTCATCCAAAGTCGGCGGGTTCTCTTCCTGCGAGGGCACCACACAAACGCAAACTCGCTCCCCCAAGTCATCATCCGGGTAGGCACAGACAGCCACCTCTGCCAACCCCTGAAAGCCATCGAGGAGCGCATCTAGCTCTGAGGGCGATATCTTCATACCACCGCGATTGATAATGTCTTTGAGACGACCAGCAATCCTGTAGTACTCACCCTGATCACCAGTGATATCGACAAGATCACCCGTGCGAAAAAAACCATCCTGCGTAAAAACACCGTCGTCTTTTGCACCCAGATACCCATCGAACACGGTGGGGCCGGAAAAACATAGCTCACCGCGATCCCCAGGGGCTGTCAGCTCCCGACCATCGTCAGGATCAATGACCTTTGATTTGACCGACTCGTGAAGCTCGCCGCGCCATTTGTTACCGCCAAAACCGCTTCTGGGAAATAATTCTGCCCGAGCTCGAGCATCTGGAATAGCGGTGGGCGACGAAATCAGGGCTATACCCTCATTCGATCCATAAATGTTGTAGATGGCCACGCCGTAATCATTCTCAAACACATCAATCATGTCGGGAGCGAGCGGCGCAGAGCCCGAGCCAATAGCACGAAGCTGGCTGAAGTCAAAGCGTCGCCACAGCTCCGGTTCTTTCGCCAACTTATTGAGCAGCGCGGGCGGCGCAATAGTAAATGTAATCTGCTCTTGCTGGATCTGTTGCAAAAAAACAGGCACATCGAGTGGGTGATGCAACACCACGCCACAGCCCTCCCGAACGGCCGGAAATAAAAATCCACCCAAAGCAGACATATTCACCATGGGAAACGGATTGAGCAGCAAGTCCCCCTGTTGGTACTCACTTCCCACTGCCGTCATTCGGCCTGACGCGAGCCACATATTGTGAGAACGCGGCACTCCCTTGGGGGTTCCCGTTGTGCCCGAGGTCCAACAGACAGAAAAAATAGCATTAGCGTCTCGCGGATGATCACTCAAGTACTGATCTATGCGGCTCTGCTCATCATGGGACAACCCATCTCGACCACGCAGCGAGAAATCTTCATCCACGGCAAGAACGGCACTCGAAGCGACGGCAGCCGACCCATGATCCGCAAGGCTTTGGCCTCGAAAGCTACGCGTGCCAATAAACCACGAAGGCTCAAGCGCTATCGCGAGCGAGCCAATCTCATGACGCCCGTACTGCACCGGCAGGGGCGAAATAACGACGCCCAGTTTGCTGGCGGCGTAATAGCATGCCATCAGCTCTACCACGTTAGGCAACTGCACCATCATGCGGTCGCCGTGCCGAACACCTAATGCAAGCAAATCAAGCGCCATGGCGCTACTCACGTCATCAAGCTGCTTAAAGCTCAGTCGCTGAGGATCGCCGCCCGTCAATTCCTGCTTATTAAATTGATCAACTGCCGCTACTGCATGCGGTCTCTCAGCGACTTGATGGGCTAATAACGAGCACAGCGTCGCGCTCCCCCAATAACCGGCATCCTCATACCGTTGAATTCTTTCGGGCGTCGACGTTTGCATTAGAATTCAGCGCAACCTGATCGCAACAGTTTTTAGGGCGCGCTTGAGCCGATCTGATCAGCCGACATCCAACAGGCATGGAACCCCGGCGGAATTCGATGGGGCATGTGCACTCTTGCGAGAGGGCCTTTATTCAGATCTTTCGCATCAAAGATTTGCAGCTCCTGGGTCTTTGCTCTGTCATTCCAAACAAAGGCGATAACGTAACCGCGATCTTCGTCATACTGATCGTCGGCTGGCGCAAACCAGGGTTCACTGTACCAACAATGCGCCGCGTCATCCGTCCAGGCGCTTAACCGCGTACCGGTATCCGTGTCGTATTTGCAAACACCCCACCAACGAAGCGTATTGGGATCATGGTCAACCAGATAAGCGAATTGGGTATACCTCCCAGTCTTCCCAGCATCGTAGCTCGGAAACTCTACATTGTGGTCGGGATCCAGACATTTCTCACGGCACTCACCGGTCGTCAGATTCATTCGGTATTGCCAGAGGCGCGCATCCATCATGAGTCGGGTAATCATTTTCGCGGTTCTGGCGTCATCGAAACTGCCGTCTGACTGCCGAGCGGGCATGTACCGACACGCCACCATCACGATTTCGTCATCCTCTTCCCAAGCGTTGACAACGTGATAGATGAAGGCCCCCGTAAACTCAAACCATCGAATCGATGCGGCGTCACCCCTACGAGGAATTACGCCAAGTCTCGATGGCATCTCGGAGTTGAATACGACTTTATGTCTTCCTGCGGCGCGGGCCCCCTCATCATGAAACACGGGATGATCGTGCAGAATCGAATAATGCTCGGTAATCGCCATATCATGGGGTAAGCGGTTGCCCGGCAGTTCGATGGGCACCCGGTGAACAAGATTGCCAGCGCTGTCAACGACGCCGTACCACATGTAGGGGAACTGATCGCCGTAATCAAAGTACATCAACTCTCCGGTAGCCTCATCGACTTTACAGTGAGCGGACATACCCGAGCCCATCGCGTCGAGATAACCACGTCGGGGCCCCAAGGTTTCTAAGGAAATTGGATCTAGAGCGTAAGGGACACCGGCCAAATACCAATTGGCGATAGCCACACCGGCATGACCAATGACATCTGTATTCGCAGAATCTTTTAGCGGTTGATCCTCACGCCCCTTCAGAGTTTGGCGGATACCCCAATATTCCGATCGCCCAGCCTCATGCTCGCGCTGCCACGCTTCGGTTCGAACCCACCGGTTGCGAATGACTAATCGCCCCTGATCAAAATGCGCGCTGTGTAACATCCCATCACCATCAAACGGATGGTAGTCACCTTTGGGTTCGTGGCGAGGGTTCGGCCCGTTACGCAAATAGACACCATTGAGATCTTGCGGTATTTCTCCTGTAACCGGGAGATCTGTGTGGGTTTCCTCGTCGAGAACGGGTGCAAATACGTCGGTTATATAGGGGCCGTACTCATGGCCAAACGGCGCATCAGGGTCTTTTACTTGTTGGTTCATCGTAAAACTCCTCCTGCTACGGCGCGAAGTACACCGCGCTTCAGGATCCTCAGGTAGCTAGGGTATCACTCACGCCCGACAATAAAACTACATACCGTCGCACAAGATCCACCAATATTCAGGGTCGCTACTCTGCCAGCACCTTCAATTTGCATCTCCCCAGCACTGGCCGTCACCTGGCGTGAGGCGTCTAGCAGCATTCTGGCGCCGGTCGCACCAACCGGATGGCCGCAGCCAATCAATCCACCGCTGGGGTTTACCGGGAGGCGCCCCCCGGGAGCAATGGTCCCATTTTCCACGGCCCGCCAGGACTCCCCCGGTGGCGTCATCCCAAGGTGATCAATTGCCATGTACTCAGTCATGGAGAAACAATCGTGGGTCTCAATACCATCAAGCTGATAAACATCCTGAATACCGGCCCGACCAAAGGCATCCGTAATCGCATCACGTACATGGGGAAAAACGTAGGGCTGATTTTTACTTCGCTCCACCTTGTCCCGATACCGGATTCCTGCATTGCGATGGCCCCACCCCTCGATTCTCGCCAATGCTTTTTTTCCACTTTGCATCCGATGTTTCTGTAGGAAAGAACCAGATGCCAACACAAGGGCACAGGCACCGTCGGTAATTTGGCCGCAATGGAGACGACGCACCCCGGGCTCAATAACAGGATTTAAGGCATCGTCCTCACTAAAGCTGCCCTCAGCAAATTGCCATTGACGAGTTTGCGCC